>Ga0208904_1001191_pt1 | contig 18341 bp, 19 predicted proteins | sample AntAceMetag02UKB_FD_184774 | JGI IMG/M metagenome (GOLD analysis project Ga0208904, IMG submission 184774) | Saline lake microbial communities from Ace Lake, Antarctica - Antarctic Ace Lake Metagenome 02UKB (SPAdes) (version 2) | ecosystem: Environmental > Aquatic > Non-marine Saline and...
TTTTGGTTTTCCGGTCTATACCGGCCGCGAAAGTGCCCAGGCCGCGGTCTTTTGTGATCGTTTAAAAGCCCTTACCGATCCCTGGAGGAAAACGAAATTCAAACCCCGCCGGGGACTGTTGGTGGCAAGCTGGGGCTGGCCTTCACAGCAAATATACAAAGGGTTGGTAAGTCAGCTGGCAACGATACTATCCATGTTCGGCGTCGAAGTAATTGAGGTCGTTACCGGATCGGGCTTCTGGGATGCTTATTACAAAAAGGGATCTGCCTGTCTGGACAAAGAAGGCATGGAGGAAGCTGACAATGCCGGCAGACAGCTGCTACAGGACATATCATAATCGTTCTCTACCTGCTGTCTACGGCTGTTTTAATTCTCTAACCCGCTATTAGCTCATCCGGGCCAGGCTTAATTTTACAAGACAAAAAGGTAGCTGTTCGAACTCAGTTTTTTACATTGTTTCCAACAAACAGTTTCTACGGCTCTATGTTTTTTTGCAAACCTTTTAAAAATATATCCATATTGAGCTGATGCTGATCCACTGAATCAAAATCGATATCAATGGTAGCCTGAACAAACAAATAGCCCCAAGACTGAAAATAGAGGTTGCGGGCGACCAGTTTAACATCAACATCACGCAGCAGACCCGCTTCCACACCTTTTTGGATAACGGCGGTAAAAATATCAATTTTCTTGTTGTAAAACGCTGTTACAACCTTGCGAATATCGCTGTCACGCGTACTGACCATCATGAACTCAATGCAAAACTGTACAATTCCAGTGTCCTGCGGGACAAGATCGCTTTCTTGGTTAAACAGATAGGCGATTTGCTCGATAGGAGTGGATTTTTCCTGCACGACCTCCATGAACTGGTCGAAAAAAGCGTTTGCCTTATCCAGAAACAGGGAAATGAACAACTCTTTTTTCGAATTGTAATGGTAATACAGGCCGGCCTTGGTGATGCCGGCAGCTTGGGCAATCTGATTAAGCGATACGCTGTAATAGCCGTAGCGATTGAAACACTCTATGGCCTTCACAATTATGTGGGACTTGCGGGATTTTACCGGACTCATTTATTCTCCATACTTTACTTTCAGATAAGTATAGTATGATTTATTCACATTTGTCAAACAGAATTTAAACTGACCAATATAAGCATTACCCCACCTACAAGGCGCTTCAAAACTTGAATCGACCTTACTGCGGAGACAAAGACAATTCAGTTCCCTCAGGCATACCCATATGTTTTTCTCCGGATCTAACGGCCTTTTTGATGCTTTCTGGATCTGTGAGAAGTTCAATGACGCCGTTGCATATTATTGATTGCCATTCGGGCATGCCGCCTGCGGTAGGCGGGGGTTGATGATAAACCACAAAACAGACATTCTTGTTATTTTTGATGCACTCCATTTTCCTGCCCTGTGGTCCCGGAGTGAGATAAATATTTTCTCCGTCATAGGAATAGGCAAGAGGAATCATTTTCTCTCCAAATTTATAAATAGTTTTGTTAAGTTGTTCCCTCGGCCTCAGAGGTAATTATATTTCATTTTTTATTACGCATAACAAATGACTGACCTGGCGGTTCCCATCGAGGCCATCAGGTTTCTCATCTCATAACTTCTCAAGTGAATCTGCGACAGTTTCAAGCCCAAGTTCGGTTAGCTTTTTTCTGCTGGGTATACCATTACTGTTCCATCCACGAAGCCTGTAATAATCATCAAGCATTATTTCCCATTTTTCAGGATCGATCATTTCTCCCTTATATGGTCCGTTCGGCACAGGCTCTTCAGCCCATTTTCCGAAAAGATGATCATCTTTCCTTCCAAACCCTTCTCTGCAGGCAAAGGCTCTTTCCAGATTATAAATCCTTTCGGCAACAGTGAGCATATGTTTTTCATCTGCGTTTATCCCCGTTGCAAGTGTATAGAGTTCGGTAAGGTTATCATATGAGAAACTTTTAGTGCCTGCGCCAAGACCGAAGATAAACCTGCATACCTCAAACAGGTCAGGCAGCAGTGCTAAATGCTGGTAATAGATTGCAGCACTTGCTTTTTCGTAAGAATTAATTTCAACCGCCTTTTCGGTGCCAAATTTTTCCTTTGCCTGTTTCGCTGACATAACTGGCATGAATTCACACATGACAAGTCCGCGTAGATGATCAGCGCCCCGGGTGGAAGTGGCAAGTCCCAGGGACGAGCCTTTCATCATTCTCGGGTCAAGCGCGGGAAGCACCATTCCTTTTGAATGGCTCACATATTTTTCAGCTTCTTTTCCAAAGTGTTTTATGGACCGAACGATCCCTTCAGCCAGAATATCTCCTATACCTTCACGGAAAGCGATCTTTTTCATCATCTTTCTCATAGCTTCATGGTCTCCCCACTTAAGCGGTATTCCATCAACATCTTTTTCAGTGATTATGCCTTTTTCATATAATTCCATAAGAACAGACACTGCCTGGCCGAATTCATGAAGATCAAGGCCCAGCTGGTTTGCCATGTTGTTCATCTTAAAGATGGAGTCCATGTTGCTGTTTCCGCAAACCGGCCCCAAGGGGCCGAAGGCGCCTTCTTCAATTTTTACGCCCCATTCACCGGCAAAAGGCCCGTCTTTTATCTTGAACTTTTTTCCGCAGCCGATGGGACAGCCAAAACAATGGACACTTCCATGATAATATTTTTCAGCGACTTTTTGCGGATTAAAGTTTTCGATTCCTTCGAAGCCTCCCGCTTTTTGAAAGTTTTTAACAGCTAAAAAACCGTATTTGTCAGTGACATAAACACCTGCGGACGCGCTTCTTTTCTTAAATGGGTCATATTCATCTGAGGCTGCTATGGCTCTATGGAACTCCATGGCTCTTTTATTAAAGGCTTCGTCATCAAAAAGACCTATTTTACCTGTGCCTCTCACTGCAACGGCTTTCAAGTTTTTCGATCCCATTACAGCGCCCATTCCGGTTCTTGACGCGGAACGTTCTTCATGAATAACATTTGCAAACCGCACTAGGTTTTCTCCTGCCTGTCCCATGGCAGCTACTCTTATTTTTTTATCTCCCAGTTCCTCCTTAATGAGTTTTTCAGTTTCTCTGATGTTTTTACCCCACAGATTTCGGGCTGATCTTATTTTGACTTTGTCATCGTCAATAAAGAGATAAACCGGTTCTTGGGCTTTACCCCTGAAAACAATATGGTCAATGCCGGCACGTTTTAAGGCTGGGCCGAAGTGACCTCCGGCATTACAATCTCCCACAATGCCGGTTAAAGGGGATTTCGCAGTGATGTTAAAGCGGGCAGGGCAGGGAGCCTTTGTCCCGGACAAAAGTCCTGCTCCGAAAATAAGCGGGTTTTCAGGAGAGAGAGCATCTATTCCGGGTCTTGCTTCGTCAAACAACAGGCGGACATTTATTCCCCTGCCTCCGATATATTTTTCTTTCCACTCCGTTGGTATTTCTTTTTTGTAAGTTGTTCCTTTGTCAAGGTCAACGTAGAGAATTGATCCGTACGGGTTTTTCATATTTTGCTCCTTTGACTTTATGAATTGTTTTTTAAACCTTCGAAAATGGCTTTCATGTTTATGGCATGCTGAGTATCCGGATCAAAGTTCCTTTCTGCAGCAAAAGACATAAGGAAAAATCCCATTGATATAAAAAAGAGAAGCCTGGCTAGACTGTCAGCATCCATTTTTTTTAGTTCACCCTGTGTTTGCCCTTCTTTAATTATACAGCTTAGGGTTTTTATTCGAGTTTGATATAATTTTGTTACTTCTTTTTGTATTTCTTTATCCCGGGTTCCCATGATTATAAATTCAAGGCAAAAGCGAAGAATCTTTGAGTTTTTGTGAAAGAGATCTTCTGATTTTTGAGTAAAATATCGGATACGCTTTTCAGCACTTTTGCTTTCGGAGACATTTGCTGTAATGTCATCAAGATAGTTGTTAATGGTAAAGTGAAATAGCTCTATGAACAGGTTTTTCTTTGATTTAAAATGATAGTAAATAGCCGGTTTTGTAATGCCAATCTCTGCTGCCAGTCTATCAAGAGAGGTCTTGTAGTAGCCGAACCTGTTGAAATGGATAATCGCTTTGTTTAGGATCTCTTTTTTTCTTTTTTCAGGGGTTTTTCTGCAAGACATTTATTTCTCCATACTTACTTACCGGTAAGTAAGTATTTTAGAAAATATTTATCTTTGTGTCAATAAAAAGAATAATATTTTTGTTATAAAACACAATATTCGGTGCTATACTTATATATCTGTACTTACTAAAACAAAGGAGCCAAAAGCGAAGATAAAAGATATAATCTAACGGAATTCTAATCAATGGCAAGCATTCTAATTATTGATGACGATAAATCAATTCTCGGCTTTTTAAAAGAAAGACTTACGGATGAAGGGTTTAACGTACTGACTGCAATTGATGGCAAGCAAGGCATGAAGCTGTTTAATGACAATCAGGTTGATCTGGTTATCACTGACATAATTATGCCGGAAAAATAGGGTTCGAAATTATAATTGAGATAAAAAGGATCTTCCCTGATATCAAAATAATTGCAATATCCGGTATGAGCCTTGGGATGATCAAGACTTGTCTAAAAACAGCCAGATTTTCCGGAGCCGACTACACATTTTCAAAACCCTTCAAAACCGATGATTTAATTGATGCTGTGTATGAGTTGTTGAAGGAAGAAAAAGTTTCTTAACGTTTCAATAATTCAGCCTTATAATTTTACAGCGGCTAGCACTACTCCTTATGAGGTAGTAATAACAGATTTAATACTGTACGTTTAAAGGCAACGTTTCGGCCTTTTCCTCGTACCCACAAGTAAGGTTGATGGATCGTAAAGTTAAAAATCCGTAATTATTCAAATTATTGCCAGGGTCGGCATAACTGCATCCTAGTTTATACCGTCAAAGGCTCCTCATCCAGCATATTGATAAAAACACTCTTATCAATAGCCTTCTCATAGGCTGCTTCAGGTGTTATCTTATCCTCGTCAATCAGCTGCATCAAATGCTGATCCATGGTCTGCATCCCCACACCCGTTCCGGTCTGAATCAGTGAACTGATCTGGGTTATCTTCCCCTCTCTGATCATGCTTGCAAGCGCCGGAGAACCGATAAGTATCTCGTTTGCAGCACAGCGTCCGCCGCCCTTCTTTTTAAGAAGCTGCTGGGCAATAACGGCTTTTAATGAATCCGCAAGCATGGTCCGGGTCTGTTCCTGCTGCTCCGCTGGAAACGCATTAATAATACGGTCAATGGTCTTTGCTGCGCTGTTGGTATGCAGGGTTCCAAAAACAAGTATTCCGAGCTCGGCACAGGTCAACGCAAGGGATATCGTTACCAGGTCACGCATCTCACCCACCAGGATAATGTCCGGATCCTCCCTGCTGGCAACTCTTAAAGCCTCTGCAAAGCTCACTGCATGTGAGCCAATCTCACGCTGGGTAAAAAGACATCTTTTGTTGGGATGAACAAACTCAAGCGGGTCTTCAATGGTTATAATATGGGCGTCACGGACATCATTGATGTGATCAATGATAGCCGCAAGTGTGGTTGACTTACCGCTTCCTGTAGGACCGGTAACAAGGACCATCCCCCGGTTAAAGGCTGCAATCGTTTTTACCGCCTCCGGCAGATTAAGCTGCTCCAGGGTAAGGATATCACTGGGGATAATTCTAAAAACCGCACCGACACCTCTATGATGATACAGAAAGTTGCAGCGGAACCTTGCAACCCCTTTAATTTCATAGGCCATATCAAAATCGCGGTTTTTTTCAAGATGTTCCTGCTGCTCAGGTGTTAAAAGCTCAAACAGAATCTCTTTGTTTGACTCCGGGGTAAGAACCGGATGACCCGTCCTTACAAGTTCTCCGCTTAAACGAAACATAGGAGGAAAACCGATCACCATATGAAGGTCACTTGCCCCTTTTTCCTTCATCTCCCTGAAAAACGCATCTATCCTGGCCATAAAATCTCTCCATCTAAAAAATAGTGTCATTCCGCATTTAATGCGGAAGCCATTCATTAATAGAACTGAATAATAGCATACTAGGATTAATATTTTTCACAACTTACAACAGACAGCTAAATGCTTTTACACTTTTGTTTTTACAACTGACCACGGACAACAAGCCTTTTAGCTCTTTTAAAAGGCGTACAACGGGCAAATCGTTTAGACGATTAGCACCAGCGCTCATTTTTATTCCTGTTTCTCATTCTCCTTATCCAAAAAAGGCTTAAAACGGGCAGGATTGTTTGCATTCTTATACGCTTCTGCAACACTTATCCTGCCATCCTCATAAAGCGTCTGGATGGAATCATCCATGATCTGCATACCAACGGCTTTGCCGGTCTGCATCATTGAAGGTATCTGAAAAACCTTTCCATCTCTAATAAGATTCGCCATGGGAAGCGTCCCGATTAGGACCTCAGCGGCGAGCACCATGGTACTGCCGTCTTTACCCGGTATTAAACGCTGCGTGAGCACCGCCTTTAAAGCTTCAGAAAGCATTGCCCTTACCTGCCCCTGTCCGCCCGGAGGAAAAGAATCAATAATACGGTCAATGGTTTTGGGGGCACTTGATGTGGCCAGGGTTCCAACCACAAGATGACCTGTTTCAGCAGCTGAGATAGCAAGCTCTGTGGTCTCTAGGTCTCGAAGCTCACCGATCATGATAACATCAGGGTCCTGCCTTAACGCCCCCCTTAAAGCATTTGCATATGACAGCGTACCGGTACCGAGCTGTCTCTGATTCACCGCACCTTTTTTCAAGGGGTGAATAAATTCAATGGGGTCCTCAACCGTCAGGACATGGTGGGTCCTGTTGGTATTTATATAATCCACCATCGAAGCAAGCGTTGTTGATTTCCCCTGTCCTGTTGCCCCGGTAACCAGTATCAGCCCCTGATGATTATCCAGAACCTTTTCCACGATCTCAGGCAATCCAAGCTCTTCAAAAGACGGTATTTTATCAGGAATAATACGAAACGAGGCACCGAGGCCCACATTATGCATCATCGCGCTGCCCCGGAACCGGCCCAGACCTTCCACCTCAACAGCAAAATCAAGCTGCATCTCTTTTTTAAGTTTCTCTTTCTGCTCCTCAGACAAAAGCTCGTTAACAAGCTGCTGACATCTTTCAGGCGTAAGCACTTCACTTTTGACTTTTCTGAGTTTTCCAAAACGGCGCAGGATGTACGGCTCTCCCGGTGATACATGGATATCAGAAGCTTTAAAATCAACAGCCGCCTTAAAAATCTTATAAAGTTCTGCCATCAAAAATCTCCTGTCAGAATATTAGATCATGTAAAATAAAAGTAACTATTCCCGGCTGAAAGCCGTAGTTTAATCTTATAAATAAAGCTTTATATACCGCCTTTTTTACGACATTGTCAAGCCCAACCAAATGCAAAGACCATAGAATGGATACTTCTCCGGCAGACCTTCAACAGCACCATTACCCTCAACATTTTAGAGCCGGATTACACTCTATCCTCACTCAAAATATCCTTATTTTCAGTTAATTTAACGGCCTCTAAAACAGTATCTTTTAACACGGAGTATTCCGGTAAAATAAGCAACGCTTCTTTGAGACTGGAAAGAGCTGCAGGAATATACCTGATAAACTTTTTCTTACCCTTTTGGAGCCCAAGAAAAGAAAAGGCACCCAAAGCCTGCATGTTTCTCTGCAGACCGGCAAGGTGAAAAGTTTTAACAAATTCCTGCCGGTCAATTTTCATGTCCCATTTTTCAGTCAGAACGTCCATATAGAAATCAACAAGCGCATCTCTCGTTTTTTCATCAATTACAAAATATGCATCCTTAAGCAGAGAGGCCAGGTCATACTGTAAAAGTCCCTTAGTGGCGGTCTGAAAATCAATGGCTTTCACACACCCGTTCTTAAAATGAATATTTTGTGACTGAAAATCCCTGTGCATAAAATATTTCGGCTTCTTATCCAGAGAGAAAGCCAGATGGTTAAGTTCATCTTCCAGGACACTCTCTTTGGGTATAGCCATCTCACAGAACTGCCTCACAAAACATTCAATAAAATAATCGGTTTCCCACCTGAATGATTCATATCCAAAGGTTCTGTGTTTCAGATAATTACACCGGTCAAGGCTGAAAGAAGGCCGGATCTGCATTTCTGCCAAAAACAGCAGAACTTTTTCATAATATTTAATAACATCCTTTTCGCTCCCGGCCTTAGATAAAACATTATAAAGGCTGTCATCACCAAGATCTTCCAGCAGCACCAAACAACCTTCTTCATCGACATCAATTATCTCAGGAACACCGATACCTGTATTAAAAAGGAACTTCCCCACATCTATAAAGGCTGTGATCTCACGCTTACCTGCAGGAGAGACCATCAGTACAAAGGAGCTGTCTTCGGCAAGAATCCGGTAATAGCATCTGTCAGACCCGCCACCGGCAAGAAGGATAAAATCATCATCTTTAGCAAACGGAGATATCTTGTTTTTTTTCAAAAAACGGCTTATTTTTTTCTTTAATTGTTCATTAAGCTCCATCAACGATCCAGCCTTCCCCGACTATTGAATTCTTTATTACTGCTTTTTCTTCAATGACAGCGTTGTCCCACAAAATACAGTTCTCTACGCTGCAGCCTTTCTTAAAAACAGTGCCCTTACCGGCAGAGACATATCCGGAAAAGCTGACATCCTCACCGATAACAGCGTTCTCTCCAAGGAAACACGCGTCCTTCGGCACCCGTTTTTTATCTATAAGGGGCTTTTTGTTAATAAGTATTTCTTTATGGGCCAAAAAATAATTTTTTATTGTACCCACATCCATCCATGCACAGCCCTCCACAACCACCGCCTTTACCAACCCCTTTTCTTTTTTCATGATATCAAGCAAAAAAGGAACCAGATCAGATGCGCCTTCCGGTATACGGCTTAAAATATCACTGCTCATAAAAGAAATTCCGGTATACGCAAGAGACCTGTCTATCTTACCGGGGCTAAGAACACCTCTTAAATCAATAACATTGTTGCTGCTGTCCACTGAAACATTATTGTACAAAGCATTATCATGAAGAATCATGGTACATAAAGACCTGTTTTTTTTATGCTCACGCATCAGCCCGCTTAAGGATATATTGCTGAGAATATCTCCGTTATGCACAATAAAAGCATCTTCGTCCTTGAGATATTCCCGGAATCCGCCGATGCCCCCGGCAACACCCAGAATCTCATTCTCATATGAAATGGTTATATTATGGTCTGAATGATCCCTGTTTAAGTAGTCCTCCATCACCTTAACCTTATGATGAATATTCACACCCATGCCGGAAACATTCTGATTTTTTAAATTCATAATAATATGCGACAGCATTGGCGTACCCGCAACGGGCACCAAGGGCTTCGGCACAGAATCTGTTAGAGGTCTTAATCTCGTCCCGTAACCGGCAGAAAGAATTATTGCCTTCATGATCTTTTAATATTATCCTGTTTTATATTTTTGTTTAGTTAACTTTACACATAAGCGATATTTTTTTCAATAAAAGAAAGGATCGGAAATATGAGAGACATGACAAATGATGAGATCGTGGAATTCATTAAAACATGGACATGGGGAACATTGATCGGCGTTGAAAAAGACAAGCCCTATGCCGTTGAGCTGTCATACGGCACAGACGGTAAATATATTTACTGCGGCTCAAAACCCGGCGGCAGAATGGCGCAGTGCATCATCAATAATTCCAATGCGGTTTTTAAAATATGTGAGTGCGGATGGGACTATGCAAGCTATAAAGCAGTTATCATCGAAGGAACAGCCGAACGGCTGACAGAACATGAGGACATCCTCCGGTCCGTCAGATACATCGCAAAACAGAGAAAAATAAATGAGCATGCCTTTGACAATATCGCACAGCATGTCACTGACAGTCCGGAGAGCAATTCAATACGGATAGAAATAAAAAATATGGGGGGAGTGCTGGCTTAAAAGCAGCTAATTGTTAATAGTTTACAGCTACCCCGCACAAAACAGTGGACAGTGTATCCAGTATCCCGGCACATCAAAAGGGGGAAAGGATACCCTACTTAAAAAGTCCGAATACAAACGCGTTCATCTTTGCGCCGATCCCGGTATAAATAAAAATACCGATAAGGGCTGAAACGCCTAAAACCACCAGCCATTTTTGTACGGTCGTAAATGCTGTGCTTCTCAGCAATGCATAAATACCCAGAGGCGGAAATGCCTGCAGGGAAAAAATAACCTTTGCGCGATTGTTATACCATTTTACATCCTGCACTGCTTCCTGTGCTGTTCCGGTACTTTCTTCCATCTTGTATCCTTTCCTGCTGTCAGAAATTTTTCGGGTAATGGATTCCCATTCTTTTCATAAACCCCTTAAAACTAAGCCTCCTGTTTGAGACCAGTTCTTTCATATTAACAAAAGTTTCCGCATATTCAAAGCTGTTCTTCAAATGCGTCTCAAGAAATACCCCTTCGTACCTGTTTCTACCAATCATCCCTGAAGCATAATCTTTATATTTAAGCTGGCTTTTATGCATACATATTGCTTTTTTTTTTAAATTTATAACTTTTGATATATCAACAGCAATCATCTCCTTCCCCCCGAAAACACCACCCCACACACTGTACCCCCATAGTTCAGGAGAGTAATTTCTCAACTGCCTGACGGCTTTAACCGTCAGCTCTGTTACCTTTAAATGTGTGCAATGCCTTTCAAAAGGAGAAGGCAGATATACTGTTTCAGGGCTGAAATAATCAAGGATATCTTTAATATCTTTAACAATTAAAGAATCTGTAAGATTGCGGCTCTTATAATTTAAAAATATCCCGGCTTTTGCCCTGACAGCACGAAGCGCATTAAGGGCTTCATGCTGTCTTACCGCAGAAAGCTTATGATTTCCCTGATCTTTAAATATTTTCGAAGTCCCATCAGTGACATAGATCGAAAAAACATTTAAACCCTGATCAGCAAGAACTCTCATGTTTCCGCCCATCCCGATAACATCGTCATCCGGATGCGGTGAAACAACAACGATAGATCCTGACCTTTTTTTGTATTTCGTCAGATCAAAAGGTGAAACAACAGGAAATACTTTTTTTTCAAAAGAAACGTCAATCATATATACTTTATATTGCTGTACAGATCCGTCTTTTACTCATACGGAAGAAAAGACAGAAAGGTTATTTCAAGTTTTTCTTCATCATTTCTTTTTACGACCATACGGATAATTCCGACACCCTTGATCTTTGTACATTTCACCTTGTAAAAAAGCGTAAAATATTTAAAGGTTTTCTGAACCTGTCCAAACTCACAGGAAACATATTTACCGATTTTCGCTCTCCTGCGCTGCTTCATCTTTTTAACCTTTTCCTGATCATGAAAAGCATTCAACATGTTCTCATTAAAATATTTAATATATCTTTTTTCATAATTAATAAATATATCTTTCACCGGGTTTGCGTTAACACAAAAGATCAGATTGTTAATTAACGGCCACGCATCCTCAGCGACCTTACGCAGTTCTTCACTTTCACTTTTCCCTGCCGTCTCACCTGAAGCAACAAAACTATAATCAGACATGTCCCTTTCAAAACCCGAAGCACATCCCATCAAAAACAAAAATAAAATACTGACGACGCCCTTTTTCATCTCTCACCCTTCTTTCATAAAATATTCTTAATTCAGCTTTTAAGTTTAACCGGACAGCACATTTATATAGCGTACGTCCCGGAACTAAATTTCAAAGATGGTATTCTTTCCCTTATCAGTACTTCCCGTTTAGTCCTAAATTTCAAAATGGCCTGCCCCCTTTTTTATTTTTTATTTGCGGTGCAGTTTTGATCTTAACGATCTCAGACCCGGGATAATAAAATCTTAAGATCTGCCTGTAATCATAACCTTTTTTTGCCATACCGTTTGCCCCCCACTGGCTCATCCCTACCCCATGGCCATAACCTGTACCTGAAAACAGAAACTTATCTTTTTCTTTTTTAATCGTAAAATTTGAGCTTTTAACTGCTGCAGGGCCCACCATTAACCTGAAGCTGTTTCCTGAAAGAAAAAAATATTCGTCGCCTTGATAAACTTTAAGTTTCTTTATACGTCCGGACCCGGACCTTTCAACAGGAACGATATCTGTAACAGAAGATATATCCAAGCCAAATTTTTCAAAACCCTTTTCAATTAAAACCTTCTCAAGTTTTTTATCCCATGAATATCCCGGCCTGTTTTTACTGAATTTGTCTTCAACACTTGTAAGGTATGGAAGCCCTCCATGCCAGACATCCTCCATCTGTTCGGTCCTCCCACCGCTGTTTGCATGGTAAAGCGCCAGAACGATCCTTCCATTATTTATCAAAACCTCACCCCCGGTTAGATCCACGGCTTTGCGTGCAGCAGGGTGTTCTGATTCTCTACCGCCATAAACCTGGGAGGAGGTTGTGGAAAAAACATCATAGCTTTCATGTTCCCGTTTAAGCATATGATACAAAGCATATGTCCTTGCTGCAACCGCCTGCGTCATCAAAGACTGTTCGGGCCATGAAGGCGAAACCTCTTTTGGGATAACACCATATAAATATTCTTCAAGACCAATATGGTTTACAACTGATACCTGCTCCCCCTCCGCGCTTACCCGGATATCTCCCCGGTAGCTCCGGTCATTCACCCTTATATCCTGTCCATCGTCTGATCTCAGTCTTACACACATACCCGCATTCAAACCGTCAAGCAGCAGACTGCCATCCATTGCAGAAAAAACCGTGTCTGTTCCCGGAGCTACGCCCTTTATCAGAGAACCGTTATCATGGAAAAGATCAAAATCGTCTTCTGAATAAAAAGAAACCGGGCTTTTTGACTGGAGAACCAATACTCTTATTTTTGAAGGAAACAGACGTTCGGAAGAAAAAGATATGTCGTCAACAAGTCCTTCACCTCTCTCGTAATCTTTCAGCTCTTTTTCAATTTTGTTATTTTTAAAATAATCACTAAAATTTAACTCCAAATAGTGATAGAACCTCTTTGCCTTCTCTTTTTTCCCCAGCCTTAAAAAGGCTTTTGCTGCATTATGATATGCAGAACAAATTTCAGGGGCATCGGGAAACCTTTCAATCAACTTAAGATAAACTGAAATTGCGTTTTTCTCATCACCCAGATAATTAAGATAGAGATCACCAAGACCTTTATAATAAGAGGCTGTCTCTTGATCCTGCCATTTATCCATATTCATCTCTATATCATTATAGAAACTTAAGGCTTCAAGATATCTGCCTTTTTTCAAATAATCCGAAGCATACTGAAGCAGGTCCTTCTCGGCACAGGAAACTGCAGCAGGCACCAAAAGAATAAGAAAAAGCAGTCCGATTATTTTCTTTTTGTTTAACAAAATATTCACCGAAAAACAGTTAATGATTAACTGCGGTTAATGGTTAATATCCCTTAGCTGGCTGCTAAGAGTTGCTTTTTTATACCATTCTTTAAAGTTGAATCCCACAGAAATTTAACAACCGGCCGATATTGACTTTAAATTTATCTGTCTTATATTAAAGAATATTAAAAATAAATAAAATAAACATAAAAAAGAATTTAAATGCAATCTGTTAAGTTTACCATAAAATCACAGGAAGTCCTGAATAACTGCCAGAAAATAACTGAGAAATATTCTCATCAGCAAATAGAGCCTGAGCATCTTCTGCTGTCGATCCTAGAGGAAAATAACGGAATTGCAGGAACCGTATTTAAAAAACTCAGGACAGACCTTAATTCTATTTCAAACAGCCTGGACATGGAACTTCAGAAAATCCCGCAGATAGCAGGATCAGGAATTAAATAAGCCGACCTCTCCCCCAAAACAGGCAAAATACTTGAAAACGCTTTAAATGAAGCAAAGCAGTTAAATGATGTCTATATAAGCATTGAACATATCATACTTGCCATATCAGAAGCCCATGACACACCGGCTTCAAAAATTCTTATTTCTCATGGGGCTTCAAAAAATTCCCTTTTTAAGGCATTAACAAAAATCCGGGGATCACAACGGGTCACAGACCAAAATCCGGAACAAAAATGCCAGGCACTACAGCAATATGCAAAGGACCTTACAGAACAGGCCCGAGCGGATAAACTCGATCCTGTCATCGACCGGGATTCTGAGATCAGAAGAATCATACAGGTGCTTTCCCGAAGAACAAAAAACAATCCTGTTTTGATCGGAGAACCCGGTGTGGGTAAAACAGCGATCGTTGAAGGACTTGCCCAGAGAATCATTAACGGGGATGTGCCCGAAGGATTAAAGGAAAAAATCTGGTCTCACTTGACCTTGACACCATGCTGGCAGGAGCAAAATACAGAGGTGAATTTGAAGACCGGCTGAAAGCCGTACTTAAAGAAATAAAGGAGTCAAACAGCCAGACAATTATGTTTATCGATGAACGGCACACGGTTGTCGGTGCAGTTGCTGCTGAAGGCTCTGTGGATGCATCAAATATGCTCAAACCCGCACTTGCACGGGGAGAACTTCGATGTATCGGAGCAACCACGATTAATGAATTCAGAAAGTACATTGAAAAAGACGCGGCACTTGAAAGAAGATTTCAGCCGGTTATGGTAAAAGAGCCCACCGTTGAGGACACCATATCAATCCTGCGCGGTCTTAAAGAAAGATATGAGGTCCACCATGGTGTCCGCATTAAAGACTCTGCCATTGTGGCTGCAGCAACACCTTCACACCGGTATATCTCCAACCGTTTTCTTCCGGATAAGGCTGTTGATCTGAGTGACGAGGCGGCTTCATCTTTACGGATGGAAATCGACAGACTGCCCTCAGAGATTGACGAGGTCCAGAGAAAGATCATTCAGCTGGAAATAGAACGGGAAGCACTGAAAAAAGAAAAGGACAAGGCATCAAAAGAGCGTTTAAATACGATTAACAATGATATCAAAGATCTTAAAAACAAGTACGGCGACAAAAAGAAGCAGTGGGAGAAAGAAAAATCAGATCTTCAGACAATAAGGAATTTAAAAGAAAGCATCGAAGAAGCAAAAATTGAGGAACAGCGCGCAGAACGCAACAGTGATCTTGAAAAGGTCGCTGAGATCAGATACTCCATCATTTCCGCCCTTCAAAAAGAGCTTGAAAAAGAGAACAACAAACTTGAAGAAAGCAACAACGAAAATAAAATGCTCAAGGAAGAGATCGATACCGATGACATCGCAGAAATCGTTTCAAAATGGACAGGCATCCCGGCCGGCCGGATGATGGAAGGAGAGATCGAAAAGCTTGTACATATGGAAGAATGCATAAATAAACGTGTTATCGGCCAGGACAATGCCGTAACACTTATATCAAATGCGGTAAGGAGAGAACGGTCCGGTCTTCAGGATCCGGACAGACCATTGGGTTCATTTATTTTTCTCGGTCCCACAGGTGTTGGGAAAACCGAACTTGCACGGGCTCTGGCAGAATTTCTGTTTGATGATGAACATTCAATGATCAGAATAGACATGTCTGAATTTATGGAAAAACACTCCGTATCACGACTGATAGGTGCGCCCCCCGGATATGTGGGATATGATGAAGGCGGATATCTAACCGAAGCCGTAAGAAGAAAACCCTACTGTGTTATCCTTTTTGATGAATTTGAAAAAGCACATCCTGATGTCTTTAATATCCTTTTACAGATAATGGATGACGGGCGTTTAACAGACGGCCAGGGCAGAACCGTTGATTTTAAAAACGCCATCATCATCATGACCTCAAACCTTGGCAGTAATATAATCCAGGAAACAAGCAGTGAAAGCCGTAACGAAAAAGTAATGGAAGTTCTTCGCCAGGCATGTAAACCCGAATTTTTAAACCGTTTAGATGAAGTTATCATATTTAACAGTCTGGAAAAAAACCACATTAAAAAAATAGTCAACATCCAGCTTGACCTTCTCAGGAAAAGGCTTGAAGGTAAAAAGATCACCCTTGAATTAACAGATAAAGCACTGGATTTTATCGTAAACCACGGCTATGACCCGGTCTATGGGGCACGACCCTTAAAACGAGCCATTCAAAAACATATTCAGGATTCCCTGGCAATGATGATTCTTGAGGGTAAATATAAAGACGGAAGCAGAGTAACCGTTGATACGGAAATCTCCGGAGATAAGCTTAACTTTACGACCTAGTCTAAATCCAAATGCACAAAATCTATCCCCCCCCTGCCGGGCTGGTGCCTTTTTCAACAAAAGATTCAGGCCGGCAAAACATCTCTAATCCACCCTTGAACGTCACTTACAGTCACCCTGTTTTTTTATTTCTTTGAATATTTTTCTTGCATTAAATCTTTATTCGTTATTTATTAGTAGAACTAAAAACAACTACTATTATTTAAGCTGTTACAACCTAACAACATTAAATGAGGAGGGATACAAATGGCAGACAAAGCAAAACCAATCACCAAGGCACAACTAATCGCGCAAATCGCTGACAAGATGGAAATGACCAAGAAAGATGTAAACGGTTTTTTTGACACCTTAAACGAAATCGCTTACAAAGAAACAAAAAAGAAAGGTTCCATTACCGTCCCCGGCCTGGGTAAACTTGTACTGCAGAAACGCAAAGCACGCATGGGAAGAAATCCCCAGACAGGAGAAGCCATTAAAATAAAGGCTAAAACAGTGGTCAAGTTCAGAGTTGCAAAAGCCTGTAAAGACGCAATCATTCCTCCAAAAAAATAGTTATTTTTCATCAACAGGATTGCTGTATTACGCTTAACGGATACAGGATAAATCAAGAAGCAGAGCCAAAAAAACTCTGCTTCTTTTATTTTATAAAAGGAAATACAACTCTATGAAACAAAGATCAATAAATTCAAAATTGACACTTTGTCTCCTCCCTTGTCTTTTAATTTTTCTATGCGGCGTCAGCTCCTGTTTTCTCCCGGGAACAATTAAAGGAATTGTAAAAGATGCTGTTACAAATCTGCCTGTAGAAGGCGCAGCCATTACACTGATTAAAAACAGCATTACCATAAATCAGGCCCAAACGGATTCATCTGGAGCTTATTCTCTAGAAGCTGACGCAGAATCAGGTTACGCGATTACAGTAGAAATGACCGACTATTTGACAGTCACATATAAAAACATAGGCATCACCGATAACGAAACAACCTATTTGGAAACGATTCTGCAGCTGGCTGACGCCTATACAGGCTCAGGAACGGTTAGCGGAACAATAACCAATGCCTTTACCGGTGAAGGCGTTCCCGGAGCAGAAATCAGCCTGAGAAAGGGAATCAATACAATTTCAGGTGCTGTTATCACCACGGCAACAGCACTTTCAGACGGATCATTTTCCGTTACCTGCAATGGCGGTAATTATACCGGAGAGATCATCAAAGATGAATATACAAAAGCATACTTTACCCTGACCTGTATCGGTGGACAAACAAACCCAAACCAGAATGGAACCATTACACCCACAATAGGAGATGCCCAGACAAGAATAATACTGACCTGGGGAGCCGCACCTCCTGACCTGGACTCTCACTTGACCGGCCCCCTTGACGCTGGTGAAAAATTTCATGTGTATTATAGCCAGCCAGAAAGTCTGGATGGAAATGCCGATCTGGATCTGGACGACAGGGTCAGCTACGGTCCTGAAACCACCACCATATATTCCCAGTTAAGCGGCACTTACAGGTTCTCGGTTCATGATTATTCTAACAAATATGCAGAATCCTCTACAGCACTTTCAATTTCCGGAGCTCAGGTAAAGGTTTACAAAGGCAGTACCCTTGCAGACACCTTTAATGTGCCGAACCATACGGGAACACTCTGGACCGTCTTTGAAATGAACGGAAGCACCATTACACCGGTAAATTCAATGACAAACGAATACAACGAAGAAGCAATAACACGGGTTGCAAAACAGGACAGCACACCTTTCGACACAAATTTAATCTCTGATCTGCCGGAAAAAGAGTAGCGAATCTTTTTGATTCGTCTTACCCCTCCGTTAAGGTCGTATATTTTTAACAGAAATGATTTTAAAAGGCTCTGAACTGAACCGCTTCGCGGAGACACCTCACAACCGTCCAACGAACAATATCTATCCATACCAAAAAGAAATTTCTGAAACAACCAAAATCTAATACAATATCTCCCTGGTAAATGTTTATTTCTTAATAACTTTTTCAAGGAGGTATGATTATGTCCAGTGAACTCAGAACCAGATTTATGGATTACATGACGCTGCACCGATTCTCGGAGCACACCAAACGCAGTTATCTGTTCAGTGTTGAGACTTTATCAAAATTTCACAACCAACCCCCCGACACTTTGACCAATGAGCAAATTC
>Ga0208904_1001192_pt1 | contig 18334 bp, 14 predicted proteins | sample AntAceMetag02UKB_FD_184774 | JGI IMG/M metagenome (GOLD analysis project Ga0208904, IMG submission 184774) | Saline lake microbial communities from Ace Lake, Antarctica - Antarctic Ace Lake Metagenome 02UKB (SPAdes) (version 2) | ecosystem: Environmental > Aquatic > Non-marine Saline and...
TAAAGAAGCATAAAGATGGTCGCTTAATCGTCGAAATAGATAAAGACAAGGGCGACCGTGGTTTCTCCGACTGGCAAGAGAAGAAGGGCACTTGGGTTCGCATCTTCAATATCAATACTGACGTTGCCGGTAATGAACGAGACTACACTCAGTATGATAGCCTCGTTCGCTCGATCAAGACAGCCTCGAATGTAGATGCTGGCTGGTTTGTCAAAACGATCAGTGGTGAAGGCGTCTGGGTTCAGCACCCGCGCGAGAATGTAAAGAACGTTCTCAAAACCAAAGCCTTGGGTGGCCCCGAGGTAGATATTATCCTGGGCGAGTCGGTGCTTCGCCAATGGACGAAGGTTAATATGCCGTTTCACCCGGAGCATCCGGGAGGTCGGCAATGGAATATCGGGGCCGCTCAGTTGAAGTTCCTACCCGCCGATACCGTTTCGCCAGTGCATCCTCACTGGGATTTGGTTTTCGGGCATTGCGGAGAAGACTTGGATTCAATTGTCAAACGTCAGAAGTGGGCAAAAGACTGGGGCATCCAGACGGGGCAAGAATACCTCGTCGCGTGGCTTGCGTGCCTCATTCGAGAACCTTTCGAGCCGTTGCCTTATCTCTTTATGTATGGACCGCAAGAATCTGGGAAGTCGATCTTCCACGAAGCGATTAGTATTTTGACAACTGGAGGCGTTGTCAAGGCTGATAGGGCATTGACTAACCAAGGTGATTTCAATGGTGAATTAGCCAACGCCGTCTTAGGAGTCGTTGACGAAGTCAACATCGCGCAGCGTGGCCCAGCTGTCTACAACAAGATCAAAGAGTGGACAACAAGCCAGTTCATTAGCATCCACGCGAAAGGGTTGCAAGTCTACCAGCAGCGAAACTGTCTACACTTTATCCAAACAGCCAACGAGAAGGATGCTTGCCCGATTTTTCCTGGTGACACACGAATTACAATGATGCATGTCGCTTCACTGGAAAGGGAAATCCCTAAATATACCTTACTACAAAAGTTAGAAGAAGAAGCACCACATTTCATGGCAACTCTTATGGGTTTGTCACTTCCGGAATCAAATTCAAGATTGCGGATACCAGTTGTTGACACCCTTGGCAAGACGACTGCCCAAGCGACCAATCAAGACCCACTACAAGCTTTTCTTCAAGATGGCTGCTACCTTAACCCAGGCTCACTCGTGCTGGTCAAAGATTTTGTTGATCGGTTCCGCGACGGCCTAACGGACTATGAGAAAATAACCTGGACAAAGCCTAAGATACTCCAGAACATGCCTAAAGAGTGTCCAATGGGAAAAGGCACCGCTAACAAACGTTACTTTGGCAACATCACCCTTAACCCCCCTGAAAATCGTGACCAACCCCCGCTCTTCCTGAGCGACGGTCGCTTGAAAGTACGAAAATAAACTATGCTAACAATTGATATCTGTCGGTCTGTTGATAAGTGTGGGTCGGTCGTTACAGCCGAAGTAATTCACACTCTTGAGCGACCTAACATCCCCGCTGATATTGCTGAACTTATGGAATTAATTGACGGGGAATTCTATGTAATCTCAAACGATGGAGACGATGAATGTTCATTCTAGGGTTAGGCCATTATTCACGGACAGGGAAAGACACACTCGCCAACTATACGGCTCGCATACTACATGACCGTGGCTTTCGTGTCTTGAAGAGACCTTTAGCATGGAAGCTGAAACAGATCACCTATGAACTGTATGCATGGGCCGGGATGAAATCACCCGAACATTACGAAACATTAGAAGGAGCCAAGGACCGGGACATTGTTTTACCTGATTTAGGTATGACTCCCGTAGAAGTCTGGGTAGCGTTCGGCACCAAAGCTGTTAGAGACAATGTCTATGACAGGACTTGGCTCGACTACCTGTTAAATACAGATCATAACGCTGACGTACTTATAATCCCAGATGTCAGATTCAAGAATGAAGCTGACGCAATTTTATATGCAGGGGGCACACTAATCAAAGTCATTCGCCCCGGCTACGAACCACGAGATACCGTCGCTGACAAGGCATTACTTAACTATGAACATTGGGACCGTGTCGTCGGTCACTCAGGCAGGTTGGAAGAGTTGTTATTTTGGGCCAACAAACTAGCTGACTTTTACGAATCTGGTTTTCCACTACCTTACACTTACCACTACAAATAAACATGTCAGACACTAATACTCACGGCTTTGTTTCAGCAATCATTTGTGACTTAGTACAGTATCTAGACCAATCAGAGCCGCCTATAGTTATTGGTAAAGATTATTCCTCGGATCGTCTTTACGTTAGAATTGCGGATTTTTGCCGGGGGCGAAACATTAATTTGATTAAAGGCGACCTTCTCGTTTGGCTCCATGCTTGCGAGGCCGGTCATTTCAGACTTAGTGAAGAGCACAAACAAGAAGAGGACAACTAATGCCCGAAGAATGTTACATTCCCGAATCCTTAATCAACCTAAATGGCAACCTACTGTGCGCCGTCGATGTAGAGACGACCGGCCTGATTGCAGGTTGGCATGAGATAGTCCAGATAGCAGTTCAGCCCTTAGACTCCAATCTGGAGTTCGTGAAGGATATACTGCCATTCTATATGGACATCGCTCCAGAGTACCCAGAGCGAGCAAGCAAGAAATCCATGCAAGTCAACGGATTGTCACTTGAGAATTTGGTCAATAACTGCCCAGATCAATGGCGGGCCGCCGACCTACTTGATGAATGGTTCATCAATCTCAATTTACCATTTAGGAAAAGCATGGTGCCACTGGCCCATAATTGGGCGTTCGAGAAGGGTTTTCTCTCGAATTGGCTCGGCCCTGAAACGCACAATAGCTTGTTTCATCCGTTGGCCCGCGACTCGATGGCGTTCGCCATATCTATAAATGACGTGTCAAACTATCATGGGAAAGCTCAGCCTTTTGCCAGCGTGGCATTGGGGTCGATGTGTAAGAAGTTTAACATCGAGATAGAGAGGGCTCACGACGCACTATGTGACGCCAGGGCAGAGGCGCAGCTATACCGTGCCCTCTTGCGTGCGTTTAGCTAACGCAACTCGGTCCTTACGCTTGCCGGGCCGCGCACGAGCCTCAGCAGCCCGTGCGGACCTTATAGGTGGGAGTCCAAGCAATGATCGCCTGACTCGCCGGGCAGCGGCCTTTTCCGCACAATCAGTGCATCGTGCCATAGTTCTATCTTTCAGAAAGAGAGGTAACCAAGACTAGCTAACGCAGGAGGAGCTACTTGCTAGTCTCGGCTACCATGAACCAATAGGACACTTTGATACTTGGAATTTAATCTTGAGACTTATAAAGCACCCACAAACCATGCATCGCGTACCTGTGTAGTGTTGACACTCTTCACAAATTCCCACCCGCTTCTCTTTCAAATCTTCAGTTGCTAAGCGAGGGTTCCGTGCAATATTCGCAACCGAGCTAGCAAGTTCAACTACACCACTATGTTTGCGTTTGGGGCAGGTTTGACATATTTTCTTTGTAACTGCTATTTTACGCTTTAAGCAGTATTTCTCAATATCAAATTCCCTCAAGTAAGTGCATTTCATTACGTCGGCCTCGTGTAGTCTGGTGCCGGGAACACTTCCAATGACAGTTGCCAAACATCGTCATGCCCCTCGCACCCCTCTTCTTGCATCCAACCGTACCAAATCCAGTGGGAATAATATCGCATCGGCGTCCGGTAACTATCTTCCTTACCGAAGCAAGGTTTCCCTGGAAACTTCCAGGCATAGCAGCTACAATCTGTTTGAAATGAATGCCTCGATTCACAACAAGTTCTTTTTATGACGCTCGCGAGTTCAGTCCGGTTATATCGGTACGGATAACCCCCCGGTGAAAAGCTCCCAGTGGTCGTCCATGTAAGTGTATGCCCCACAAGGTGCTGATAGTATTTCCACTTTGGAAATGGGTACCCACTCGGTTTTTTCTCTGAATCCTCATAATGATCCCCCCAAGGCTCGTGCATCGTCGGAAACAAAGTGTGTGGCTGTATATCAGTCGGGAGTAGTATTAAGCGGTCGTCCTGCAATCTCCACCATGTTTGAGCTTCTTCATCCCACGCCTCTCGCTGTACTTGCCGCTCTATTTTTTTGTCTTCTATTTCTGCTTCTTTTTCCGCTATCTCTTGCGTCTTTTCATCAAACTCCCCCTGCCAACGCTCCAGTTCCTCCGTCCAGTAGTCAACCCACGCTTGCTTGGATGCCACATTAGCCTCTTCCGCATTACAAGCTGGTCCCGGCCCTATACTGCAAATAATGTCCCTTTGACGCTTAGCCTCGGCTAATTGTGTCTCAGCCATGGGCAAGCTAGTTTCGGCGCTTGTAAGATAAATTGTAATATTTCTTAATTCACTCTCAAGCGTCTCAATCTCTTCTCGCAGGTGATAAATACCCCAACTCAACACCCAATACGCGTTGTGGTAAATCACTATTTTATCCCTTGAAATTTTGATTGCGGCAACTACCACTGAGTTATCCGGCGCTTCATAGACCGGACTGAGGCAACCCCAATAGTAACATCCACAAACGCAGATCTCTGCCTCGCCTGGGCAAGGTTGCCCAAACGCCGTGCTGGCAAGACTACAATCAACAATCACTTTACCATAGCTACCTAAATCATAGATGGTTTCCTCGGGGGTACAGGCGCACCAACCTACAGCAATCGCAGCTTCTATTGGGTCTAGCAGATCAGATTGCGACCAGAGTTGATCTTCATTCAAGTCGTCAAATTCATTCTCAGGGCATATCTCTATTAACTTGTCGTGGACCTCAGTAATATCTGTCTTTGTCCAGATATGATTGGCTGATACTTCATCCAAAGGATCAACAGCCGTACACCCATCATCTGGATTTGCAGCTAGATCGTTGACCTCCTGAATGACATCTTCATTCCAATTGGCCCGTGTGTATGGAGTTTCACTCATTTGTTAACCTTAATCTTGTAAGAAGGCAGTTCCAGCGCCCCACTTTTCACCTTCAGTGTCATACTTGAAGTCAAATACCTTGTGGGTGTCGGGCGACCCAGTTTCGGCAAACAACGCCGACGTCCTGATACATATAGCCGCTTGCCCTTCGCTTATTGCCAGAACGTCACTAAGATACTCTACTTGATCTTCTGTGCTTGTTGAGATTACTTGCGTCTTGTTCAAGTTGATTTGGAAGACATCCTTTGGCAAATCCGTAATTTCCGGGTCTTCTACCTCTTGCACGGCGGCCAGTTGTGTGTTGATATATGGTTTGCTACTGATCGTTAACGTGCCCGCGACAGTGGGGATATTCAAACTCTTAGGGATAAAACCAACGTCCGATGGATTCCTGTCACCGTAATCAGCGTTAGGGCCGAAAACAATGTTAGGCCCACCAATAAAGATTACTTCGCCGTCTCCTATAGTAGATGTGTCTCCAACAGGTAACTCCCCCTCTGCTCCCGCACCAATTCCATCTCCTCCAGCTAGACCGAGATCAATCTCGGCGTCCGTTGGGAAGGTATAATCTGCACTCACCTGCGCGGGCCAAGCAAAATCGTAGACCTCCAAGCTGCCAGACTTTACTGGCAGCCAACATTCCATTGATATTGTCTGATCGGCGGAATTGAAGTTAGCTTGCTGAATCAACGCGGTAACCGCAGTACTGGCAACGTAAGATTGTTGAAAACTAAGTGTCACCGGATCAAAGGTCTCCAAGTTCAACTTGTTTAAGAAAGTCTCAAACTTGATATGCTTCCAGGAGTTCGCCTTACGTATTAGCCAAAAAGTCGCTACTTTCAGTATTATATCTGGCTGATTGTAAATGTAGAAATTGTATGTCTCTTCCTGAATTCCGTACTTTTTCACATTGTGCCGTAAGATTATTTTGTTCGGCTTCTCTTGAGCCCCGCTAATTTGCCATTCGGCCGTGTACTTTGTAACAATCTTTTCCGTTGATGAGATTGAAACCTCAATACTTTGAGTCTTTATGTCTTGCTCAGAGATCGTGTCAACGCCTACTGGCTCTTTCGCCAAGTATTTGAGATAAAAGATTCCGTTGCTTAGATATAAGCCGCAGCGAGCCTGGAAGGCAATTTCTTGAAGAACATTGACAATGTTCTTACGGTCTAAGTAAGCAAAATTTGCTGGAAAGGCGAGCAAGTCCAGCGACGTTTCGGTAAAGGTGTCTACATCATAGCTCAAGTCAGTGTAAGTTTGGATCAAGTAAATGAGAATGTCTACAATGTTTGGCCCAATACTAGACTCAAACGTCACATAAACTTCGTCACTCCACTCTTGATCGGGAATAGCACTAAGTACACTTGAGAATGTAATCTGGACAGCCTGAATAGTTCCATACGTTTTAGTCTCAATTTCATATAAACTGTCTGGTACATCTATTAGCTTCTTCAACCCATCAAAATTCTTGAACGCTTTAACACTTAAAACTGTACCGGGGATAATACTTGCGACATACGTGACTGGAAATGAGTACGTCACAGTCGAGCCAGCATCATTCCATGATTGCTTCACTGCAATATTTGTTTTGGCGGCCGATGGGTTTATCCGCGAGTAGGCTGCATCGCGCCCATAGATTAGAAACCCTTTTGTTGTTATAGTGTCACTCGACATCCCACCATCACCATCGCCCATAGGAACCTTGGTCTGGTAGAAGTACTCCTGGTTTGGTTTGAATTCTTCTTGTTGCGGTGTATAACTCTCTTCCTGGATTATCTCCGTTTCCAAAGTAATGTTTGAGCGCGAATGTATGGTGAAAGTGTCGCTATCGCCATCAAACTGTCCCGTATATTTATTACTACCTGACCCAATAGTAATTTCCCCGCGTGGGAAGTCCTCACCCCCTAAAATTCTTACGCTGCTAGGCCCCGCGCCAGTATCTTGCGCACTCTCAACTGTCTCAGCATAATTCTCCCAGGACTCTGTAGTTGCCCGGCCATGAGCCGCAAAAGTATCACTGATTTGTTGCTGAATGGCACTTTCTTTGTCTAGAAATGCCGCCCGCTGAACAGGGTCACTAGACGACGATGCTACCCGTCCGACGTGCATATATTGTTGGTTGATTGACGAAATATCCGGCTCTCGTGGGGGCACCCATCCATCATGGGAGCCCATCAGAGATGGTGTAAATCCTGCTGCTGATGACCCAGTGGCGACTACGCCTACACCTTCAAGCAACGTGCCAGTAATCGCCTTGGTTATTTGAACACATGGGACATCGACCGCTGTACCAAAGATCATTGGCCATGGTTGTCCAATCAAGTCATTTGGGATGAATGGGAATTGTCCTTCTTCAGGTGAAAAGCCTATTTCCTTATCTTCAAGCTGCGAGATCACACTGAAGGAAATTGTTCGAGCGCCTTCGCTCCAAGTAATTGGGGTATTGATTTTACCTCTGAACAGTAGAAACTTGTCAGTGATCGCAAGTCCTTTGAACCACTGATAAACCCAAACGTCTCGTTTATGGATGTCAGTTTCATCCATGATTGTTTTGATAAGGCCGTCAGTATCGTCAAGCGTGATACTCAATTCTTGTGAACTTGCACTATCTGAGATACTCACAACGTTATCAAGGTCCGAGACCTCTAAGATTTGTCCGGAGATACCTTCCACCGAGGCATCAGCGTACTCGAAGATCGCGCCATCAATAGCCCATTGAACTTCAATGATCGTTACTGGCTCGGTGCCCAACTTCGTAGTAATCTCAGCCAAGGCATTTGCTGTTAGAGTGCGCATTCTTCAAACTCCAATTGGATTAGCTGTTGCTCGCCGATCTTTGTGTCAAACTCAAACGGATTATTCATTAAGTACACGTTCCACTTTACATCGAGGTGGTCAGTCAACCTTATTCTTGAGCGGTAGTATACAAGGCAAAACGCCCGCAACTCTAATCCTTTCAAACGGTCTATTTGAAACTGCATTGTCAACTTACGCCGATCATCTTTTGATTTGACGTAAGTGAAAAGGCCACCAACCATTGTTCGGTGCTGGCTCAGTTCAGAGACCAGAGCCTCGCTGTCACTAAACGCGGGGTTTGGCAACAGCGTGGTCGTTTCAACAGCCGGAACTGGGGCTTCAAGCTTTATCATACATTAGCCATTGTGGTAAAGTTTTCATAATAAACTATAGCCCGCACGACGCCGCCAGCAATGAATGTTTTAGCAGCGTCACAAGTTACTTGGATATCTACCTCACCACTCGTGATGTCCGTTGCGGCGTTGGCATCGAACATTTGATTGTGCTTCGTATTTTGAGCAAAGGCCAACCCAGTGCCTATCTGTTGAGTTGCCCCTGTAAGGTAGGCAGCCGTCCAGGCTACGCCACCGTCACTAGATGTCAAGGCAGTGTCAACTCGCAACTGGCAACCTAGTATCCTTGAGCCAGTGGGGACGTTTACTTGAATATCAAACGTCGTGTTTGCCGTAGCTACCCCCACTGCTTCTGAGATGCGGCGGTTGAATCCACCTAATGTTATCATCTGGCTAACATCCCCGGTGAAGACAGTGTTACCAGTACCCGCTACACGGGGGTCGACTAGAAGGTCTACCCCATCATATGTGATAGACGCATCATCGCCGGCCCCTAAGTATAGTTTATCGTTATCCTGAGTAATTTTCACATCGTTATCAAAACGATGAGCAGTCGTGGCCCCGTAATCCATAAAACCATCAGCAAGTGAATCAATATACTCGTTTTGATCCGTCTGAGTGAATGAGACTTTATTTATAGTTTGAATAACACCATCATGCTCAATTACGAGCGCCTCTTTCAGCGCAATGGTATTGTTTGTCACATTCTGAAATACCCATTTATTCCCTCGCGCCGCGACGGTCCAATTCTGAGTAGCAATAACATCAATTTCACCAGCGCCAGCATAAGAGGTTCCGTACCCATCTGCCAAAAAGGAGAAAATATAGTCTCCGCTTTGAACGGCAAGGGGGGTAGCTTTAGTTCCACGCGAACGTGTTCCCCTAAACATTGAACGCGCGGCAGCCGTGTTGCTATTTACTTGCATCTTCCATTCCAGAAAGGAATTGCTGTACATTCGCATTCCTTCTGTGCCCGCGCCAGTAGCATTCATATCCACCAGATACTCACAGTTAGCAGTTCCGACTCCAATATTTCCTGTAAAGGAAGTATTTCCCGAGCCTACTGCGCGAGGATTGATTAGTAGATCGGTTCCATTGTACGTGAGGGAAGCATCATCACCGGCTCCGAAGTAGAGCTTGTCTGTATCGCTTGTGATTTTCACGTCTGCGAGGAAGCGGTGAGCGGTTGTGGCCCCGTAATCAACAAAGCCGTCGTTGAGCGAATCAATATACTCATTGCCGTCAACCTGCGTGAATTGGACTTTATCAGTTGCTAGAATCTTACCCGTGTTAGTGATCGTGGTCCCTACTAACTGTACAGTGTCAGTTGCACAGACTGTGTTTCCGGTAATTATTAGCTCACTGCCGTTAAATGTTACTGTTGCATCGTCACCGGCCCCAAAGTAGAGCTTGTCTGTATCGCTTGTGATTTTCACGTCTGCAAGGAAGCGGTGAGCGGTTGTTGCCCCATAATCAACGAAGCCGTCGTTGAGCGAATCAATATACTCATTGCCGTCAACCTGCGTGAATTGGACTTTATCAGTTGCTAGAATCTTACCTGTGTTAGTGATCGTGGTCCCTACTAACTGTACAGTGTCAGTTGCACAGACTGTGTTTCCAGTAATTATTAGTTCGCTACCATTAAATGTTACTGTTGCGTCATCCCCGGCTCCGAAGTAGAGCTTGTCTGTATCACTTGTGAGCTTCACGTCTGCGAGGAAGCGGTGAGCCGTTGTGGCTCCATAATCCATGAAGCCATCAGCTAGCGAATCAATATACTCATCGCCGTCCGTCTGCGTGAATTGAACTTTGTCAGTTGCTAGAATCTTACCATCCACTTGGACTGTTGCACCAATCAACGTCATTGTGTCATTTATGTTATCTTCATTCGCTTTGATATTCAAGGAGCTACCGTCAAACTCGATATATGCATCTTCTGAGTCACCAAAGTAAATTTTCTGGTTATCTGTACGTAAATTAACGTTACCACCCTCGAACCTAAATTCTCCGGCAACAATTGTTTGAACGGCATTACTTCCGTCCCACTGCAATTGCCAATCAGTAGACACTGCCCCTAATGAGATGAATTTACTGTCACTGGGTACGTACAGATCGCCATGAATCTTAACAATGTCGGTGTTAAAGTCACCATAAATCAAAGGCTTTGTGGTGTCAGTGTTAGAGATATACAGCTTATCACTGCCCATTTCAGCGCGACCCGCCATATGTCCAAGACAAACATTGTCGTTCCCCTGAATGGCTTGCCCAGCCCGAGTTCCAATACAAACGTTCCTGTCGCCAGCAGTATTTGTAAACAGTACTTCGTCGCCGATTGCCACGTTGTAATTACCGGTGATGCAGTTTTGCTGGCTTGCGTAGCCTATAGCAAGGTTTCGATTCCCAGTAGTGTTGTCTTGGAGGGCGAGCGGCCCGACCACAACATTACTGTCGCCAGTTGTAGTAGAGTTAAACGAATCAATACCAAAAACCGTATTGTATCTTCCTTCCGACCCCCCAGCATGGGTTAATGCACCACCGCCGTCGCCGACAATAAGAGTCCAAGCGAAGTCGACCTGATCTGGCTGATAAATTACTTGAGTACCATCAAATGTGACTGTCTCATTAAAATCGGCTGCCGCGATGCCATCCCAATGTATTTGGTGCCAGACAGCGGCCCCCAGGGCGTCGTCCACACAAATGAATAAACCATTATCCATAGTGTTTAGCCACTTTGAATACTGATATAACTTGCCATTACCTGCGGTATTTGAACTGTCATCATTGACTGTTGGGTCAAACGCAGCCGAAAGGATAGGCCCGCTTCGATTTGCTAGCTCACTGAAGTCGTCATTCAATACCACGCCAGCAGGGCCAGTAGGTATACCGTTGTAAATATTTAAGCCACGATAATCTGTAAACGCCATCTTGCTCTCCTATACAAAGCGATCTTATGCAAAGCGATCTTATGCGAAGCGATCCCATTCAAAGGTACTGAACGTACCCCATTCGGCTTCTGTAAATGCTTCCCAAGTCAGAAGCGGGTGCGAACCAGTACTTACAAACAGTATCGGGCTTTCAGCTTCTCTATTAAGTAATGCCCACCGTGTCGCGTCGGTTGTTATTGCTAGGATATTTCCTTCTGGCGCTGCCGGAACGAATACTCTCGTAACAGCATTAACAAAGACAACAGTGTCTTCAACGGACTGATTGAGGTATACTAGCTCCGCGTCTATCTCAAATGTTATGGAGTTATTATCTTTACTGTTACGGATGAGAGGTGTCTCAGGGTTAGTGATAACACCTTTCCACTCTCTTCCTTCCCAGTCACGAACTCCGATCTGTTTACCTAAAGATGCCGTAACAAATGCCAAACCAGCTTGGGTTTCAGCTTCATATAACCCATAAAATTCAAGGACCATTGTCTGAGTTTGTGGCCACATTGGGTCCGCAAAAACAACCATCCTACCACCGCGTGTCTCTCTGTTAATCCGTTGAAAACTTAGTTTGTCCTTGTTTCCTAGTTCTGGCCCCCGCAAAGTCAAAGTTTCCGTTGGAGCAATTAGCGGATATGTTAATTGCACGTTGTTGTGAGTGACTAGTGTTGGCGCGGTTGGAGCGGGGGCGGTGGGAGCGTCGGGGTCTTCATTAGTACCAATGAATGGTGAATACGTACATAAAACACCTTCTCGATAAAGCTCAAAGGTCAACGCTTGATAAATGGCTATTGTACTTTCCGCCTCAGGAACATACACGCCAATATTAGTAGCAACTTGACTAAACGTAATTGTGCTGCTTACGGGCTTTGTGTTTGTAGGCGTAGCATCCTGAACAAATGTCAATGTCTGACTCACATCTTCAAAGAACGATAGCCTGCCTTCCTGTACAAATGATATGAAGTTTCCAGCATCCCCCAACAGAGCGGACGCCTTCGCGTGTCCGACCACTGTTACTTGCTGGAATGTAATAGGGCTTGCTACTGTTTTTGTGCCTTCTAGTAAGATGGTAGCTTCTTGTCTCAGTCCAATATCTGTGAGTGTCCAAGTATACTCATCGTCGTCCCAAACATACTCTGTTTCCGTTATATTGTTGGTCGCGGCTTTCCAGTATGTGTATGTCCCACCTACCACATGCTCAAATACTAGCTCGCTTGAGCCTGTCAAGTGTCGAGGATACCAAAGTTCAACCCCCTGCTCAAAGGAAATCTCGGAAGTAAGTTTCGGTGAGTTAAACTCAATGGTCCCATTGCATGTATTTACAAAGTATACTTGACTGACTGGACTGCGATGTGGGTAGTTTGCATCCACAGCGTCTATAAAAGTTATTGTTGAAGATGCCTCAACGGTGATCGGACCACTATAAACTAGGCTAGAGGCAAATGTAAATTCACTCGTGGCAGAATGAATTAAGTCATCGCCAATGCGCGCTAACTGTGCAAAAGTAATAGCACTTTCTAAGGATTTGCTTATTGGCCCTAGCGTCGTGACAGTCTGAGTAAAGGCGATTGGACTCTCGGCGTCGAGAAACCATGTGCCCGCTTCGGCTAGAACTTCGACACTTTGCCGACTAATCCTAAGCGCGCCATCGCCAGCCGCCAAGATTTCAACAGCCTGGCGGCTAACTCTAGCTTTTCCATCCCCAGCCGCTAAGATTTCAGCGGCTTGGCGCGATGCTCGCAGAACCATGTTTAACCTACTTCTATACCAAACCTTGCGGCATTAACACCAGTTTCCGTCCAAGCGATAGCAGTATTAGGGTCAGTCTCGCTAACCATTGTCCGCGTAACATAGTTAGTAGTCCCAATGGCTTCGGGCGCACTTTCATCCCCTACGCCGCCCGAGGAAATGTGTGTAATAACATCAAAGTTACTGGCATCAGTTTCGCGACATTCAGTTTTAATTTGCAACCCATGGATGCCGCCTAAACCTCCCGTCATACTTTCATAATCATACAAATCCATACGTCCCGAGGTACTGTCTTCCACGTAAGAAGTGTCATCATCGCAAGGATTCTCGTCTACGTTTTCAAAGTGATTAGCACTTGGAGATGATGTCCCAAAGTTACTGATGGCAGTTGCCCCATTGGGGAGGATACCAACCACTCGGCTATTGCCAAGAAAATCATTGTTAAGCGTACCGGTTGAATCGCAGACGTAGATATCATCCCAAGTTGGGAAATTATTTACATCTGTGTCAAATTGAACCTTGTCGTGATAAGCATTTGCACCGGCTTGGGTGTCCACGCCAGCGGCACTGAGAATATTCACGCCACCCAATCTGAGTTCATAAGTACCAGCCGCATTATCACAAGTTACCTGTAACTCCATGTAATACCAAGTACTTGCCAGGATTACTGCGGCAGAAGTCCCTAAAATCACGGCAGCACGCTTCAACACAATTTCCCCCGCCAATGATAATCGTAGGCTTATCCCTAACGTAGCCCCGTCATAGAGTTTTAAGAAGGTCGGCGAACTAAGCAGAGACGGGAATTTAACTGCAAAGCCAACAGTTAATGTTGAATCGGTAGTTACATTTGTAGCTGCAAATGCACAACCAGCGTTACCAAACTCAAGACTATACCCCCCTAATCTACCAGTTTCAATATCAAATTTGTCTTCGCCACTGACATTATAATACCGCCCCATCACCCCAGTGGGCTGGGGCGCGGCACCTGTTCCGGTTCCGTAGTTTTCAAAGCCTTCAACAAGTAGCAACATAGCATTGCTCCTTAGCAGCTAACGGTGTAAGTTACTTTCAGTTGGTCGCCAAGTACGACTGCAACGTCGCCACTGCTAAACAAGGCGGTCGCCCAAAGCATCCCGTCAGCGGCGTGGTCGCCCTTAGTATCGGCGGCGGCCCCGAGGCCGCAGCAGAAAATACCTTTGACAGTCCCACCGACGGTAATGTCGTAGATGCTTGCCGTTACACTGTTCGTGATCGCCTGGGCAGACGCAGCTTCCTCGACCCAGACGGGGCGAGTCACTACGCTGGCACCGTTGTTGGCGTCCGTGTAATCCTTAAACTCATCCCAGCCATTGCCAGCCCCGTCGATGTCATCATATGTGTCGGCGGCAGCAAGTGCCGTGTACCCGAAAAGATCAATCAGTCCAAGATACCACGTTGCCGCAGCAGCCGTGGCGTGAAACATTACGTCCAAGATGAAATTTTTACCTTCGTTTGTGATTCCGTTGTTGAAATCATAAACCTTGAAAAGCTTACCAGCGCGCCAATGCTCAACGTTGAATCGGCCAGCCAGATTTAGTTTGTTTGACATTCTAGTCGTCTCCTGATTAAAGTTTTACTGTTTGTCGCCGCAACTCACGCTGTATAGCTGTTGCGGTTTCTCTAGCAGTGCGTTCAGCCGAAACCGATTCGGTGATAGAAATATTGATATCGCCAACAGTCGTAGTGTCCCCGCCCGCAGCTTTATACTGTGGTTGGATGCCTGCGTTCATTGCCGTTAATTGAGAATACCATTGCCGTGACGCTTGAGGATTCATTACAACTTCCCCAGGACTCAGCATCGCCGGTACTGTGTCCGTTCCGCGAACACCCCCACCCTCAGCGCGGTAAATCACCCCGCCATTAGCGCGGTTTGACGCTCCAGCCCCCATTCTGTTGAGCGTGTTTATTGCGTTAACAGACCTTACCGTTTGATCCGCTATTATTCTAGCGTTAGCTGCGCTCTGCCTAGTATTTGTTGCAACACCGGCAGTCGCAGTCATAAGGCGACCATTGGCGCGGGCCGTTTCCGCCATTGTGTCTTTGAAGATTTTCCCTTGCGTATTGACCTGCCCGAGATAGCGATTGATAGTCGCCATATCTATCTTTGCTGCCTCTACCGTTAATAGCTCCTTCGCCTCGCCGCCTGCGGCAAGTTCCTTAGTGGCAGTGACAATGGCCTGCAAGTCCGCTTCAGTCTGCTTGGCAACTTCTCCACTGGCGACAATATCTTTGAGTCTTTTATCGTTCGAGGCCAGTAAATCTGCACTGAGAGTACCGCCCTTCGCCATGAATTCATTTTGAGTTTGAAGCTCTTGTGTAAGCTTGTAAGCCGCTTTGTTTTTCTCCGTCATAGCGCTTACAGCTAATTTTTCTAACTCAGCTTCATCCTTTATACCTGCTATACGGGCCATGCGCTCGGCAGCCTGTTGTCTCACGGATGACAGGAACTTATCAGTACCAAGTGCCTTGGAACTACGTTCAAGAGTACCCTTAGCAGTTTTAAGTGACCTATTTATTTCATCTAGTTCACTCTGAATGCCGTTGAATTTCTGTTTAAGTCCCTCAGCTTTGGCAGTTGCCTCCGCTAGGTCGGGAATGGTTGCATCACGTTCTAACCCGAGAATCTTCTTAGCCCCGGCAAACTGTGACTGCTGGATACCAGTTTCGAGCGTAATGTCCCATTTTCTTTTGGCCATTGCTACTTGAAGCTCATCAAGCGCCATACTCCAGTTTATATGGATATCCCCAAGGGTTGTTTCTAGCTGTGTCTTTAGTTTCTCTATGTCTTTCTCTTCACCCATCAATTTGGCCCAAGGACTAGGAAGCTTAAACTTCTTAGCCGTGTTTAACATCTCTTTCAGCAGTATGTCGATATCCTTTTTAATTCTTTTCTGAGAGAGGGGATCAGTTGTTTTTGCCAACTCTTTCCCACGCTTTTTTATCAGCTTTATCTGAGCTTCTAAGATGAGCTTTCCACGCTCTTGGACGGCAAGTTGTTTCTCAGCAGCAGCCACGACCCCACTCTGTTTACGGGCAATGTCCCCCTCAGACTTCAGACGGGTTTTAAGAAGCGACTGCGTTGCTTGTTCCTGACCATAGATGGAAGCACGATTCTTTGACTTTACTGCGGCGTTCTTTGCTTCTGAACGGGCAGACACGGCCGCGTCGAAAAGCCTTCTCGCATGGGCTAACTTTTCTTCAGAGAGACCGGCCTTATTAAACGCCGAGCGAGCCTTCCACTCTTTCTTTCTCGCGGCAGCATCTAGGAGAAAGAGTTTCTGCCTCTCCGTCTTGCCCCGCATGGCTGAACTTAGTTCGTTTTTATCTATGGCGCTCTGAATCTTTGCAATACGTTGCAACGAGTCCTTGACAGTATTCTCATGGGTATCTACTAAGTTTTTAAGTGAGTCATAATGGTTTTCATAAGCTGTCAAGACTTCGTCTAATACCGAATCATTGGACGCTGCGTAGCCCAACTGAGTAGCTGTAATATTATCCCCTAAGCTCTTATATAGGGAACTAATCTTGTTGACATACTTCGAGCGGTTACGCTCATCTTCTTCCAACGCCTTTTTCTCGTCCTCTACCCTTTGCTCTCGCCACTTTTTAATGTTTGCCTCAATTTCAGCTGCTTTCTTCGCGTACCCCTCCAAGTTCTTCCCAGTATCTTCAAGGCTTTTCTCGTATATAGCGTACCACTTAACAATCTCGTTTACAACGGCTGCAATAGCGGTCCCTAACGCCAACCAAGGCGCAACTGGAACTAGGACGGCTGTAGCAATTAGTAATACCGCGCTTAGATTCTGCTTAAAGACGCCCATCGCATCGGCCATAGAAAGGAATACCTTAACGACTGCTGCTCCTGCCTTCACCGCTGTATTTAGCCACTTAGCCATCTCCACGAAAAGAGGTAACGCGACTAATCCGGCCTCAATCAACGCATTCTTCAAGTCTTGCATCTGCTGTACAATGATGTATCCAGGCAAGTCCGTGTACTTCTCCCAAGCCTTTGCAGCCGCGTCAGTTGAATTTGTAATTTGGTCAGTGACTTCAACAAGTTCCTTGCCCCCGTCTTGCATCAAAGACAATTGAGCGACAATGGCCCTTACCCGACTGAAGTATGTTGCCATTTCAGCATTATTGTTACCTGATTCCTTGGCAAGTTCCTTTAAGATACCCGCTAGTCCGCCGAATTTTGCAACGGCTTCCTCGGCGTCTCTAACGTCCCACTTCTCAAAGAGTTCCTTCATCTTATCGGTTGGTTTGATTAACTTCTGCATAATTGCTCGAAGCTGTGTCAACGCGGTGTTGGCTTGGACACCCTTTCGAGTCATTACAACCAGTGCTGCTGCGGATTCTTCCCAGCTAACGCCCATTGCAGCAGTTAGCGGAGTAACTCGCCCTAAAATTCCGCCAATCTCCTTCAAGCGAATACGTCCTAATTCAACGGTCTTGAATAAAGTGTTAGAAACATGGGCCGCATCCTTAGCCGACAGACTATAACTATTGATTACTGAAGACAACGCATCCACTGCGTCTTTAGTCTCAGCGGTTGTTACAATAGCTAATTTTTCTGCTTGAGACAAGAATTCAAACTCTTCCCCGGCCTTAACTACTTGGTTCGAGATCGTTTGATACAGGCCAGCGGCAACATCTGCTGGAGTCTTGCCTAGTTCGCTCGATAACCTCAAGACTCCCGCTGTCAATTGGTCAACTGAAAAGACGGACTCGTCAGCAATAGTTGAAATTTCACCAATCGCTTGATTAAACTCAATTGATTCAGTGATGACATCACGCATCCCTTGCACAATGGCGTTCAGACCTCTGATGACAAATTGAGCCCCTAAAATACGCCCAATTGTTGTCCATGAAAGAAGCAAACTCTTTTCAGTATCTTTTCCAGCCGCTCCTACCTTGTTGAGGTTGTCCTTCGTCTTTTTAAGCGGAGCCTTCGTTTTGTTAGCGCCAGAAACAATAGTTTGTGTGGTTTGCTTGACACTGGCGTCCAATCGAGCCATCGCAGCACTGCCCTTGTTTGCCGAGGCCGCTACCTGCGCACCTACGGCCGCGCCTTGACCGCCACCAGTAGTCGTGGTCACACGGGTTCCACTCACTTGCTTCAATGCCGCTGCGGCCCGCTCTGCCTCTTTACGTATATTGACTAAGGCCGCGCGCATCGGACGAGTCTGGCTGTCAAACTTTCGACTCGTTTTAGCAACGTTTGTTAAACCTTGCTTCAGCTTGTTTAGAGATTGACTCAGCTTGCTCAAAGTAGTAAGAGCTTGAGTCGCCTCGAAGCCTAGTTTTTGCGTAAGGTCGTCTGCCATCTTAAATCTTTACCTTCTTCATAAACTTATACGGATTTGGCAATGTTGTGTGTCTCGCAAACTCTTGAAAAGCTTTTTGCCCCACTCGCAGGAAGTGATAAGGCGTCCCCATAATCTTGTCCGGAGCCCAGACATTGGGCGTCGACTTTGTCACCTTCTGATATTCGTTATATGCTAAGTACCTTAACGTAC
>Ga0208904_1001193_pt1 | contig 18328 bp, 19 predicted proteins | sample AntAceMetag02UKB_FD_184774 | JGI IMG/M metagenome (GOLD analysis project Ga0208904, IMG submission 184774) | Saline lake microbial communities from Ace Lake, Antarctica - Antarctic Ace Lake Metagenome 02UKB (SPAdes) (version 2) | ecosystem: Environmental > Aquatic > Non-marine Saline and...
GACTCCTGAAGTATTTAGTGCAGAACAACTTGCAGCTTCAAAGAGTGAATTAATGGGAGTTCCAGGTATGGAGGAAGAATTAAACTCCTTAAAGGATGAATTAAGAACGCAAGAGGCTACAAGAAGAGCTAGAGTTGGAGAGACTAGAGGGGAAGTTTCCAGAATGGGAGCAATAGAAGGTAGGGTTGGAGAGGTGGAAAGACAGGAGGCAGAACGAATGGATACTATCAATCGTATGATAGCGTATAAGCAAGACCAACTTAATACTGCTTACGGAGCTATTGAATTTATGATTAATCTGAAACAGATAGACTATGACAACGGAATGAGGATGTTTAGTACACAGCTGGATGCCAATATTTCTATGTATAAGCAATTGAGAAGTGATTTTGAATCAGACAGAACATTTGAGCAAGCGTTAATTCAAGACCAAAGAGACCATGCTACAGCGACTTTACAGATTTATACCAATTTAATAACAAGTGGAAATATGACTTACGCAGGACTGGATAGTGGAACTAAGACAGAGTTAAAGAAACTGGAAGTCCAATCAGGGCTTGGTAGTGGATTTATAGCCAATTTACAAATGACTCCAGGAGCAGATATTCAGAGTATTACTCAAAGTGAGGAAGCAGATGGATATACATACGCAAATATTCTAAGAGTAGATGCTGGTGGAAATATTACTGTAGAAAAGAAGAGACTCGGAAGATTCTATGTTGCACCTAAATCAGCACCAAGTGCTGCCAAACCAACAGAAGGAGAAGCTTCAAGTTCGTTTATTAAAAACTCAAGTAAAAAAGGAACTAAAGAATATAATGCAACAGTAAATGCCTTGTCAAAATACGGTTCTTCTGTTCCTGGAGTAAAGGGAGCATTTAAAATAACAAGCGAACAACAGGCGTATAGTGCAATCAGTTACTTGGCAAATACTTCTAATGTATCGGATGAGGCAGCCTACTACGCTGTAGAAACTGTTATGAGAAGTTTGGGCATGAGATTAAATTAAAAAGAAATATCTGATGGCATTTTCTTTAAATGGATATAAAAAATATTCTTCTAGTAATTACAAGAGTCAAGAAGAAGATGAAGAGGGAGAGGAGTTACTTAGCAGGGAAAGAGAAGAAAGTAACTTACTAAGAGAAGATCAGGGAATGTCCCTGTCTAATTATCAAGCGTATAAGGATGAGAAATACACTCCTTCTCAGGAGGCTGGAATAGAGGTTGGTACTAAAGAACCGGAAGAGGAGAAAGAAGAAGAGAAGAAGAGTATATGGGAAAAACTTGGTACTTTTGGTAAAAAGTTACTCTTTGGAGAAGAAAAAGAAGATGATCAAAGAACTACTTTGGAAAAGGCTCAGGAATTGTTTGTTGGATTTGAAAGTAAGGGAGAAAAAGAGAATAGGGAGGCAACTAGAGAGCGTATGAAAAAGATACAGAGTGGAGAAATTACCGGTGAAATGGGAGAGAATGTAAACCTCCAAATGTATGGATATACAAGGGAGCTTATTAAAGAAAGAGCAGATATAGATGCATATGTGGAAGAAGTTACTGGATTTAATAGGTATGATTTGGGAATGGACAAGAGTGGTCAGTATAAGACTACTAGTCATATAAAAACAGAAAAGATGGAAGGTAAGAATCTCTATAAATCAGTTAAAGGAAATGCAGATATTGTTGATAAGAAAACTGGAGAGTCTATTTTTTCAGACGAACAAAAAGAATTATACAATGCTTTGTATTCAGATAATACGACTGTAGGAGCATTAAACGAAGCAGAAAAGACCTTTCAGGAGAAAGTTGGAGAAAGGTATGAATCTTCTGGAATAGTTCCACAGAATTTAGAGTTGTTCTATCAAGCGACTCAAGTCTTTGATGAGACAAAGACAAATATTGCAGAGAACTATCAAATAGCGTCAAAGAGATTTACAAGTCTAACAGAAGAAGGAAAGGGATGGGAGGACTTATCTAAGAAAGAACAAACAGATATAGTTCTTGGGTATGGTCTTGATGTGGAAGATCAATTGGAAACTCCAGACGGATTGATAGCAGCTGCACTTAATATACCAGGACAATCACTTGGGTATGGATTGACTATGAGCGCACTTGCACAAAGTGGAATAACTGGAACTTCAGCTACAGGAGCTGCATTTACTGGTGTTTCTAAAGTATTAGAGGTTACTGGAAAGAATCTCCTTAACGCACTCAATCTTAATGCTGTTTATGATGAGGCATCACAAGAGAGATACTATGAAATGACTACCCCAGAATATGCTTATGCTGTTGATGAGGTGGGAAATCTTGCAATAGAGAAATTGGAGGAAGCACGAAGAGAAGAAGGGAAAACATCAGATGCACTTTCTAAACTTGGTACTTTCTTTGAAACCTTCTCAGAGACTTGGGGAGAAACTTTAAGCATGACATCCGATCTTGTACTTGATTCTTTGGTCAAAACTAAAGTGTTTAATAGTTTTGCGAGTTGGGCGTTAAAGAATAAAGGTAAGTTTGCTGAAGGAACTATAAATCAGTTATTAAAAGAAGGTAAATTTGATGGTCCTTTTGGAGAATTTTTTGAGGAGGAATTTCTTGAACCTATAAGTGCCTTAATAGAAAATAGAAAATATTACGGAGTAGATACTCCTGAAGGTAAAGAAAGAATGGCAACTGAAATTTTAGGGTTTATCTTCATGGGAGGGTTTGGAAATGCGACTGCAAAGAGTGAGCTTAAGAATAAAGTAAAAGAGGTAGAGGATTCTACAGGAGGAAATGGTTTGATGTCTGAAATGATGGAAGAAAAAGAAACAGGATTACCACCAATTATAGAAGAAGAACTTGCAAAACCTGATGTGGAAGAAGAAGAGGAAGTGAATGTCTATACAGGAGAAGTGGATGTAGATACCAGTAAACTATCAGACGATCAAAAACTGGAGATAGAAAAGGTGGTAAATGAAATACAAATGAGTATGGATGCAGGACCAAGAAAGAAACTTGTAACAGAAATGGAAGATGGTGGAAGGAATATATCGGTAGAAGGAGCAGAGCTACCGGAGTATATTCCAGAGGGGATGAGGACTAGGAAGATAATTGGCAAGGCTGTAGAGAACATTCTGGCAGACAAGACTGCACAGGAAGGTACAAAGGTATCAGAAGTACAACAACTGATACTTAGAGAAGCTGTAAAGAGGTCAGAGGGGGAAGTAGAGACAGCTCCACTCTATGAAGCAGTCAAAGATCTTACTAATGTACAATATGATGATCAGGAACTTGGGGATGAAGCTGATAAAACATTAGAAGAAACAAAGTTTACTGAAGTATTTGAATTAGCAGAGAAACAAGGAATATCTGTTGAATTTGATGATATGGAGAACTTTTATGATTACAGCTTTGATGAGATAAAAGATATTAAGAAAGCATCAGATGCAGTAGTTGAATTTGTGGAAGCTTTTGATATCCCAATAGAAACAACGAAGGATAATATGATTAAGTTATATCATGGAACTTCTGAGGCAAATGCACAGAAGATTATTGAAGGTGGTTTTGAAAGTGATTTTGCGAACTTATCTTCATCAATAGAGAAAGAAGTAGGTGGAGTTAATGGTGCTAAGTATTATGGAGATACTATATTAGAAATGGAGGTAGATCCTAGAAGTCTTACTTTCAGAACTGAAGGAGAGTTTAAAGTGAGAGGAGAAAATGCTTTTAAGAATGTAAAAGTATTAGAAGAAGCTAAACCTAAGCCAGAGAAAAAAGAGCCGAAAAAGAAGGAAGTAGAGAAGCAAAAGGAAACAAAGAAGCCTAAGGTCGCTAAGGGCGTTGAAAAGGAATTAGAATCTGACAAAGCAGAATTGGAGAAATTAAGTGAGAAGGCTAATAAAGTTAAGGAAGAGTTTGAAGGGAAAAACCCTATGGATTTATGGAAGACTGCTACTGCTGATTACTTATCAGAAAAAGATCAACAAAGACTACAAGAACTTGGAGGATTGATAGAAAGAGGAGAATTTACTGCTAAAGGAATAAAATCACAAGCAGACCTTACAGAATTGGTAAGAGTAAAGAGAGAATTGAGAAAACTTGGAGTAGGGTTTGATAAGGATGCTTCCTTGCAGGATCTAGGTAGTTTATTAGAAAAACAAGATTCTCTAGGTTTTAATGACTTGCCATTCAGAACAGACGGTGATGGTAGGCAAGTTTTAGATAGTGAAAAACTAGACAAGAGGACATTGGAAGAAATGAAGAAAGAGAGTAAGAGAATACTTGGCAATGAGAATGTTCAAATTCTTTCACAGATAATGAATCCAGAAGGCGAAGATGTTATGGGTAAGTATATTGATGGATGGATTAGTATAAGAGAAGGTAGTGCCAACAAAGGTTCAACCTTTATTCATGAGGCAGGACATGAAGCGTATAGAATGTTTACAACACCACAAGAGAAGAAGTTGTTAATCAAAGAGGTAATTGAAAAACAGGGAGAGAAGAAGTTAAGGAAAGAATGGGGAAAGAAAACAAGTGAGGAAAAGTATCGTTCTGAATCACTTTCCGGTTATGATGCAGATGTATTGACAGATTATGCTATAAATTCTTTGGTAAAGAGTGGAGAAGGACTTAATAAGTCCGACAACTTGAGAGGAAAGGGAGTAAGTTACCAAGAGGCCAAAACTGGATTAGCTAGAAATGGAAAGTATTTAAAAGATCGTATTGTATTTGGTAGAAACGATAGTGGAGAAGTCATACTAAAGGATGGTAGACATTTACTGGAAGCATACAGACAATTGAGTATTCGTGTTCCTTCCGATAAGATTGTCTTTGAGTATGGATTAGAGAAGGGTAAGGATATCTATAATAAAGAACATGTTGAAGACTATCTTGTATCGTTGGGTACTAATGATGGAAATGATAATCTTGAAGAAGTTAAAAAAGATGATTTCATTATTACAGATTCAATAAATGAATATAATGCTTACGAACTTACAGAGGTTGATGTGGACTGGGTATTGGAAAGTAGTGGGAATAAACAATATTTGGATAACATAAGGAATAATCCAGAAGAGTATACCAGATCCTATACAGAAGAACAGGATAATTATAACGAACCTATTATTCTACGAACTGATGGAGAAGTTATAGATGGACTTGGTAGATTGACAGGACATGTTCTCAATAAGGAGGAAAAGATAAGTGCCTATGTGGGATTAGAAGAGAGCAAGTATAGAGGTGCCAAGTTAGACGATAATGTAGACGCAATGGCAGAGGAGTGGTTAGTGGAAAATACTATTGCCTATATTAATAATCAGCCTAAAACCTTTGTAGGAAAGATGAAGAAAATGATAGACACCTTTATAAAGAGATGGTTTAGAACCATGGATAATATTGATAGTGTGCAAGATTTCTATCAATCACTACTTTCCGGAAGGTTATTGGCAAGGCAGAAGAAATTGGATGCAAATAAGGCAAAGAATATTAAAAAGAAACGTGTTTCCATACCGGGAGTGAAAACAAAGTTGGATATCAAATTTAGAGTAGAAAGGCACAAAGAGGCTTTATTAAGAGAGGCCAAAGAGTTTAGGATTAAGGGAGAATTTATTTCTCATTTCAGAGGTAGTGCTACACAGTATGGCAAGTATACTCCAGGATTAAGAAAGTATGGTACAACAGAGGAGAGTATTAGAATATCAGAATTGGGCGTTGATCCTGAACTTGATTTAATAATTTATAGAGGAATTGATGACTTTGAAAATAAGATTAAAGATCCTAAGATTATTGATGGAGACTATGTAACTACAGATTATGATAGTGCTAATTCTTATTCTGGGAAAAAGGTTTTAGAAAAAGAAGTAAAAGCAAAGGATTTAATTGTTGAGTTTGAATCAGACTTTGATCCTAAAGAGCCTTTTTATATTGGGTCAGAGTTTGTTTATTCAGACAGTAAGAATAAACTTGTTAAGTATACAGATGAGGAGCTTGGAAAAGTGTGGGAAGAAGCACAAATAAGAAAAACTAGGTACAGGACTGAAGGGACAATTATTCCTATGGAGCTTCCGGAAATAAACAAGCTGTACAAAGAAATATCTGGACAAGAGGCTACTATAAGGAAGAGTTTTAGAGGTAATCCAAAACGTGGTCTTGCAAGAGGGAAGGAGATAGAGTTACTTAGTACTATATTTCAGGACTCAGAACAGGCACAGGCCACATTTGCTCATGAAATAGGTCATGTAGTAGACTTCCTACCGGAGGGAACAACTAAAAGAGGTAGACTTATTGGTCATATTGCAGTACTTGGAAGGAATATGAAGCAGAAGTTTGGAGATATGAATGATAAAGAGATTAGGAAAGAAGCTTATGATTTATCTAAGAAATGGAGACCTTTTGACGAAAAGAACGTGCCTGAAAGCTATGTTAAATATAGAAAGGAAGCGTCAGAACTGTATGCAGACATGGTGAGTATAATGATTAACGATCCTACACTACTTAAAAAGGAAGCCCCCAAGTTCTGGGACGGATTCTTTGAGTACTTACACAAGAAACCGGAAGTAAAAAAGAATATGGAAGGTATGTGGAATGCTCTCTTAAAAGACAGGTCTGAAATACTTACACAGAGAGGACAATCTATTAGAGATATGACCAATGCAGGAGAGGAAAAGAACGCCATGCTTGCAGAGACTGCACAAAAGGAAAGGAAAGGAGATATCCTTAGAGAGGTAAAGGACCAATTAATTGATAAGAACTCGGAGATTATAGCTCAAAAGAAGAAGGCTAAAGATAAAGGTTTTGAAGTTTCTAGTATAGAAGATCCGGAGTATGCAGTAGAAGGACTGCCCTATGTAAATGGATATCAAAAGGACTTTGTACAAACTAATTATCAGACAATAAAAGAGAACTTGGAAGAGAATGGTCTTGTATGGGAAGATTTAGCAGAGTACCTATTTTTGGATAGGATTGTGGAAGAAAGAGGAGAATTGACTGCAAAGGAGATGTGGGATGCTATGGAGCAAAATTTGGATGAGGATATATATGAAGAAATACAAAAACTCATTCCAGATAAGGATAGAACAAGCTCTGTACCAAAACAGTTGGCCAAGATACACGAATTGTATAAAGATGTGATAGATGAAAAGGGAATGGGTATGTATGAGTCTCTCATTGTTCCAGCATTACCAAATCGTTTAGGTATTGCAAATCCACTTGGTTTTAATGCAAAGACAGCCAAAGAACAAAAAGAATTTACTGCCAAAAAACTTGGTAAAGAAAAAATGGGAGTACTAAATGACGCGATCAAGAAATTTAGAGAAGCTACACAAAAGGTATTAAATAGGGAAGGTACTAACGACTTCTTTGCAGCCGATACATTAAAGGAAATGAAAGCAAATCCAGCGTATGCCACTTTCCAAGTGATTGATTATATGGATACATTTATATCTGCAAAGGTGAGTCAGCAAGTAGGTACTCTTAAGGGTGTTTCCAATGTGGCAACCTCAACAGTACAAAAGAATTTGGCAACTATTTCTGCAATAGAGATAAATAACGCCAAGAATAAAACAATTGATTTTATTAAAAAATATAGTCCAGAAGACATAACAGAAGCTAGAAGTGTATGGAATGGGAAAGGCTATGATTTCTTAGAGCCTAAGAGTAAGAAGGTTGCGTTACTACTTTCTATGAAAGATGGAAAGTTACAAGGATATAATGTAGACAAGTATATCGCTAAAGCGTTTGATGTATCTTCCAGTTTTGAACTTAAGGGAGTAGTAAAGGTACTACAGCTTTTAAACAGTAAGTGGTTTAGACCTGCGTATGTGGGATTGAATGTGGGATTTCAGACTACCAACTTTGTAAGAGACTTCAATAGATTCTGGAAAAATACTCCAAATCTAACCTTTGTACGAGCTATGAAAAGGTATGGACAAGCATCTTCAGCAGCATGGGCCAGAGCTACAAATAAAAAGAACGCTTTATTGAGTGAAATGTATGAAAATAAGGCTCTGTCTATCACATACTCAGATATTATAGAGGGAGCAACAGACGAAACTAAACAAATAGATAGAATTATGAATAAGTTTGGTCTCATATCTTCCAAGCAAGAGACTAAGAAAATTAAACAGGTATTTAATAAGTTCTTCAATGCACTTGAAACTACTGGAGATTATATAGAGTCCATACCAAAGGTTGCTGGATATATAGAACTCAAAGAACAGGGCAAAATGGATGCTAATGAAATAGCTCACTTTATAAGAAACTATGTAGGGTCTCCCAACTTCTTGAGGAAAGGTTCTGCGTATAACATAACTAATAATGTATTTCTATTTAGCAATGCAATTAAAGAAGGCTGGAGAAGTGATATAGAGATAGCAACAAATCCAACTACAAGATCCGGATTCTGGTTTAAGACTGCTCAAAGAAGTCTATTACCAAAGTTGCTCATGTTCCTTGCATTAAAAGGATTGTTTGGAGACTGGCTCAAAGACTTCTTTGAAAAGAACTCTGAATATGATAAGACTAACTACACTCTCATACCACTTGGTAAGATTGAAGAAGATGCTCTCACGCTTCGTGTACCGGAAGATGAGACTGGTAGGTTTATAGGTGGTGTGTTCTGGAAGGCTCTCAATATAGCGTTTGGTGATAAAGATGTTAAGACTTCCGACTTTGGAGATTTACTTGCATACTTTGGAGGACAATTACCAACTGTATCACCGGCTACTACACTACTCACATCTCTTGGACAAATGGCTGCAGGACAAAATCCGTATGATGCGTTTAGAAATAGGAATGTAATTAATCCCTACACCTTCAAAAAGGGTGGTATAGAGAATTGGAAGATCTATGGAGAGTGGCTCTGGGAGCAGATGGGTGGAAGAATTATCTATCAACCATATGATCAATGGGAAAAGGACAAAGGAGAAGAACTGAAACCTATACAGAAGGCTGCACATATACCTGTACTGGGTAATGTGATAAGCAGATGGGTGAAACTCACAGATTATGGACTTCAGGAGAAGGAATACGCAAAAGAAGAAGAAGCTGCCAAAGAAAAAGCAAGAGAAAATGAGAGAATTGATGAGAAGATATCCACAAGTGTTGATAAGTTTGTGGAAAACCCTGGTGTAGAAAAAATGAAGAGTGAGGTTCGTAAGATTCAGGAAGATAAACTGGGAGATAGACCATTCGGAGGATGGAAAGAGGATGAGTCCAGACAAGCAACACAAATTAGAAAGGATTATAAACTGGAATATTTGAAGGCTTCCAATGATAGCCTATACTCTCCAATGCTTAAGAGTGGACTTCAAAATAGTGAGAAATTGGTAGAAGTAGAGGGAGTTAAAGAAGAGTTAAATCAAGAAGAGTTTAATAGCTATCTCAAGACACTTAGAAAGTTTGAGATCATTAGTCTGCAGTTTATTACTCTAATGAAGGATGAGGGAGTGGTTTCTTCACTCTTTGCGAATAGTCTGAAAAACATTAGAAATGAAAACTATTACCTTAAATGATATAATTTAGTTATATGAAAAAACTATCAAGATGGAAACTAAAATAAGTATACTACAAGAACAAATGAAAGAAGTCTGCGACAAGATTGATAAGCTAGACAAGAAGATTGATGAAGGATTCTCCAAGATTACCAATAATTATGTAAGGGTTGATATTTACCAAAGGGATTTGAAAGCAATAGATAAACAAAGTGGGGAAAATGAAAAGAGTACAGCATGTTTACAAAAGAATATGAACAGACTCGTTTGGTTAATAGCAAGTACTGTACTGGGGTTTATTGTAATGCAAATAATAACTTATGTTAAGTAGTTAAATTGTTAGCAGAATAATAATGTCATATTTAAAAGGTATAGATATTTCCAAATGGCAAGGAAATATTGATTTTGCGAAGGTGAAAGAGGCAACCGGCTTTGCTATTATGAAAGCTACGGAAGGATACGGATATATAGACCCCAAGTTTAAAAATAATCAAGCAGGTTTTAGAAATGCTAAAATGCCATTGGGGTATTATCATTTTGCAAGACCTGATCTAGGCAATACAGCAGTAAAAGAAGCCGACTGGTTTGTTAAAACAGTTGGAGCTTTACAAGTAGGAGAAATACTAGCCTTAGATTATGAAGTCAATTATGGAAATTGTGTTAATTGGTGTAAAGCTTTCTTGGATAGAGTTCAAGTTAAAACAGGAGTAAAGCCACTTCTATATATAAACCTTGCTACCAATAATAAGTATAACTGGAGTAATGTGGTCAAAGGAAATTATGGACTGTGGTTGGCAATATGGGATGGTAGCTTATCAAAGAAGCCTGCAACAGATTGGCCCTTCATTGCCATTAAACAGTATGGAGCATCAACAAAGATTAATGGTATTAGTGGAAATGTGGATGGTGATGTGTTCTTTGGAGGTATAAAAACATTTAAAAAGTATGGTTATCAAGCCCCAGCAGCACCTGTAACGCCCCCAGAAGCCCCAGAAGTAACAAAGCTTAAGAAAGATATAGTCAGTCTTAAGAAAGAAATAGGGACTCTTAAAGAAGCTCTTGATGATGCAAATGTCAAAGCCATGTCAGATGAGATAACTATTAGTGAATTAAAAACTGATCTTGCAAAAGCAAATGAGTATAAGAAATATCAGAGCTTGTATCAGCAAGCAGTTACAGCATTAAATGCGTATAAGAAGGGTAGGTTTATGTGGATTGTAGAGTTCCTGGAGAAAACTTTTCCCCAAAAGGAAGATTAGTATCCTTAAATTTAATAGGTTGTTCTCTGGAACACTTAAAACCGGTTAAGACAGTTAAAGATATATTGAAAGAACGAAATAAAATCTTGTTACTATTTAAATTTTTACTTAATCAATAATGGACAGTTCAATATTGGTGGTAGATGTGGGTGTATCTGCTACAATCGGTGTCTTTGCTCCGTTTCTCATTCCCTTTCTCTATAAGTGTATTGAGGACATTTCTAAAAAGAAGCTTTCAGTAGCCTCTAAGAGATTGGTAATTACAATTCTCTCTATTCTCATATCAGCAGGAATAATACTTACAGGTTTTGAATGGTGTGGAGAAATTAAAGTGGATGCCATGAATTTTGCAGAGTTCTTTTTGGTAAACTTTTTGACAATTAAAGGTATGATCCAAATTATTTACGAATTAATCATCAAAGGAATCCCTGTAGTTGATAGGTTTTTTGATAGGGCATAAATCCATTTTGCAATTCTAATAAAAGTATGTATACTTAAGTTAGATTGAAACCTAGACGATCTAAATAAAAACTAATCTGAAAAATAAAGACAATGTACCAAAAAAATGTTAATATTATAGTGATCTCATACGAGATTAATATATTAGTTTGTTCTCTCTTAGAGAACACATTTAATTGTTTAGGTGCAAAAGGGGGGCTATGCTCCCTTTTTGTTTGTTAATTGATACATGGGCTGGTGGGGGCAGTACCAGTCCAGTTGTTAGTTAATAAGTAGTTCTTAATAATTGAATAGATAATAGGTGGCTACCTGAATTCTTTGAGTAGATGCCCCAAGTAGATTAGATTTCTTACCTATTATCTTTTGAGTTATTAAACAGTAATTTAACAATTAAATAGAACCGTTTTCTTTAGTGAGTTTTTCGGTTAAATAATAAACTGGCTACGACTTGTTGTATATAAACACCAGCATAGGCTCTGTCCGTCCTGACATCCTATGACCTTGTTTATATATAACTTGCTCTTCTTACTACGCTATCTCTTACAAGGGAAAGATGATAGCCTCTGGAGTAATCTATTTATAAATAGTTCTCGCTGAATCAATTGGTTATACAAGGGATTAAAAGGACTATTATTGATATAATTAAAACAGCAAAAAAGGAAGGGTTAGACAAGGGGGGTAAATTGCTCTTTAGAAATGTATATATTAAATCTTTTTAATTTATTAAACCGACTACTCCCCTTATTTATCCTTTTATAATCAGCCTTTCTAATCCCTTGACAAGTAGTCAGGTAATATGTAATATATGAGTGTAATACCTAAATTTTTATATATATTTATATGAGTTTTTTTCCACCTAATTATAAAGTTCCATCTGTAGCTTCAAGGTATCTCAAGCTGGAAGCAGGGAAGAATACTATTCGTATTCTGTCTGATCCCATCATAGGTTATGAGTACTGGTCTGAAGAAGATGGGAAGAAAACCCCTATCAGGGTTAAGACCATTAAAGAAGTTCCTCAAGAAGTAGTTCATGCTACTGATCCAAGTGAAAAGTCAAAGCATTTCTGGGCCATATTCGTTTACAGTAGAGAGTTAGACTCCATTCAATTATTGGAGATTACTCAGGCTACCATACAGGGAGGGATTAAGTCTCTAGTAGATGATACTGACTGGGGAGATCCAAGAAGTTACGATATTTCTATTAACAGGGCTGGAGAAGGTTTGGACACAAAGTATACAGTCAATCCTAAACCCAAGGCAGACTTAGATCAAGAGACTATGGCTCTTTGGAAAGAGTGTAAGAAAGTCTACGATCTTAAGAAACTGTACACAGGGGGAAATCCATTTGGAGATGATGAAGAGTAAGGAAGATGTACGAAACAAATAAAGAAATAAAAGAGAAAAAGAATATAACCGAGTTAGAGACACTAATAAAGTACGGAGGAACTCAAGAAGAAACTGTGGATAGGGTTTGGAAGCTTATTGAAATGTTATTATGGGAGAGAGGGAATGAGGTTGCAAGTTGTGAACATAAAAAGAATATGAGTTCTGGGGGGGTAGATGTAGAAGGACATGTTTTTTATGATTGTGAAAAGTGTGGTGCATGTATGTCAGATGAGAAGTTTGGAGGAGAGGATGAAGAGTAGAAACGGATTTTATCAATACAGAACATCCCCATTTGACGGAAAGGTAATGGGGGTGAAATGGGTTGGCAAGATGCTGGTAAGTATATCCAAGAAGAAAATGGATAAGGCTGTAGAGGATGGAATAGCTTTGATGGTAGTGAATAGGGATAGTAGCACTCTGGAGTATATGGAGTTTAAGGGAGACGAAACTCCCATAGAGAGGAACGCATTTGTAGATAAGTGGGGAAGTAACAGGCAACTCTACTGGTTATACTACTATGTATGGAATCCAATGAAGCAGTTGGAAATGGATCTAGTTTAATTTATTAAAAGAAAAGAAATGAAACTGTCGTCAGATATATTAGTAAAAGCTTCTTTGATGGATTATTACAATCTGGAAGGTAGAGACTATGTGTTTAATGTAGCTCCAGTAGCCAAGCCTAGAATGACTCAAAGGGATAGGTGGGCCAATAGACCCTGTGTTTTAAAGTTCTGGACCTTTAAGGATGAGTTACTACTTGCTGCAGATGAAATGAAGTTTGAACTTCCGGACCAATTCCTGATCGTTTACAACATTCCATTTCCTAAAAGTTACTCTATAAAGAAGAAGGACAAGCTTAGAGGAGAGCCACATCAGATGAAGCCGGATATAGATAATTTGACAAAAGCTGTTCTAGATGTGTTTAAGGTAAAAGACGAGTCTGTATGGAGTCATTGGGCTAGAAAGGTTTGGGCTGATGAGCCTAGTGTTGTTATAACTATTTAAATTTAGTTTATATTAAGATGCCTTTATATTTTTATGTGGTTATATGTGTTGTATCAGTTGTATTATGGGTTATGGTCTTTAGTAATTAAATTTTTATTTATACAATTATGGAAAAGAAAGATTATAAGAAAGAGTTTAGAAAAGTTAGTAAGGAATTAAAAGATTTAAAGAAGAAGTATGCAGAGAGACTTCAAGCAGCAAATTATAAAATTGCAGATCTAAATGATTTGGAAAGAGAGAATGAGAACTTGCGTCAGAGTTTAGATATAGCAGACAGCCATACCGAGAAGGGAAAGATAGAGAGAATATATTTGGAAGGCCAGCTAACTGTATTAAAGAGAATGAGTGGATTATACCAAGAGGAAAAAATGACACATGAGGAATGGATGAAAAGAAGCAGGGAAATCCTATCTGAAATTGATTGTCCATTCTAGTATTGACATGTAGTCAAGGAAGGTATAAGATACAGATATACTTAAATTATTTATATATATTTATATGTCAGACAAGAAAACAAATACAGTTTCATTGGTAGGGTTTATCCTATCTTTGTTATTCTTTATTCCTTTTAGTGGAATAGCAGCCTTTATTCTAGGACTTATAGGAATAGGCCAGATAAAGGAAAGAGACGAAGCAGGTAATGGATTTGCAGTTACAGCAACAGTAATTGGAAGTTTATCCTTACTCTTCTGGTTCTTTGCAGTAATCGGTAGTTTATAAGTTTTGTTTGAACTGCCTAATAATACCTAAATTATTATTTATATATTTATGAAAACCTTAAACATTAAAGCCAAAGATCTAAAGTTCTGGAAGAACTGGGATCTATTAGATGGTCAGAAGAGAGGAGAGGTTGTGTTTAGAAGGCTCTTTGTAGTTGCTGTAGGGTATGTTGTACTCCTTCTAATTGGAGTAGCTTACGGAGATCAAGTCAAATCTTATCTTGCAGGAGATAATGAGGTTAGAATAGAAGCAGCTGAAGAGGTGGTAGAAGTACCAAAAATGGGAGTTGATGGAGTTGGTAATGTGGTAGAGGATGGAGAAGTGGTAAATGGACAGGAAGTTGTGGTAGAGGATGGTGAGGCTCGTTATAAAGTAGAGTACAAAGTTAAGAGCGAAGATGAGGAGTTGATACAAACCTTTGTATTTGATGTATATAAGGGAGCATATTCTTATGAGTACTTTGAATTACTTAGAGAGAATTGTAGTGATGAGGGATTGAGAACAGTAATAGCTCTATCAGTAGCAGAGTCTAGTATGGGTAAGAATACCGATAAGAATACTAACTGGTATGGATGGTTTAAGGGAGGAGACAGAAACTACGATCCTTCACAGGAAGAGATGGCCAAAGAGATATGTAAGGGAATAGAAGATAACTACTTGGGAATAGGAACTGATATGAGTAAGGCTACAAGGTATGTAGGATATGTATCTGAAAGCTGGTTAAATAATTATAGATGGGCTTATGCTCAAATGGAGGTTAAGTAAATGTTAAACAATAAACAAATAGATGAAATTTTATATATAGCAAATTTATTGGATGAGTTGGTTGTTGAATGTTCAGGGAAGGAAAAAGTTAGTATTGAGGAAAGAAAGAAGATAGATTATATAGTATGGAGAATGTATGCTCGTCTATTAGAGTCTTAAGGTGGAATTAATTTAAGTAAAGAAAACAAATGAAAAACGAAAGACCATTGATCGTGTATTTATTATTATTCATAGCTGTATTTGCTGCTATTTACTTCTTCTTCTTCCTTTTGGTGAAGGTTGGTACTATGCAAGATGTGGGAATAGAGCAATGTGTAGGCAATGGATATCCGGAAGAGTATTGTAGATCTTTAGTATTTTAATAAGAGTCCTGCTCCCCTGCTCCAGGGTGGGTTACAGATCCATTGTCTTGAGCAAGGGAAGAGTACTTTTAATCTAATGATATAATTAAGTAATATGAGAAAACTATTTACACAAAAAGAAATAATTAAGGCAGCAGAGATGCTGGGAATTAAGCCTTTTACCAGAGGTAACATTTGGTATTGGGAGAAAGAGAAGGTATTTCCAGAAGCTTATTCACAACTTAAGGGTGGTGTTGCTTGGTATAAGAGAGATAAAGTAATTGTGGGGCTTATAAATGTATCCAATAGATTAATAAAAGCAGGAAAATTATCTAAATCAGATAGTAGGACTTGGATAGATATTAATAATCTATTGGATATTGTGGCTAAAGACCATCCAGATATAACTGAACAACTATCAAAACTAAAGAAAATTAAATAGGGATTGATTAACTGATAGCTCTTTATAATTGAATATGTGAATGGAGGTGAGGTGATAAGTGGCAGGAAGCAAATGGAAGAAACAGGTCCATATCAGAGATAATTATACTTGCCAGAATTGTGGAAACAAGGAAGATCCAAAACATCTAACTTTTCAATGCCACCATATTATATGGAAATGTCATGGAGGGAGTAGTAGTTTGGATAATCTAAAGTTGTTATGTCCTAAGTGTCATGATGTAGTACATAAAGTAAGTCCAAGAAGAAAGAAAAAGAAAAAACACAGAAAGAAACACTATCCAAGAAGACGCTAGTATCACATAATCAATCCACAGGGGGATTTGAGCATCTATAATTGCACTCTCATTGAGTAGCACAGCCACTCTCCCCTTTTAGTTCTTAATTAAATTTATTTATATACCTATGGATAAGATAAATATTGGAAGGATGTCTATAACATCTATTGCTATGCTATATGCGATATTAAAAGGTAAGGGAGAGAGAGTTAGTGCTGTAGAAATAACAAAAGAACTTGGTTTAGAATCAGGGCGTCTTGGAGGTGGATGGACCACTTTAACTCAGAAGACAAGAGAAAGACCAGCCTTTTTAATTAAAGCTGGTGCATTTACTAGAAGAAATAAAGGTGGAAAAGCAACTGGAAAAGGGTGGTATTGGAAGAAAAATGAAATCTTAGATTGGAAAGAGATTAGGGAAGAGGTTGAAAGAATAGTCTCTGCTTGGGATGGAATAGAGGGAATTAAGAAAGAATTAAATTTAATTAACTAAGTAGAAGTATGAGTAAAACAAAGATAGAAGAACTTCAGATTAAGAAGTTGGAGTTAGAGATTAAGAAATTGTTATTGGAAACAAGTCCAATTATACAAGTTCCTTCAATTAACCAAGACCAACCAGAGGAGAATAGGAAAGATAAGAATTTTAGGAGTCAAGAAGATATAGATAGAACTGATTACACAAATTACCCTTATGGAAAAGAATGGATTTCAACCACTAAGATGGATAAGAAAGAGAAAGAACAATTAAATCCTAAGACAATGCCAGACAAGTTATACAATATACTTTATGAAAAATCTGAGGTGCAAGGAGTAAGAGTGTTGTATGAAGAGGATTTCCCATTAGATGAGTTAGTAGAGTTCATACAGCAAGAGATAGACAGGGCTAGGGAAGAAACATTGAATGACTTTTGGACTTATTTTGATGAAGGGAAGAGCGAACTTCTTGAACTTGAAGATAAAGGACATATGTCTCTTGAAGAAATAGAGTGGGATTTTGGAGAAGAAAGGTTCAAGGAATACATAAATAAATTAACTATATAAGGGAATGAAGAAGATAAGAGATAAGAATATTTTATGGGGAGTATATGATAGCAAGTGGAGAATAGTATCTATATCAAAGTATAAAAGAACTGCACAGGAAGAAGCATTAAAGAAGTCAAAATATAGATGGACTATGCAAACCTTTCTTGTAGATTGGAAAAGATTAAAAGATGATGGATATACCATTCTAAAGAGCAGAATACATCCAGTAAAGAATAGAGAGGAACGAATTGAAGAGTTCTTCAAAATGGATAAGTTCTTTGGAGAGTGTAAGTCTTGGGTTACCGAGAAGGAAGATGGTACAGTCAGTTTGAGAATCCAGCATAGAGGAGGGGACTTCTTCTTCTACACAGGAGAGAAGAAAGACGGTTACCATACAATGAAATATGATGGGAATGGAATATGTCTAGGAGAATCAAAGAATTCACCAAAAGACCCTGCTACCAAGTTTAAATTAAAAGATAAAGAAGAATGAAAGAGAAATTTACAGAAGTAAGATATATGAATAACAGTCTCTTTGATTTGAAAAAGACTATGGTGAAGGTAAGTAAGTTCAAGAGATTTAAGATTAAACTGTTTGGGAAGAAGTTATACGATATAGATGAAGATGGTACATTAAGGAGATACTATGAATACAAGGGTCAATATTGGGTGTTAGATAAAGTTAAATTAAAAGATAAAGAAGAATGAATATTACTGCTTTAATGGGTGTTGTTGTATTTGGAGGGTTTCTAGTGTTTATGATAGTTAATTTTATTAGAGAAGGGAGATCAAGATGAAAACAGTTAATTTAGAAGTAGAATATGGTAGTGAATTTCAAGAAGGATTTTTAATTAGGATGTTAAAGGCCATGTTAGATGCTTTAAAGATTTCAATGGATCAGGGACATAAGGGAAATAAGTTTAGTTATGAAGTGGATACACATGATGGGTATAAAATTACCAAGAAGTAAAACTCTAACGATTAAAGATTTTAAAGAGGATAAAATAGGGAAGTTTAGATATAGGAAAGGAAAGTATGAGATTGTATTCTATGAGTATACTGGAGCATGGGCCAAGATGTATATAGAGGTATGGTATGTAGAAGGAGATAAGAAGTATAGGAAGGAACAAGAGAAGGTTGATAGGAGATTTACTACCAATAAGATCACTATCAAA
>Ga0208904_1001194_pt1 | contig 18309 bp, 16 predicted proteins | sample AntAceMetag02UKB_FD_184774 | JGI IMG/M metagenome (GOLD analysis project Ga0208904, IMG submission 184774) | Saline lake microbial communities from Ace Lake, Antarctica - Antarctic Ace Lake Metagenome 02UKB (SPAdes) (version 2) | ecosystem: Environmental > Aquatic > Non-marine Saline and...
TTAAATCTTTTTTAATTTTTTCATAAGCATGAATAACTGTAGTGTGATCACGACCACCTAATTTTTGTCCAATATAAGGATAAGAAGTATTAAAATCTTCTCTCATTATATACATAATAATTTGTCTTGGTTTAACTATTTCTTTTCGCCTAGTTTTCTCATAAATAGATTTTTCATCAATATTATAATATTCGGAAATAAGTTTTATAACATCTTTAAAAGAGATTGATTTTTTAGGTTTAATATTATTTTTTAAAATTTGCTTTATTTCACTTAAAGTAATTGGTCTTTTTTTTGCTTCTGTTTGAACTATGACCGATTTTAAAGTACCTTCTAATTCTCTAATACTATCACTAATAACTGAAGCAATATATTCTAATATTTCGGCTGGTAAATTTTGATTTAAATTTTTAGTTTTAGCTTGAAGGATGGCTAATCTTGATTCATAATCTGGTTTACTAACATCAACTATCATCCCCCCTTCAAACCGAGATCTTAAACGATCCTCTAAGTGTTCAATATATTTAGGTGGTTGGTCTGAAGAAAATATAATTTGTTTGTTATTTTCATAAAAATGGTTAAATAAGTGAAATAATTCTTCTTGAGTTTTTTCTTTGTTAGAGAAAAATTGAATATCATCAATAATAATTAAATCATATTTTCGATATTTTTCTTTAAAAATATTAACTTTGTTATTTAAAATAGAATTAACACAATCAATTGTAAAATTTTCAGAAGTAGTATAAAAAACTCTTTTATTAGGATTTAATTTTTTAATATAATTTCCAACTGCTTGAAGTAAGTGAGTTTTTCCTAATCCAGTGACACCATAAATATAGAGTGGATTATAGTTCATACCCGGATTTTTAATCACCGCTTGAGCGGCGGCATAAGCTACTTCATTAAAAGGTCCCACAATAAAACTATCAAAAGTATATTTGGGGTTTAAATTACTATCTTTATTTATATATAAGTCATTTAAACCTAAATCACCTATTACTGATTCTTCTGGTTTTGGTTGATTTTCTTCTTGTTTATTTTTTTCTTCACGACGAATGATAATATATTCCAAATTTCTAATTTCTGGATAAATTTCTCTTAAGGCTTTTAAAATAAATTTATGATATTTATTCTTTAACCAATCTTTAACAAAAGTATTAGGTGTACTAAGATAAACTATTCCTTCTTCATTTTTATAAATATAAGTATTTTTAAACCAAGTTCCAAAGTTGGCCTTAGATATGTTTAATTCTATTTGAGCTAAAGCTTGGTCCCAGAGTTGTTTGTTGTCAATCATAAGATAAAAGGTTTTTTTAAAGGTACTCTCATTATAAAGGTGACTAAAATTAGCACAACCTAGACAATAATGTTGATAATGAGTGGAATACTTCAAATTAAAGTGGATAACTATTAAAAACTTGCTAAAAAATTTATTTTAAGGTAGATTTAGGTTTATGTCATTTACTTATAAACCTAAAAAACGAAAAAGAGCTAAAACTCATGGTTTTTTAGTGAGAGCTAGAACACCTGGAGGACGAAAAATCTTACTAAGCCGAAGACGTAAAGGTCGGGCCAAATTAACTGTTTAATTTTAATGAAAACTTCTCTTTTTAAAATGAATAGAGAAGAAATAAAAAAAAATATAACTCAAGGAGTATTAAATCATACCCCTTGTCTTTATACTCGAGCTTTATTTAATAATAAGCTTAAATTTGGTGTTATTATTACCAAAAAAACAACCAAACAAGCAGTGGTTAGAAATAAGTTAAAAAGAAAAATTAAAGAAATAGTAAGGAGATCTATACCCCAAATTAAAAATAAAGCTGAAATAATATTCTTATCTAAACCGGGATTGGATAAATTGTCTAATCAAGAATTAAATAAAGCTGTGTTATACTTATTGAGTAAAAATAATTTAATTTAAAAATGTCTGATTTATTTAATTTAATATTAGTTCAACCTTTATATAATGCTTTGGTTTTTATTACCACCATTCTACCCGGACATAGTATTGCTTTAGGAATTATTATTTTAACAATCTTGATTAAAATAATTTTAATGCCTCTTTATCATCAAACAGTTAAAACTCAAAAAAACTTAAAAAAAATCGAACCAGAAGTAAAACAAATAAAAGAAGAATATTCGACCGATAAACAAATTCAAGCTCAAAAAATAATGGATTTATATAAAAAACATGGAGTTAACCCTTTTACGGGCTTTTTTTTGTTATTGGTCCAACTGCCGGTTATTTTTGCTTTATTTTTGGTTTTTCGAAAGGGTTTTGATTTAAATTTAGATATTTTATATTCGTTTATTCAAGTGCCAGAAGTTTTAAATCATACTATTTTTAGCTTAATTAGTTTAAGTGATAAAAGTTTAATTTTAGCGCTTTTGGTTGGGTTAACTCAATTTATTCAATTAAGACTATCTCTCCCCTCTTTACCTGTTCCAGACAAAAAAAACATCTCTAGCAAGCCGTCGTTTAAAGATGATTTGGCAAAAAGTATGAATATCCAAATGCGTTATGGAATGCCGGTGATTATAACTGTGGTGGCTTCCCAGTTTCCTTCCGCTTTAGCTTTGTATTGGTTAACTGGGAACATTTTTTCGATTATTCATGAGTTATATGTTAAAAATAAAGCTGACGAAATAAAGAGTGTTTAATTTTTAATTTAAATACTTTACAACAAAAAACCGAGGCAGAACCTCGGTTTTAGGTTATATAATAACAGATTTTTGAGGTTGAGTCTCGAAAATTTTTAAAAGATTAAATCAAAAATCCAAACTTGATCAGTGTTTTTATTTTTAAACACTAAATAATCATCTTTAGGGCTTACTATTAATGAATCAACATCAAAATTATTAGGTAATTTAGTAATTGGTATTATTTTTTTAAGATTATCAATTGTAAAACCGACAATATTATTATCTGTAAATTTATCTTTACCTTGATACCAATCTGTTACATCTAAATTATTATTACTACTAATTGCACAATAAAATGAATCATTATAATTTGACCAACCACATTTGTCCGACACTGTACTTATTGGTAATTTAATTGTTTGATTAGTAGAGATATTTTTTAAGTAAGTTGAAGTAGTTTTGTTAAAATTAGTAGAATATAAAATATAATTTCCATCTGGACTAGGGTTGATTGTTAACCCCGGCCCAGAAATTATTTTTCTTAAATTATTATTTTGGACAACATAAGCCAGAGTTTCTGTGTTAGAAATTGGTTTTTGATTTAAAAAAACTTTATTTTTAGTTGGTAAGTAGTTCCAGTTAGAATAATTAGAATTTAAGATTAATTGACGATCAATAACACTTAAAATATCTGGAGCCACATAAAACCATGAAGAGTCTTGACGATCTTCTTGCCAGTGATATGCGTTAGCGATTTCCATTATATTTTTAATATAGATTGGTAAATCTAGTCCTTTAATATTTTCTGGCGGATTAATTAGGCTTAAAACATCAAACTTAGTATAAGTTTTTAAATTAGATTTATTATTTTTAACATAAATTAAAGCTGAATTATCTGATTTAGAAAAAACTTCAAATTCTAAAGGGTTTTGAATTGTTTGATTTAATAACCTTTGATTAGTTTTAGTTAAAAAGTCGTAAGTGTAAACATTACCATTTGTTTTACTTAAAATAAATAAATATAATTTATCATTTACTAATTTAATTATAAAATCTTGAACTATTAAATCCTCTAAAGGATAAAGTTGAATTAAATCATCTGTAACAGAATTATTATTAGTTTTATTTATTTGATTTTGATTATCTTTAGTAGTTAAATCATCATTATTTCCTATGATAGGAAAAAAACTGGATGGTAAAATTAGTTGGTTTGTATTTTTATTTTTAAAAAATACAAAAACTAACCAAGCTATTAAAATAGCAATTAAGGTAATTAAAATTAAATTGATTAAAAATTTTTTAGTCATAAATTAAAATTGAAAATGCCAATGAGGTTGACTCCCGTTTCTTTCATCTAAAATAAAATTAGCACCTGAAATTCTTCCAGGATTATCAGCAATCGGTAATCCAGAGTTAGTTCGTCTTGAAAAATCAGTTAAATTGTTAATATAATTATTAATCCCAGTATTTTCTCTAATATCTACCGCTAAACCATCATAATGTTGACTACCAGCGCTGTGACCACCTTGCTCGGCGGCTCCAGTTACAACAATTGTACAATTGCAAGCAGTTTTTAAATCTATTAAACCGTTTATTTGGGCTTGATTTAAGCCACCAACATAAGTTCGACAACCACTAAGATTATTTTCTCTACAAGTATTTTTGTCGTTAGTAGTAATTCCAACAGCTTGTAAAGTAGCTCTAACTTGAAATTCATTAGTTGGAACTTGTCCATAATGCCCTTCTCCTAAGCCGTCACCGGGAGGATTGGTAGGATTAGTTGGATCACTAGGATTAGTCGCCCCTTGTCCAGGGGTTATTGGCACCTCTTCAGGGGGATTTAAATTATTAAAACTAAAATCTAAATTAACTAAGTCTTCATTGATGGTAAAAAGAATTAAATAAGAACTTAAAGCTAAAACTAAACCACTAATGGCGGCAATAATTCGACTCCAGCCACTGGTTTTAACGGCGGGAATTGAACTCAACATATACTCTAAACCACCAACAATTAACAGAAGGATAGAGATAATAACTATCATAAAAAAGAATACTTTATAGGCTTGCTGGAGATAGTCTGAAAAAGCAATAGCTACATCTTCTTCTATTTCTAAAACTCCTGGCTCTAAAGGCTTATAATCTTGAGCTAAAACTGCAAGAGGAATAAATAATGAAAAACTAATGAGAAAGAAAGTAATAAATGTAAGATTAATTTTTTTCATAATTTAAAATAAATCATTATTATTATTTAAATCAATCATAAAGTCTTTTTGATTAGTTAAAAAACGATTAAATAAACTTCGGGCTGAAACATTAATTTTTATTTCACCTTGGTTGTCGGTTATTTCAGTATTTAAAATAGGACCAAAAGTATTTGTTGTTTTTCCGTCGATCGCCCAATTATACAACAAACTATCGGCTAAAACTTCAAAGTGAGGGAAAAAATAAGGTTCAACTTTAAAAGATTCTTCTTTATTAGTTGGACTAAATTTATTAATAATAGCCTCGCTTTTTACTACACCTATTAGAGGTTTGTAAGGATAAACTACTAATTCCGGATTAACAATTGGAATTTCTATTTTTTTGTAAGTTTCTACACCGCTAGCGGGATATGAAACCGTGACTTCAACTATGTGTTTTTTAGGACTTAATCCAGCAGTAAAAGAAATTTTATTTTTTCCAGTTCCCGATTCGTTAATTAGATTTTTATAATCTAAGCGCCAAGTAAAAACTAGTTTATCGCTCGGAATTAGATTATTATCTTTATCAATAATTTGAGGAATAGCGGTTAAGTTTATATCACTACCTGTGGTTGGCAGTGATGCACCTTGATAAAAATCGGGTACATAAGTATTAGTTTCCCATAAAATATCAACTTCAGCTGGAATAAAGGTCAAATTTTTAACAATATTACGGTTGGTGTTGGTTTTAACTGCAATTGTGATAGCGGTTGGTTTACCTAAATCGTTATTAGTAAAAGAATATTTATTCTCACCATAACCTTGATTGATTAACTTACCATTTTTAAACCAAGTAATTTGACTTTGATTTAATTCATAACCATAACCAGCCAAACTAATAGAAACAAGTTCATTAGGGCCAGGGTTTTTGGGTTTAATAGTAGCGACCAGACTACCACCAACAGTTGATTCAAAATAACCATAAATAAATTTAGGGGTAAGGCTACCCAATAAAATTACCAAAATAATAGTAAAAATTATGAAGATTTTCGATTGGTAGGCCATTTTTTAGTAGGAGCTTTTAATAATTTTTCGGCTTTAATGGTTCCAATAGTGGTTATTACCATTAAGGTCCAACCGGGCAAAGAGTTTAAAGCAGGAATAAATTCGATAATTGGCAAGCCGACAAAAGATATAAGACGTTTACGATTATTAATAAAATTAACTCCTTTCATTTTAAACCAAAACCAAAAAGTAAGCCAGATAAAAGGCCATAAAACAAAATTAGCCGCTGTGCCGATTGTAAAAACAGTGATTAAATTAAGAAAAGCAATTAATAAATCAAACATTAAAGCGACGCTGATCATCATTATTGCTTCAAAAGAGGAAATTTTTATTTCTTTAGACATTAAAGTTTATTTTTAAATTCTTCTTTAGCTTTTTTGATTGCCAGTAATTGAGAGGGGTCAGAAGTAATTATTTGGTCTTCGGTATAAGAGGCCACCACTTTTAAAGCCACTCTTTTTAGTCCGGCAAAAAAGATCCCCTCTCCAACTCCTGATTCTAGTAATAAATATTTTTCTTCATCAGTTAAATTAAAAGTTTTTTGAACTAAATCAATCGAAGCCGAAGATTGTTTCATTAAAAATTGAAGTGATGAGTTGGTGATAATTGGTGTACCGTAAGGTGAACGCAAAAAATCACCTACATCTTGAGTAATGGTCGCTACTCCTAAATAGTATTTTCGACCTCGTTTAACCAAAGAATATAAGAAAGAGGCTGTGTCTTTAGCTTTCATCATCCACCACGCTTCATCGACGATTAATAATCGTTTACGCAAATCTCGTCTAACTGTATTCCAAATATGATGCATAACGATATACATGGCAATCGGTTTTAATTCATCTTCCATATCGCGAACCGAAAAAACTACAAATTGTTTATTGATATCAACATTAGTGGGCTTGTTCATAAAACCCGACCAAGTACCTTGAGTGTATTTAGCTAGTCGTTGGGCTAAGGACTCCCCTCCCTCCATACCAGCTAAAACTAATTCTAAATCAGAAAGTAGTGGGGCTGGTTTATTTGAAAAATCAGTTTGAGCGGTAATATCTTTTAAAGCGTAAGTTTCAGAAATAGCATTATCAATAATTGAATCTTCTTCAGGGGTTAAGCCACCTAACATAATTCTCATTAAGCCGACTAGGTTAATAATGTTTGACCGTAAAACATCAGCTGGCGATTCGTCGTCTCTGGCGATCGGTAAATCAAATGGATTAATATGATGTTCGGAAGTTAAAGAAATATTAAAATAACGCCCACCTACTGCTTCACTTAAGAATTCGTATTCTCGTTCGGGGTCGATCACAATTACTTCAGTGTTAAACATTAAACTTCGAAGAATTTCTAATTTAGTAGCATAAGATTTACCAGAACCGGATTTAGCAAAAATAACCGAATTATAATTCTCTAAAGAAAAACGATCAAATAAGACTAAAGATGAATTATGGCGGTTAATACCGTATAAAATACCGTTATTAGAAGTTAAATCAAACGAGACAAAAGGAAACAAACTAGACAGAGGTGAAGAATTTAGTTTAGAATTAATTCTTAAAACATCGTTACCAAACGGGCTAATGCTTTGAAATCCTTCTTCTTGTTGGAATAAAGCTGGTTTAATGTAGACTAGAAGTGATTCTAGGGTTGACTTAATATCGCTTTCTAAATTATCTAAATCATCTTTGTCGTTACCATAAATAGTGATATATAAACCAACATCAAAAATTCTTTCTCTGGCTTGTTGTAATTGATCACGCAAAGACTCAATATCATTATGAGCAGTGTCTAAAATTGGATCACGAACAAACCCTTTTTCTTCTTTAATGCTAATTTGACTTTCTACTTCGGCTAATTTTTTTTGAAGCTCTTTTAAGGCAGTAGCTGAATCAATTGGGTGAATAAAAATAGAGACATCAAAAATTCGATCGAGATTAATAATTGGTGAGAACCATTCTTCGGATAAAAAACGAGGATAAGAAATCACAAAAAAAGTTCGAGCAATCTTATCACCCAATAAAATATTATTGGGTGTAACCCTGAGGGCCGAGGGGGCGATGATGTCACGCAATTCTAAAACACCCAAGTTGTAAATATCACTTGGTAAGACTGGAGTGATTGTTTGATCTTTTTTAGAATTTAAAAAATTAAATAAAGCCATATATTAGTTTTGATTAGGCGGTAAACTTGGGACTCCTTTTTCACCTGGGTTAAATAACTTGAAATATAGCTCGATTAATTCATCAGTCCCCAACTTAGCACTTTTAACCCCTAGGCGACCCAAACCATCGGCAACCAAGTCCACTCTTTGTTCTAGTTGAGTTTTACTTTGTTCAAAAGAAGCACTATTTTCGAGTTTTGTATTATTATTTCGATTAAAGGGTAAATTTTTAAATAGACTTTGAGAGCTATTGATTATTGGTGGATCGTAAGGAACAACGATAAAAAAACTTTTAGTCATAATATTAGTAGCTTCCGTAAAAGTTTTAATAAAGTTTATATACTCACGAGCTTGAATTTTGATTAATTCATTTGTATGTTCCTTAGTCACCTCTTCTATTTTTTGGAGATAAGGATTAATGTCTAACAAACGAGACTCTAAATGAATTTGGATTGAAAAATCAAGAGAATTTAAAAAATTTTGATATTGCAACAAAATTGCAGTTCGTTCATCAGTTGATTTTAAAGAGAAATTAATAGAAGAGACAATCAAAATCGCTCGGTAGCTACCATTTTTTAAAATGACGATTCCATCTCTAATTTCACGAATAGAGATAAAATCTTGAGTTGAGCGAGAAGAAATAGGCATGATTATTTAATGTTTTCTTTAATATCTAAGCTCCAAGATAATTCATTTAACTTATTCGACCTGATATTTTTTAAGTTTATTGGTTCGGACTTAGGATTAACAATTGGAGCGGTCGGTTTATTGGGACTTTTTTTCCATAAATACAGTTTATTGCGACTATAATATTTGATCATAGCTTGAATTAAATAAATTAAAGACCGATTATTCACTTTATAAAAAGCCAGGGCGATACCACCAATAACCGCTATACCCATTGGGACAATTGCGACATAAAAAAAAGGAATGGTGACATAGATTAAAAAAGCAATTGAGATACCACCTAAAACATAAATAAATTGTGGTAAAGTCAAAGGTCCAAAGATTTTACTTTCGATTTCGATAAATTGCGGGACTTGAAAATTCATTATTAAATTATATCATGAAACTAGTTTTAACTAGCGAAAAACTTGTGAATTTATTCGATTAATTCATTGTAAGGATCAAGTTGATTAGGGGTTTGATAAGCTTCAGACTGGTCTTTGGTTGTTTTGAATAAACCTGTTAATTTTTTATCAAATAATTCTTGGTTAGATTGGCTGAGTTTGTCGGTCGCGACTTGTCTGTAAGTTTGAGGGTTTTCCAAAAAAGATCTAATGGGAAAAAATATTTGATTATTAATGTCTTCGGCTAAATCAGTAGCTTCGACTCGGGTTAGATTCAAACTATGAATTAATTTAGTGGTAAACATATAAGGGCGAGTAAAGCCAAGCATCACTAGCCCAGTTTCATCAGCTAAGCGTCCAATTTCGTCAATATGAAGCTTATGATCATCTCCTATCTTTTTGATCGTTTCGGCGGTTTGTAAAGACATAATCGCATCTTTTAAAGTTTGAGGTAAAGAGTTAAATTGTTGTTCGATTTGTTCTAAGTTGTAATGGGACATGGTAATTTTAGTTGATTATTAAGATTAATTAAATTTTTTCAGTATAACCATCTTGTTGACTTGTTCCTTCATTTGATTTTTGTTTTACAGCTCTATTTAAAGCACTCGCTTGTTTTTGGGCTTGGTTTCTTTTTGGATCAAATGTCTGTTTGAATGATGTTGGTATTATGATAGTAGGACTTGGTGTTTGTATTGGACGGGTTAAATTTGGAGTTTCACTATAGGTGTCATCATTGTTATCACTATCACTAGTTCCTAAATCACTCGCATTACTTTTATTAATATTTGTTGGTTGTTCGGTTTGAGTATTATTACCCTGTCTTGCTCCAGGCATTGCCATAGAAGTAATATAAGCTTTAGCTGAGTCGGTGCCACTTGCTTTTATATTAGTAATTAATTTTTGTTTACCGCCAGCTGTTATATTTCCTTTTTTGAAAATATCTTCAACATCTTGTCCTTCTAAATCATTTGCAAACTCTGATCGGGTTAATATTTTTTCATTTAGACCGCGAATATCTTTAACTTGAAGTGTGCTTTTGGCTTTATTTAATAATTCAGGATTAAATGTTTCGTCAGGTTTAGTGTCTGCCCATTCTTCCAATTCTTTAATAATCGCTTCTTTTTCTAACTCCATAACGTCTTTATCAAATTCTTGTTCAGCTCTTCTTAATTTTTGAACATTATCTTGAGATTTTTTAGAGTGAGCTTCTTTAGCATTTTTAATTATATCAGAATATTTAGCAGTATTGTCTGGATTTTTATTTGCCTCTTTTTCTAAATTAACTTTATCAGGATCAGACAGAGATTCGTAAACTAATTGAGCGTCATCTGAACCTGTTTTTTCATCGACATCGTGGATTTTCTTTAGTTCTGCTAATTGACTAGGTATATCGCGTGGTTTACCGTCGTTATCAAGTTGAACTTTTTTCTTTAAGTCTCTTGTCATTACTTCTTGGACTTTATTTTTTTGATCTGGTTCTAAGTCTTTACGTAAAGCACCTAATGCCTTAGAGGTATCAGAGTTTTTGCCTTTACCATCTTTATCGCCGTGTCGAGCCTGGGTCTCTAATTTAGCTTTATCATAGTCTGATAGATTGCTATAAGCGGTTTTTCTGTCTTTCTCACTTAAGTTCATTAAGTATTGAGATTTTAGTTGATCGTCTTTTAGTCGACCGATAATCTCAGTTTGGCGTTTCTGTCTGTTTTCCGTTGTTTGAGCAAAACCACGACCTGACCCAAAACCGCTGGTGGCTAATTTTCCGCCGATATAAGAATTAGCTAAACTACTAGCTCTTCCAATTTTATAATTTGAAGTAAGCATCTTTTGAACCCTTTCTCCTTTAATTGATTTATCGGCTAATCTTCCGATTGTGTTGCGACCAATTGCCCCACCTGTAGCTTTTGCTCCAGATTTGGCCCACCGGCCATAGCGACCAGTTACCCCACCTTTACCAAGTAAGACTTGCTTGCTCCGAGCTTTAACAAAATTAAACGCTTGACCCGACATCTGACAACCGACTTTTTGAGCGATTAAAATTGAACCCAGCATCATACCGTTTAAAAGAAAGAAACTAAATATCATATCTATAGGGTCGTTTGCTTCAAGTTGGCCAAAGATGTTTAAAGTTAAATACAACATAAACATAAAAAGCGGGGCAAAAAGTAGATCACAACGGAGTCTCGCTAACCACATTGTGTAAACTTCCCGTAAGGGAGAAAAACCATAACCCAAAAGAGCCAGAGGTGAGGTGATGATTAAAATAATTAAAGCCACACCACGAATTAAAAGGAGGAAAGTGGCAGCGAGTAAGGTAAAAATCGTGATGACCAATAAAACTAAAATACCTAGATTTTTGGCTAAAGCTAGTAAAGCTGCGGATTGTACTCCTGAATTATTATCAATAGTTATATTGAGAGGTTTAGTTTTTAATATATCGATTTTATTATTAAAATAAACAGAAATATCTGGTTGCGATTCTCCGTCGGGAGTTAAAAAAGAGTAAAAAGTCGAAGCCGTAATATTAGAAGCATCAATGGCAATTTTAGTAAAAGTAGCACTGAAGTTTATAAGAAGAGCAATAATGATAATATTAACTAAAGTTTTTTTAGTATCAACACTAGAGACTTGTAAAATCGTGGCGCCAGCTAAGTACAGTAAAATAAAAATAAAGAAAAGATTAGCGATATCGCGCAAAGCTTTCCAACCGAGATCAATCACATCTAAGCTACCTAAAAAAGCGGTAAAGTCGGTAATGGTTTTGGTTACCACTAAATCAAATAAAATATTAACCAGCCATAAAACAATTCCAGCTACCCAAATAAAAAGACTAAAAACTGCATCGGTAAAATTAGCGACACAAACATCAACATTAATATCTGTAAAATTAATACATGTTTTATTGTGGGCATCAAAATCGGATTGAAGATTAGTTGTCCTTGTCGCTTCGTTTTCAATAAAAGGGATAACCGTATCTTGTAATGATTCTCTAGTAGTGTCATCAATATTTGGATCGGCAATAATTGAATCTACAACTTCTCTTATTGTGGTATCAAATTCTCTGCTGGAATTTATATAATTCTGGGTTAATTCATTTAATCTTTCTCCTAATTGATAACAATTAGATCCTATAGCCCATGCAGTATATGAAACAAAACCATCACAATCTTCGATAAGTTGTCTCATGACATTTCTCCATTCATTTCTACCTTCTGTCATTTCAGTATTTAATCTTTCTAATTCTTGAATTTGATTATTTGATATATTACTTAAATTTTCAATTAAATTTTCTCGAGCATTAATTACTTGTTCATCATTAGATTCTACCCTATCCATTGTTGTTAATACACTTTGTGTAGCTGTATTTCCGTCAGCTAAGGAAGTTAATTGAAGTTGGAGCATTTCTGATAAAGCTTGGCCCGATTCTCTTGCTAAATTCCATTGATTGAACAATGTTTGAAAATCTGGATTATTTTGAGCAAAAGTTAAATTAACTGGTACTAATAAAGTACTTAAGATTAGTATTGAAATAATAAATTTATTTTTCATCATTGCAGATTAACGGTTTTAGAAATAACTTCATTGTTTTCGCCTAAACATTCTAACTTATAAGTTAGTTTTGGTTTAATTGTAAACAAACTGCTATTTAAGGTTGAAAAATCAAAACGATTAAGAATGATTTTGATGTTTTGGACATCTGCTTCACTCGACGCTTTAATCGCAGTAATAGCATCTAGTAATTTTTGAGCAACCTCTATACCAGTTTCCCCGGCTCCGACCTCGATTTCAACACTAGAGCTATCGATAAAGGGGTAAAATTGCAAACTGATTTTATCACCAGTTGTGATCAAGCTATCGTTAATCGAGATAGTATATTCGGTATATAAATCAGTCTTATAAACCTCAAAAAATTCGAAAGAATTTAAAGTATCGTTGCGATCACGAATTAAACGCAAACCCATATTTATTGGTAAGCTAATTCTCACAGTGTCTTTTAAGTCTAAAGGCAAGCCAGCTGAAATATTAGTAAAAATGAAAGCCGGATCATATTCACCAGAAATCCAATCGTTGCCGGCTCGACAGGATTGGATACCTGTTCCTTGCCAAGTTAAACGAGCAAAACTTGTTTCGCGACTATGAGTAAAGTATAAAGTTGGGGTTTGGGTTCTTGTCGTAGTGTTTGAGCCACCACTACCACTACCAAGATTAAATAATCGACCGAGAGCTGTCACAATTTGTCTTAAATCAATACCACCCGGGCTAGTGTTGCGATTACTAGTACCGCCACCACCAGATGACGGAGTGTAGGTCCTAGTTTCTTCTAAACTTGGCCCACCGCCTGGTGAGACATCACCTGGGTCGGGATTTTCGTAAAGGTTTTGACGATAATTTAAGACTTCACTGGCCACAGTTTTTATTTGTGAAGCGGGGGTAATTGTTTTCCACCTTCTGCAAGCCGAGCCGTCTTCGGTATATTCTTCACATTCTCGGACAGGTAGATAACCATCGCCAGCCAAGATTTCTTCCCTTGCATTTTGTTCGGCATCTAGTTGTCTATGGGCTAAGATTTGATCATTAATTCGTCTTGAGGTTTCAGGACTATTTGGCGCAAACGGATTACTGATCGCTAAAAAGGTGCTAAACCATTCATCGCGATCGGTGATTTCGCCACTAGCAAAACGATCGTATTGAGCTTTAGTAATTGTTGATTGATTTTCTTGATTTGAATCATTTGTAATAGAGGAAATTGTTTCATCTTTAAAAATATTATTTGATTTTTTTAAATCATCTAAAGCTACGTTAATTGCTTCGGGCCAAACATTTTCTTTAATATATCTATCAGTATTTTCGACATAAAGCGGAGCGTCGGGCCCTTCGCCGGTAGAATCAAAACCTTTTTTAGTAAAATCAATTACTTCAGCTCGATATTGTTCGGCTTGTTCGTTTGCACTACGCCTTAAATCGACATCTTCGACAAATTCTTTTTGCTCAAAAGCGGTTTGAATTCTTTTGATTGATTTTAAATAGGTACAAATTTCGATGTTAATTTGTTCGATTCGTTTGGTGGTGAGGTCTATCTCATGAGTATTACCTTCGATAGTTTGGGTGGTGGTTAAAAGTGGACCACTTGTTTCGCGAACGGGAACATAAACCCCAAATCCAGCGATTCCAGCTAAAGGATTCAGGTCACCAATACCGGGAATAACATCGGTTACACCTTGAGTAATGTTACTGACTGCATCGCCTACTAAAGTTTCTGGCAAACTACCTAAATCTACACTATCTAATACCCCACCAACAATTTGATCAACTCCTTGTTCTAAAGCTCCAGTCACCTTACCAAGGGTTTCGTCAAATAGACCAGTAACCGGACTTAAGATTTTATCAGTTAGGCCTTTTAGAGGAGCAGTTATCTTGTCGGTTAATTCGCCCATAACCCCTGTAATTGGGTTTAGAATTTCGTCGGTAAGAGTTGAAGTAATGCCGGTTAAACCAGCGGTGATTGGACCGGTAATACTAGATAAAGAGGTTTCAAATATGTTAGTAAATTCACCCATTGTTTCATTTAATAAGCCGTTTAAATTAAGTGAATCGGTTAGTTCGTTAAATAACCCGTCGGTTAAACCAGTTAAAGAATCAGTGATTTCGTTTACCACATTGCCTGTAATGTCCTCAAAGCCAGTTAATAATTCATCAGTCACACTTGATAAACTCTCTTCGAGCAAAGAATTCATTTCGCCGGTTATTTGATCAGTTAAATTGAAAATACTACCTTCTAAACTACCCATTATTTCGTCCATATTACCCTCTAAAGCCAAAATTGCTTGATTGGTAATCTCATCCATAGAGCCAGTAATTTCAGTTAAAGCGATTTCGGTGTATTCATCAATCATAGCTTCGGTTATCTCATCAATAACTTCAGGGTCTAAATTAGAAGAATTGTTTCCACCGCCCCCGTTATTTCCACCTAAAGAGCCTAATAAATCTAATAAACCAGTTATTTCTGGTGGTAATAAAGATGTGATAAAGTCAAGACCTCCGCCTCCCGAAGAACCTCCACCCGGGTTGGTTAATTGGTCGATTAACATATTTCTAACTTGGGGACCAAAGTCTTGTTCAAAACTCCCCCTGATACTAATGTTTAATCGACCCGGTAAGTTGTTTTGAAAAATATTTTCAATCGCACTTGGTAGTCCTTTTTCGATTGAACCTTTGATGGCTTGAGGTAGAGCATCTTCAATCGCAAATTTAAAAGCATTATTAAGGTTATTTCCAATAGCTTGATCAAGTTGATTTTTAATAATTGAACCAACTTCATCGGAATTTAAAGGGACGGTTCCATTGTTTGAAGCTTGATTTAAAGCTTGAGGTAAGGTTGTTTTTAATTCATCTTTAACTAATTCGTTAAATTTAGTTGGTAAAATTTCTTTAACTTTATTTTCTAGTTCAGTTGGTAGATTGTTTTTTATTTCAGTTTCTAAAGCTTGAGGTAAATCTTCTTCTAAAGTGTCAGTAATAGCTTCCCCGACTCCATCTTGTAAGGTTTCGTTAGCTGGTCCACGTAAAGATGATTGACCTTCTGTTAAACATTTTTGCAAGTCTTCGGCTTGTAGAGCTTGTAATTCTTGAGCTTGTTGAGTTGTAGCTTGAGCGTTTAGCTCACCTCGTCTAGAATTATCAACCTCGACATAATTATTAGATGGTGGAGTCCAACCTGGGTCAAAAGTAAAATCAAAAGGACCCTCTGGTATTTCAGCTGGAGTTGGATTTGGATCTGAACCACCTTCAAAAGGAGGTGTAGGTATGTCTGTATTTTGATTTATTTGGCTTAAACTTAAAGGTGTTTTAATCACAAAAACTAAACCAGTTACAGCTAAAACTAGAATGACTGCGGAAATTTTTTGATTAGTAGAACTTAAAGCCATAATTATAAATTGTAATATAAATTTAAACTCTCATCTTTAGAGAACATTATACCGTTTTTTTCAAAATAAAGATTTAAATTATCAACTGCTCGAAAAAAATCAGACGCAACATAAGGATATTTTTGAGTTGCTAGTAAGGCTTGTTCTGGATTGTTTGGTAAATTTAACATTTGAGATAAGATTTTTTGTTGCTCGGTCAAGCTACTAATTAAACGTAAATGGAAAATTTTAGCCGACTCGGGAACAGGGATGGTTAAAAGTAAGTCGATGGTGGCTTGATTTCTTTTTAAATTAATTTGGAGCTGATTTAGTGATGACAAATTATTTGTGCGTAATGCCTCTAGGACTAATTCTGCATCGTTTGGTCTTTTTACAGAATAAGGTTTTAAGGCTTGTTTTATTTCTTCAGCGTAGGTTAACAAAATAGCTTCAGCCGTTTTTGATTCGTTTATGTTTAATGATTGCAAATCAGAAATATAATAAATTTTATTCAATGATTTATCAGTTTTTTGATTTTTAGCAGAACCAGTTTGAATTAAATTTTCTAAAAATTGATTATGAAACAATAATTGTTGATCCTTATTTAATTTTTCAATAGCTAAATCGTTTAGTTCTTTTTCTTGCTTTGTGCCTAAAAACCATAAAGTGATCAAGCTTATTAAAATAATAATTAAGCCAATAAAAAATAAGCGACGCTTAGTCATAGTTATTAGTATTATACCTTGTTTTTAGGGATTAATTTAATGTTTTAACTTTGAAAGTAGTGGATAATAAAAGGTATTAAACTTTAAGACAAGTCCTGGGCTCAAAACTCTTTAGCCGTCCCAGAGGGGCGGATTATTAAACCTTATATTACTCTCCTCGGTTCGGAAATGAGAAAGATTACTTTTTCATTTCACTCACTCTACGTCGGAAATAAAAATTTAATTTAACCCTATGTTATAATAAAAAAATGATGAGTTTTAAATTAAAAATTATTAGTTTTGTATTTTTAAGTAGTTTATTTTTTTACCCTTTTTATTTTAGTGAGGCTAAGTTTGAAAGATTTTTAAATATAGGCAGTACGGGGTCTGATGTTAGAGATTTGCAAATAATTTTAAATCGCGACATTAGAACTAGGGTTGCAAATTATGGCCCTGGTTCTCCTGGCCAAGAAACTAATTATTTTGGCCCTTTAACTAGGTCGGCTTTAATTAAATTCCAAGAATTAAATAGACAGTTGATTTTAACCCCACTTGGTCTGATTTCTGGAACTGGTCGAGTCGATCAAGCCACTTTAATGGTTCTTAATCAAACAGAAAAAACTGATTTAAATTTAGGGTTAATTAATAATATTGTTATTACACCACCACCACCAGTGATAGCTGGATCTAATGTTAAAAAAACAGAAAAAACTGATTTAAATAATATTTCAGATCTCACTTCAGCTAGTTTTGCTCCAGATCGTTATTCAAGTATTACAAAAATTAAATCTATATCACCTACTTCTGGTCGCCCGGGGACCAAGATTACTATTAAAGGCGAAGGATTTTCTTCGGTGTCTAATGATGTGTTTGTGGGCCATAAATTTATCACTGGCTTAAAATCTGCCGATGGAAATACTTTAATAGTTTACGCCACTGATCCTTTTTCAAATAATGAATATCTAAAAAATTTAAACGGACATCAGTTTGAGGTTCCGTTAGGAATTTATTTAAAAAACTCTTCAGGTGTTAGTAATGGGCTGATTTTTAAATTACAATATTAAAATATGTTTAGACAAATAATAAAAAAAACATTAGGACTATTGATTGCTTTAGTTTTAATTTTTGTTCCTAATTTGGTTTTAGCGGGGCCAGGGCTACCGTTTGGTGGACAAATCATTAAAGTAGTACCTTGTGTTTGTAGTGTTAATTTTTTGATTATTAATCGTCCGATTGGTCCCACGGCCCAACCCCTGTTATTATTTGAACCAAGTAGTATTTTGTATGCTTTTTATAATATTTTTACACCTGGGACTTTTATTTTAGGCACTTATACTAATCCTAGCGCTTGTGTTATTTTAACTTCTGATGGTTGTCAGTTTTTCTCTCCCGGTTTTAGAATCCACATGGTCGGAACTTCTTAGGTTTTAGAATTAATTTCGGTAATTAAACAATGCCAATCAGTTAAAGTTAAATCTTCGGCTCTAATTTTGGGTGATAAGTGGCACTTAAGAAAAATTTCATCTTTTAAATTTAGATTAGTTTTTAACATTTTACGTTTGGAGCCAAAACCTTTTTTAATTAAAGTAC
>Ga0208904_1001196_pt1 | contig 18276 bp, 16 predicted proteins | sample AntAceMetag02UKB_FD_184774 | JGI IMG/M metagenome (GOLD analysis project Ga0208904, IMG submission 184774) | Saline lake microbial communities from Ace Lake, Antarctica - Antarctic Ace Lake Metagenome 02UKB (SPAdes) (version 2) | ecosystem: Environmental > Aquatic > Non-marine Saline and...
CTCATTAATAAGTTCTCCAATATTTACACAATATAATGGTTTTAATTTTAATCCTGTTTCTTCTTCACCTTCTCTTTTAGCTGCTTCCTTTACTGTTTCTGTTATTTCAACATGTCCTCCGGGAATTAAATAATTATCACCCCATTTATGTGATTTAATCAAAAGAATTTCTTTATTACTATTAACTATTAAAAGAGAAGCAACGACCTCAATACCTCTTGGATATTTTTCCATAATATTCTTTTAAATCTTTTATTTATTTTTCAACTATTTCTAACCTCTTTTTTCTTTTCTCTAATCTCATTAAGTAATTCAGGTATTTTATCAACTATCTTCCCAAAGTGTCCATAATTATCAAATTTTAAAAATTTCGCATTTAATCCTCTAGAATTTTCTTCCCCAGCCTTAAATGGTACCCATTGATCATCGCGCGAATGAAAAACAACAAAATCATCACAATGCAATTTTATCTTTTCGAAATTATATCCTTCTTCTGTAAAAAACCCTTTATTATTTTCCGTATTATTTCTCTTTGCCGAATCGCCTGAATTGGTTGCAATTAAAATGACCTTTTGTACCTTTCTATCTATAGGAAGCCTTTCTAACCACCTCAAAATAGCAACACCTCCACGAGAGTGTCCAACCAAAATTGTATCCTGATCTGGATTCGTTTTATCTAATTCCGCAATCCATTTATCAATATAAGGATCATCCGCATCGGGTAGTATGGGAACTATAAAATCTACTCCTAAATCTTTGATTTCTTTTGCAAACCATGGGTACCATTTCTGATCTGGATTTGTATTTTTTCCATGCATTAAAACAATTTTCATATTTTTATTTCTCAAAAACTCCCATAATCTTTAATTAAATTATTTATCTCTAATGATTTTATTATATCAAAAAACCACGCCTTAAGAAAGATGATCAGGCACGGCCTTAATTTTTAAAAGCGCTAGAGCAAGCTTAGCTTGATAGCGCTTTTAGGTTATTTTTGCCAGTCCTCCGAATCTAAACCCTCCCACCATTTCCGATTAGAAGGGGTCTTGAGGCCCTTCTGGAGATCAAAAAGCATCTCCTGAACTTCTTTAAAGCTCCTTGTTATCTGGCAACAGGGGCCAGTAAGGATTTCCTCCATCCTTACCTTAACAACTAGGGCCCAAGAAACATCCTCTTTTGATGAGGAAGAACTCGACGCAAGAGCATCAAATCCTTTTATCATGTTTTCGAGCATGTCGCTCAAAATCAATTCTTCAGAAAAACTGTACGGGCATCCCTTCTCCAACTTATCCAACGCAATAAGAACATTCTGAAATTTTGCCTCATTTTCTAACAGAACCGGCTTCTCCTCTGCCCAAATTACCTGTCCTGCAAACGAAACTACCAAAACAACCATCACCACCATTATCATCTTTTTCATCAGTCTTCCTCCTAATTAAAGTACATTCTCTTTTAAGGGAAGAGATTGCCCTAGTTCCTAACTATTAAGAACTAAAAACAGCATAGCATAATAATACTATCCTGTCAAACCACCTCCAAATCTTTTATTTTAAAAAGGTTCCTGACACCTTTTCTATTACTTATTTCTAATTGCTGGCAATTCTTATATAACTTTTTATCCTTTAAAAACAAGTTACTTTAGCCAAAATTACTAATTGCTGGCAATTGCTGGCAATTTTAGAAAGCGCTTACATAATGTCTATTTACGGATTCTCCCTTAGATTTTACCAAACCTAAATTCTCCATTTTACTTAAATTATTGTATATTGTTCTTCTGGATACATCTTTAAATAAATTTTCGCATTCCTTAGTCGTTACTGTTCCATTTTCAACTAAATACTCCCATATTTTCACTTGTCTTTCATTCAACTTACTTAATTCTGCTCCCATCAAAATAACCTTAAAACTATTTGATGTATTTTTAAATATTGGCGGCAGTAGATCCCATTCTTTCATTTTATTAAAAACAATATCAATCCCTCTTCCATATTCTTCGAGATAATCAAGTTCTTTTAGACGAGCCGCTATTATCTCGTTTCGGCTGACTTGAGCGTCTTTAATGTTCTCGATCGTAACTCCAGGCGGTAAACACCCAGCATTGAAAACTTCTATTCTGTCAGCAAATATATTTACCTGCGTGTATGTCTCGGTAATTTTATAATCCCTATGAATAACGGCGTTAGCGACTATTTCCCTAATTGCTTTTTCTGGATACTCATATCTCTCAATCCGTTTTGCACCGACTATTTCCGCGCTCTTTTTAATATTTCTTAAAACGAATTTTTGCGTGTCATCAATTTGATTATCAAGGGTACCGCTGATATCCATATTATCAATAATATCAGTCGCCACACTGGATCCCTGATATTTAACACACCTGATAACATACCTACTAAATTGATGTTTATCTTGTGGCTTATCTTTGGCAAAGATTAGAAAACCAGCAAGAGTCGGCTTTCGAGATTCGCCGAAATTATCAGCCACTCCCAAATTTTTCAACAATTCAAAATCAATTTCATCTAACGAAATTTGTCTTTGGGTTCTTTCCCCGCTTTTTGTCAAAAGTTCTAAAATTTTCTCTTTTGATAAATCATCAAGCGATGCCTCATCCGCGGAAGTAATATCAAATTTAAATTTTTTGGAATTATCAATTAAATTCCTCATTTCATCGTCAGTCATTTTTCTGTCGGTGTTGCCATCTCTTATGTATGCGCCGTTTGGCATGCCAGCGGGTTTATAATAACATGGTTTAAATTGGTCTGGACATTCAGGAATAAAAACCGCCAATAGCGTCTTTTTCTCAATTTCCAAAATATGATATGTCGGTCTGATAATAAAACTCATCTCATTATTAACTAAATCGCCAATTTTTTCCTGCAGATTATTAAGAATATCTGTTCCTATAATTTTGATTTCGCGCTTGTCTTTATCCTCAATTATCCCAAAAACAATAATCCCGCCGCCTGGTTTGTGCGAAAATGAAGATACTGATTTCCATACACTCCTTGATAAACCACCGCGAGCGTCCTTAAACTCAACGCTATTAGTTTCTGTTTTATGCCTAATGGCTTCTTCAATTAATTTTTGTATTTCTTATTTATCCATATTTATAATTTATTTTTGATGTTTTTTTTAATTCCTGCCTTGTCATATTTTTATTTCTAAATCCCCTCCAAAATCTTTTATTTATTTATAAAAAGCTCCTGATCCCTTTTTCCCTCTTTTAAGGCTTTTAGTAAGAGGATTGTCTTGAAGCGCGAAGAGGCTTGTCCTTAATAATGATGTCCCTTTGAAAAAGGGGCGTCATTTTAAGGACGACGCCTCTGGATTATTTCCCAAAAAGGCTCCTGACCCCTTTTCTGCGGACTCATATAGCATACTTATTTTTTGTTAAATTCTTCATCTATTTCTTTCGCCATCGTCTGCAATAATCTGAAAGAATTGTTTAATGATTCTGCGTATACATCTAAATCAATTTCATCCGCCTCATTTCTATTAGATAACATCTTATATACCCTAGGCAAAACTCGATTAATTTTTTCTAGCTCCCCAACTAAACCCGGAATGTGTACGGTTTCATCAATTGAATTAACTTTATACCTAGAACAAATTTCCTTTTTAAATTTGCCATAGATTTTGGTTAGAGAATCAATTGAAATTCTAGAATATTCCGGATCTCTTTCAAAAGAATATGCTTTGCTAGACAAGTACGTGGTAGTATGCAACATTTTCTGTAAACTATCAGTTTGAAATTTTTTTTTATGTTTTACTTCATCAACTTTTATTTTTTTTATAACTTTATTAATCTCCTGAATGAGCAGTTTTTGCTGTATATTGATTATTTCTTTTAAATCTATTGTCTTATGTGTAAATCCCTCCTTAGACCATACTCCATATTCAAGTGTATTAAGATTATTCGTTGGGGATATTGAGGCATAAGTAATAACACCGTCTTCTCTTTTTGTTTCAGTTGGATGACCTATCGTTTCGTTTCTAATTTTTCTGATTCTGTGCAATTCCGGATATTTCGTCTTAAAATTAGGCACTTTAATTTTAATTGCCTCTTCTAAATGTCTAAGCCCATCCTGTTGGACAACAAGTGACTGCAATAATCCATATATAGCTAAGCGGCTGAAGTTTTGTAGTGACGTAAATTCTTCTATGGCTAATTGAGTATCTTCAATATTATCTACGGCAGTCCATAATTTACTCCAGTCACCATTTTCTTTTCTATCCCACACACCCTGCTTATAGCAAATAGAAGAATCTATCAATTCTCTTAATTCGCTTATCTTATTTTGTAAACTATCTGTTTTCTTCATAAATTAAACAAACAACCCTTGTAAAAAACCTTTTTTGAAGTCTTGGGCTTAGATTAGTTTTCTATTTGTATTATTTTCTATTTTTTATTCTTAACCTCTATCTTTTCCTTTTTCTTTAATCCAAGCCACGAGGATAATGGATAATCTTCTCCTTTTGTTTCTAAAAACAAACTGGAATCTATATTTATTGCACTTAACAAATTATCCATATGTTTTTTTAATAATACTTTATCATCTCCTTCTATTTTTTCTATCATCCCCTTATAACCAACAAAAGATCGTGCCATTACTTCTTTGTGTTTATATGACTCCTCTAGTTTTTTACTTTCTGCCCTTCTGTTTGTAAAAAAAATACCAAGCCAAATAACAAATGCCAAAAACGGTACTCTGTAAATTATATTTTTAAAAGCTTCTTCTAAGGTATTTATAGCTTCAATATCCCATGTCGAGTATCCATAATAAATAGTCATTGCAACCAAAAGTAAAATTATCCACCAAGACCAAATATTTGATAATTTTTTGTATTCATCTACCTTATCAGCAAATGCTTTTGTCAAATTCATGGTTGTTGCTCCACCTTTTAATTCTTCTTCAATTCTCTGATATATATCTCTGTATCTTTCCTGTTGTTCTGAATAAAAATCTTCTATTTGCTTTTTTAATCCAATTAATTCTTCTTCCTCGCCATCTTCATTCGAAACCTTACCGCCAAAAATTTCTTTTCTAAAATTTTTAATTTTTTCTTTGCTTTTTTGATAATAATCTAATAATTTTTCAAGTTGATTTTTTATAGAATCATTTTCTTCATTCTTTTCATATACTTTATTATAAAATTCAAGAATTAAATTTAACTTTTCTTCCGATTCTTTTTTCGCATTATTAATTTTTTCCAAAGTTCCACCATCTTTTATAATTTCTTCATTATGTTGATTAATCTCTGTATTTTTGTTTTCGATGTCAGATAGAAGAGAGTTTATTGAATTTATATTATCAATAGTTTCTTCAATTAATTGTATTAATTGAGGTCTTCTCATCTGTTTTATTGTTTTTTTGCTCATAATTTTAAAATTAAATTTTTGTAATGCCTCTACACAAATAACCATTGCAAAAGTCCTTTTTTGAAATCTTGCACTTGATAAAAGATAAAAGTAAAAGAGGTCAGGGAGCCTTTTTCCTCTAATTAAAAACTCCAAATCTTTTATTTATTTTTAAAAAAAGACTCTCAATCCCTTTTCTTTTATTCTAAATCTTCTTCACTTGGTGCAGCAGAAGGGATGGGTTCAATATTATCTTCATCCGGTAAACTTGTAATCATCTGTTCCGAAGGACTAGTGGATACTCCTGCAATAGAAGAAGGTGTTGTCTCGCCCGATACAGCGCTTGAAGAATTGAAAATTAAATCTCCCTTTTTCAAAATTTCAGTCAATTCGCTGAGGTTCTGCTCTTTTTTATCCTTATATTCCTCCATCATGCCTAACAAATGATTATATAATAAATCTACATAACTTGCATCTGCAACATTATCATTGATATATTCTCTATACATTTTTTGAGCTTCAATAAAGTCATCTGCGAACTGTAAAGAATGAACAAAAATTTTATCTTTATCTTCCATATAATATAAATGTTTGTTCCTTGGATAAAGATAAGAAGAAGTTTCAAATCCTTTTTTAATAGTTGCTTGATGGACTACACCACATCTCCAACTTTCATAAATCAAATATGCAAGACTTTGCTCTTTATACAAATCATTAACTTTTCCCATCCATTCAGTTATAAACCATATAAATCTTTTTTTAGAATTATCTCTGCCATCTGATCGAAAAAAACCTTTTTCAATACCTCCAAATAAATCAATACCACTACAAACTAATAGAATATAAGGATAAGAAAATTTAAACTCATCATTCCTTTCTTTTACTAATTCTATATCCTTAATAATCATGCTATCGATGTAATCCTCGAAATACTTATTTAGTTTTCTCAAACTATCACTCGGTATATTTTCTTCTGTTTTCGATGAATCTGAAACCAATTCAACTGGCTCAATACTATAAATAGCACAAATACCAGAATACATTGCCCAAGCCACTTTATTATAATCATTCCGTAGTTTTCTTAAATCTTCAATATTATCGATAAAACAAACCTCTATTAAGCATGACCATGGATTTATATCTCTAATCCATCCTAGTTTTCCCCACCTCGTAGTAGTATCAGCTTTCGCGCCTCTATTCCGAAATCCCGTAAAATCACAATATTTATCGATAATGGTTTTTGCTATCCGTTGTGATATCTCGTTATTAGCATAATAAAATATTTCGGCACCAGTACCGCCACCAGCATTAAGGTGAATAGAAAAAGCTAATCCATCTTCGAGTTTTTTATACTGATCATTTACCCATTTTATTGATTGTTTAAGATCTAGTTCATCTGGAACTAAAACTACATCAAAATTCTGCTTGAGTAATAAAGCAAGTTTATCTCGAACCTTAATAGCCTCAGCTGCTTCTGTAGTATTATTGGCTGCGGCACCACAATCAGCAGCATTATTGTGACCAGCATTTAAAATTATTGTTTTTTTCATAATTTTTAATCCTTTCTCTTTAATAAAATAAAAAAGCACTAAATAGCGCTCTTTTAATAAGAATATCCTCCAGTGTTTAAATTAATAACACTGTAATCCATAAATTTATATTAACTTATCTACCTATATTTTATATCAATTACATTAACTTATCAAGATTGTTTTATTTTTTTTAAAAGGCTCCTGACCACTTTTTTGACTTAATTAATTCTTTGTTAAAGGGTATTTTAAGTAGTTCTTTCATCTTGACTTAGGGTAGTCGGGTCTGAGTTTTTATCATACTCCACCTTTTTAAGTCCTTTGTCACTTACTTTAAAAAACATCAGATTAGCAGCTTTTTTGTTCTCATCATACATTGCTTGTGCCGCGTCTCTTGTCATTTCTTCAGAAGCTATCACCATAAGAATTCTTCCTCTTACACCAAGCTTATTAAGTTTTTGCCGATAACGATAAATTAGGTATTTCAGATTCTCAAAACTACGACCGATAATATATTTAATCTCAACCACAAGTCCGATTTTTTCTTTTTTCCTTCTTATTACACCATCAACAATAAAAGGTTTTTCATCAACAGTATTACTTGAAATTCTCATATGGGGTTCAAAATTATCGCCCAATTCATTTTGCAAAATAGGCATCAAGTGCTGTTCCACCCATTTAATTTTATTTGCTCTCTCGAGTGCATGTTTATTGGTTGTATTTACAGTACGTTTTTCCTCTCCCCTTGCAGATTCAACTTCTATATCTATATCAGCAACTTCCTGTTCTCGTTTTTCATCTACTTCTTCGTCTGACGCCCTAGCTAAAAACGCACCTACAGTATCAGCAACTTTATCTCCCCTAGTTTTCATAACAGCTGCCAAAAACTTCATAAAATCTTCGCTCGCAATAATTAAACCACCAACAAAAATAGAAAGACTAATAGTCCAAGGGGTTTTTGATATCAGTGCCACCGCAAAAACAACTATTCCTCCAAATATTTTTTGATATTTGTCGTCCTTAGTATCGCCACCAAAAATAATCTTTCCCAAAACTACGGAGGAAAAGAGGAGAAGTGTGACAGTTGTTATTTCTAATATTGGCATAGATATTACATAGTTAAGCTAATCAGGTCACTCGAACCTCTCATTGACTTACTGGCCACTTCGGTCCAGATTAATAATACATGAGACCGTTGAAGGCTTTTTTGGACTATCTAACTACACTCACCCAACGCACCCCGGTTGCTATAATTCTACCACAAATAAGACACTATAAAAATGGATTTTAGAGATGTCTCAAAACTTGATATTACTAAGTTTTCGTACTGTATTTAATCATCTGGTTTCTCAAATAGTAAATCATAAAAATGCTCGTTAAGTTATTCTCCTTTTCCTAAAATTTTCTCCATAGATTTCTTACGAAAAAGCTTTTCTTCTTTCACGGAAAGATTCCTTATTCCATGTGGTCCATGTTCTAATATAGCAACTATATCAAAAACTTCTTGATAGATAATCTCAAACTCTGTACATTTTTCAGCAATTTGATTATAACTGATCCCGGAAATACAAAATCGATGAATCGCCTTATTTCTAAATTTATACATTTTTAATAAGCGGTTATATAGATTATCTGATATAACATTTTCTTGTAATGCTATGTTATAAATATCTTTTTCTAAATATGCTTCTTCTCCCTCGTCTTGTCTAATTATTTTTTTATTAATCGTGTATGTATGATCCGATGTTTTTTGAGTGCGCGTATAAACAATCGCCAATCTAAGAAAGCCATCTATAATTGAAGTATATAAACAAATACCCTCTATCACAAACCCCTTCTCATAAGCGTTTTGCAAGAGCGTTCTTATGGTGGCGATAGAATGAATAATATCTTCAAAATAATTATTTTTCATACTTAGGCAATAAAGAATTTTTAATATTAACTTTGAATTTTTTATTCAATTTTCTATTTTTCATAAATATCCTGCAATTCTATAATCGTCCACCTGAAATATCAAAAAATTTCTCAAAGAAGCTTGTGAATTTTGTGAGGACACTCTCACGCTTCTTAGAACGCTCACCTGTTTGAGAAAAACGAGATACAGGTGGTAAAACATCAGTGATGGCTGTTCCAGTAGTTGCAACATTACTATCACGAAAAGCATTTTTTACAAATTTATAAGCTTTATCACGGTCAAGATTTTCCTCGGTAATAATAAGATCAAGTTCCTCAATCTTCTTCTTATCTACAAACTTCTGCCAATCTTCATCAACTACTGAATGTATATTAAGTGAAGCAATGAACTGGTTGATAAGATCTTTTTTATTACGCAACTCAATACTTGAGTCGATAGCTTTATTTATATCAACCAAAATCTCACGATTTTTTGTATGGTCTTCGTGGTATTTTTTGACAAGTCCCAGTACGTAATCAATATTGATCTCTATCTGCTTGATAAGCTCCATTTCAAACACAATATCGTCATTGATATTTTCACTATCACTATCTTCCCCCTTACGAAGTTCATTATAGAGGTCAATATACTCACTATGATAATCTTGTATATCGTGCTCAGTCAAAATCTCATTACTGGCAAACTCATCAAAAGTAACCAAAATATTACGCACCCGCAATATCGCACTATATAGATTGATAAAATCTTTTTGTTTTTGCTCTCCAATGATTCGCTCTCCAGCTGTAAATTTTTCTAACAATTCATCCACCAAACTCTTATACCCGCGCACTTCTTTGTCACCATCTTTGTAACCGTTATAATAATCATCATATGATTTCAAAAGTACAATACCGCTAGCTTCCTTGTCACCAAAAAGGGCAATTGATTTGTTGGTTGCTTCTTCTAAATTCCGGAAACAAACAATATTTCCAAAAGTTTTTACACTATTTAAGATACGATTCGTACGTGAATATGCTTGAAGTAGACCATGTAATCGCAAATTTTTATCTACCCACAGCGTATTGAGTGTGGTAGCATCAAAACCTGTCAAAAACATATTAACAACAATAAGAATATCAATCTCACGTTTTTTCACCCTCTCACTCACATCTTTATAATAATTCTGAAACTTATCAGATGAGGTATCATATGATGTACCAAACATTTTATTGTAATCAGCTATGGCACTATCTAAAAAATCTCTTGAGCTCACATCTAAACCACTTGTATCTTCTGAGTTTTCGTCCATCATTCCGTCTACGTCTTCATCATTAACGCCAAAACTATAAATCGTTGCTATCTTTAGTTGCTTGTCACTTGGTAAATCTTTAAGTTGTTTTTTAAATTCACTATAGTATTTCTTTGCCACATCAATTGAAGAAACAGCAAAAATTGAATTGAACCCAGCTAACCGACGATCTTTTAATTTATAAAAACTATTCCTCTTAGTCTTTTGATCAAAATGCTCACGGATATAATTCACAACATTTGCTAAACGTTCCGGCGCGGCTAATGCTGCTTCACGATCAATATTACTTACTTTCTTATCTTCAATATTCTCAGCTTCATGAACTGTAGAAATATAATCAACCTTAAAGGGTAGTACATTTTTGTCAGAAATCGCGTCCACTATTGTGTAAGTGTGCATTTTATCTCCAAAAGCTTGTTCGGTAGTCTTTAAATCTGCTTGACCACCAACGGAAGCATTAGTTGCAAAGATTGGTGTACCAGTAAACCCAAAAAGATTATAGTTCTTGAATGCCTTGGTAATACCGGCATGCATATCGCCAAACTGTGAGCGATGACATTCATCAAAAATAAGTACAATGTGCCCATCAAAAAGAGTATGTCCGGAATTGCGTTTAATAAAATGATCTAATTTTTGAATAGTAGTGACAATAATACGAGCTTTGGGATCTTCAAGTTGTTTTTTTAAAATAGCTGTACTGGTGTTACTATTGGCCGCACCTTTTTCAAACTTGTCATATTCTATCATTGTCTGATAATCTAAATCCTTTCGGTCAACAACAAACAAAACCTTGTCTACATATGGTAGCTTGCTTACGAGCTGTGCTGTTTTGAAGCTGGTTAATGTTTTTCCAGATCCTGTGGTGTGCCAAATATATCCCCCAGCCTCAATAGTGCCGAGCTTCTTATAGTTTGTGCTAAGCTCTATTTTGTTTAATATCTTTTCCGTAGCTACAATCTGATACGGACGCATTGCTAATAGTTCTCGCTCAGAAGTAAACACACAATAACGAGTCAAAATATTCAAAAGAGCATGCTTAGCAAAAAAGGTTTTAGCAAAATCCATTAGATCTGCAATAGGACGATTGGTGCCATCTGCCCACCAACTGGTAAACTCAAAACTATTGCTTGAACGTTTACCTTTTTTTACCTTGCCTCCGCTTACTTCTTTGATATGCTCAGAGCGCGTGGTATTACTATAATACTTTGTATGTGTTCCATTTGAAATAACAAACAGTTGGACATATTCAAAAAGTCCCGCTGAAGCCCAAAAACTTTCTCTTTGATAGCGATTGATCTGATTAAATGCTTCTTGAATGGCTACTCCACGACGCTTAAGTTCGATATGTACCAGAGGCAAACCGTTTACAAGCACTGTTACGTCATAACGATTAGCACGCTGACCATCTTCTGTAGCATATTGATTGGTAACCTGCAAACTATTATCGTGAATGTTATCCTTATTTAATAGATAAATATTCTTCACTGTGCCATCATCACGTGTAAGATTTTTAATATAATCTTCTTGAATGGTGGCTGTTTTTTCTGCAATACTTTGATTTGAATTTGCTATTTCACTAGCAAAAAAATGTTTCCATTCAGTGTCAGAAAACTTAAAATCATTTAATTTCTCCAACTGTTGACGCAGATTGAATACAAGATCATCTTCTGATGTGATATTTACTTGTTCGTAAGCCTGTGTCTTGAGTTGTTCTATAAATGCTCGCTCTAATTCTGCTTCACTTTGATAAGAAGCAATATCCTGTACTCGGTCTACAACCTTGCGATATTCAGCAACAACCGTGCTTTGTGAATTTTCTGCGACTAAATTGTAATGATGATTATTTGACATATTCTTTTTCTTTGAAAGTTAGTAACTTACTCCTATAATATTCATATTGTTTTCTGCGGGCAGTAAGCTCAGCTGGTAAGCCGATTGATATATCATTTACGAATGTATTAAACTTATCTAGAATTAATACAATGCGTTTTTGTTCAGATAAAGCTGGGACAGGAATTTTGTAATCTAATATTTTATCAGCCTTAACACGAGTAACTTTAGCACCTTGTGCATACCTCTCTTTATACTTCTGAAAATTTGTGGCCTGTAAAAGATAAGTAATAAATTTTGTGTTTTGATTATGCCGAAATGCAAACATATCACCACTAATACAAATCTCATCCCCCAACCATCCCAGTGGCTTACAAATATCTTCAATGTTTTCACTTACACCAGTAATCAGTACATCTCCTTTTTGAGCCTTCTTAAATTTCTTTGCTAATTCAGGTGAAACAAATGTTTTAGTTTTATCAGCAAAGGTTCCGTAATATGTATAAATTTGACCATAGTGAATACATCCCACACCAGCTTCTGTAAAATCTTTTTTCTGTAGTCCGTTACCTCTAATCAAAACACCAACTTCTCTCAGAGTTTTATACTCAACATCTTTAACATTAAGTAACTCATCTCTATAATACTCATACTGTTTCTTTCTTGCTTCCAGCTCTGTTTCCAGCTCTGTTTCCAGCTCTGTTTCCAGCTCTGTAAAAATATCAAGTATTTTTACAATTTCTTTCTGCACTGCGAGTGGTGGAATGGGAATTGTATACTGTGATAACCATGTAGTGCTCATATTCTTTTGACCACCCCCAGTTGCACTATCTATAGCAACTTTCTCAAAATCATTCTGATCAAAAAAATGAAAAAGATATCTCGTTAAGACTTCATCACCACTTGGTCTAATGCATGCAACTCGTTGATTCAATCCGGCTGGCAAATCTTGTTTTGACAACATCGCAACACGACCAACATTTCCTGTGAGCGACATCACAAGGTCATTCTCCCTGAGTAGATATTTTTTGATTTCTGGCTCCGTTCTTAATGGATAGAATTTTAAGTTCTTGTCTGACATTTTACCTTTTTGTACATCAGAGATTCGAATGACACGAATACCATTTTCACTATAAATTGAACTCTTAAATGAATATCCATTCAGAATCTCTACAATATCTCCCAATTTCTTAACATCCACTCCCTCCGGGCAGTGTTCCGCGATTAGCTTTTCAATTTTATTCATATTATTAGTCATATTATTTTATTCCTTCAATATCACCAACAATCTCGTCAATCACTTCACGAAGTTCATTTTGCCGTGAGACAATTTGCATTATCTCTTTGTTTAGATCTGTAATATCCACCACCTCGCGTGTATCCTCTTTAACGACATACCTCGAAACATCCATATTGTAGTCGTTTTCTGCAATTTCTTTATTGTCAACTAGTTTAACAAAATATTCTGCATCTTTACGAGTGGTAAAAGCCTCCAATACTTTAACTCTATTTATATCGCTCAACTTATTCTTGTTGCCGCCTCGCACAAACTCTGCGGACGCGTCAATAAAAAGTGTTTTATTATTTGTCTTACTCTTTTTGAGCACAATAATACAAGTAGCAATAGGGGTACCAAAAAATAAATCAGGCGGTAGCTGAATAACAGCATCGATATAATTATTTTCCACCAAGTATTTACGAATCTTCTGTTCTGCGCCACCACAATAAAGTACACCAGGGAACTCAACGATTGCAGCTACTCCACTAGTGGAGAGCCACGAAAGCATATGCATAGTAAAGGCGAGATCAGCTTTGCTCTTTGGTGCCAGTACTCCCGCTGGTGAAAAACGCGGATCATTAATAAGAACCGGGTTAGTATCTCCGTCCCATTTAATTCGGTAAGGCGGATTAGAAACAATGGCGTCGAACGGTTCATCATCCCAATGTTTTGGGTCAGTCAGAGTATCACCATGAGCAATATTAAAATGATTATAGTTAATATCGTGCAAGAACATGTTGATACGACAGAGGTTGTAAGTAGTAAGATTGATCTCTTGACCATAAAAACCTAAGCGAACATTTTCTTTGCCAAGGACTTTAGCAAATTTAAGAAGCAGTGATCCCGAACCACATGCCGGGTCGTACACCTTATTAACTTCTTTCTTTCCAACAGTAGAAATTTCTGCCAAAAGTTCACTCACCTCTTGTGGAGTATAGAACTCACCACCAGACTTACCGGCGTTTGACGCGTACATAGTCATTAGATATTCGTATGCATCACCAAATGCATCAATAGTGTTGTCTGAATAGTTGCCAAGACGAAGACCACCAATAGCTTCTAAAAGTTTCGTGAGTTGACTATTCCTTTTTTCTACAGTAGCTCCCAGTTTATTAGAATTTACATCAAGGTCATCAAACAAACCCCTTAGATCATCTTCGCTTTCTGTGCCCTTAGCAGAATTTTCAATATTACGAAATACAGCACTGAGAGTTTCATTCAGATTGGCATCATTGCGAGCTTTTTTTACAACATTCACAAAAAGTTCGCTTGGCAAAATGTAAAACCCCTTTTCTTTCACTGTGTCTGCTCTACCAAACTCAGCTTCTTTGTCAGCAAGTGTGGAATAGTCAAAGTCTTTTTTACCCGTACGACGTTCATCAGCATTGATATAGTTGGTCAAATTTTCACTAATAAAACGATAGAATAACATGCCAAGCACATACTGCTTGAAGTCCCAACCATCCACGCTTCCACGTAAATTATTAGCAATCTGCCAAATAGCTCGATGTAATTCTGCGCGTTCTTGCTCTTTGTTTGTATTCATATTTGTATTTTTATTGCTCATAAGATTATTTCTTTTCCAGCTTAAAGCTGATTTTGTAGGTATAAAAATCGATATTAGAAGCAACAGATAATGCTCTTTGTAAACGAATATCATCCTCAAGGGCAATAATAATTCCTCGCACCTTTTGATCTTTTTCAGCCAACTCTGTTTTCACGTATCCCATGTAATTCTGAATTTGCCCCACAACAACATAACTCGCCCTACCCTTTTTTAATTCAACAACTAATAGCTCTTTTTTGTTTTTACTAATTGCTAATATATCAATATAATCTGAATCAGCAGGATATTGTTTACCGATTTTTTCTCCATCCTCTTCATAAATATTATAGTGTTTTCCTAATTCTGTATGACTCCAGTTTTCAACTAAAAAATCTTCCAAGTGCTTTTCTAGAGCAAAGGCGCTCGGATCTTCTATTGTTTCGTCGGTAGAAACAATTGTAGCTGGACGACTACCTGATATAAGCGATTCGATTTCTTCTGCATATTTAGAAATATTACTTACTGTGCCAATAGACCCAGCAGAATTTCTTAATGATTCACTCATCTCTATACGAGAAATAGTTTTTACGTGCCAACGAACACTTCGTCTATGTGGAAGTTCAGTGCCTTTACAATATTCATAACCTCCTGTAACTTCACCAATCAAATAATTACCTTGACCATCAGGGCACAAAACAACATCATCAACTAAAATTCCTTTAGTAATTGTATACAACATTCCACAAGCAAGACCAGCCGATACTTTTGTTTTATCGGAATGTTTTTTAAGATAAATTGGAATAAATTTCTTATTAAACTCACGCCAATTATCAAAAAGCTTATTTGTTAAATTAATATCTTCAAGCCATCCTGCCCCTATAAAATTACCTTTATGTGCTTCATTAGCATAAACACTTTTTTTACCCAACATTATACGATAATAATTTTTCATAGTTATTAAATTATACCTTTAATTTTTAATTTTTTACTCATTTAACTAAAAACTTTATTTTCACTTTAATCATAAACCCCTCTGCGATGGTCGATATGGATAACTAAAATAACTAATTCTTTTTTCTTAATTTCATAAATAATACGGTATGACCAAGCACGATAAGAATAATAACTCTTTAATTCTCCTTTTAGTTTTTTACCGAGATAAGGATCATTAGAAAGGACATTTAAAGCAGATATAATTTTTTCGTAATGATTTTTTTCAATTTTATCTAACTTTCTTTTTATTCTTTTTGGCAGAACGATTTGATACTTCATATTGTTTTTTACCTTTATCTGCTAAAATATATCCTTCTTCTTTTAAAATTTCTTCTAAAGTAACACATTTACCTTCTTTATAATCCTCTCTTGCTTCTTTGATATCTTTTTCTAAATCAGGAAACATTTTTTGCACTTCTAAAGTTTCCTGCCAAGATTCAAATTCTTCAGCAGACATTATTACCGCTTTTGGTCTTCCTTTTTCAGTAATAGTATAACAAGAACCTCGCTTTTGAATTTTATCAACTATTTCAAAAATTCTTCTTCTTGCTTCAGAAATCGGTATAGTTGTTTTTGTGTTCATAATTTTATCCACAATTTGATTATCTTGCTATTTAATAATCTTTTTTAATTTTTTGATTTCTTTATCAAAATCGGAAATATACTTTTTATCCTGAATTTTTTTAAACTTTCCATATTCTTCCAACGCCTTATTTCCCGCCTGTTCCGCACTCACTGCACCGGAGGAATGTAACAATTTTTTTTCTGAAATAGTCAAAAATTCATCCAACTTATCAATCCAATTTTGCATTTTCATCAAACGACCACTATCTGTTTGCAACTCGGCGAAATCAATATAAAGCGAAACGATTAAATTTAGCTGATTTATTTCAGATTCAGTTAAATAATTTTTCGCGATAACAATATCACTCGCCGTAATATAATCATTTTTAAAACTAGTCAGCCCCATTAACGGCTTTTTGCTATCAACTCGTTTTTTAATAATTTCCGCCGCCGTACACCCATGCACAGCATAATGCATTTTATTTTGCACTGTCGCAAAAAATTTTTGAGTCAATTCTTTATCTGCCCGATAATCAATACTTGTCGCGTAAATATCAGTCACTTTTTGATAAAACATCCGTTCACTGCTCCGAATATCCCGTATTCGCTGTAACAATTCTTGAAAATAGCGCGCCCGACCGCCGCCCTGCTTTAATCTTTCGTCGTCTATTGTAAAACCCTTAATTAAATATTCGCGCAATCTTTCAGTTGCCCATTTACGAAACTGTGTTCCTATGTTTGACCGCACACGATAACCAACTGTTAAAATCGCTTCGAGATTATAGTGCTTGGTGTTGTAGGTTTTGTTATCATTAGCAGTTATCCGGAAATTCCGGATAACTGAATTTTCCTCTAATTCTTGCTCAAAAAAAATATTTTTTAGGTGTTCATTGACTGTACGTATATCAATATTAAATAATTCAGCAATTAACTTTTGCGTCAACCATATATTTTCGTCCGCGTAAAATACTTCAATATTTACTAACCCGTCAGGAGATTGATAAATTGTTATTTGATTATCAGGTAATTTTTTATTTTTCTTCAATTCTTTTTTAGACATTTTAATTGTATGTACATTATACTGTACGTCGTAAATTAAATCAACTTCTTCTCTTTTCCTCCAGAGGCGGATCTACGAAAAAATTTAGAGTAATTTCTTCTCCGAAAAACTAAAAACTTTGCCTTTGGCGATAATGATGTGGTCTAGAATTTCAATGCCCATTATTTTGCCAGCCTCAACAAGGCGTTTGGTGACTGTAATGTCATCTTCAGATGGCTCTGGGTCGCTGGAAAGATGATTGTGGACAACAATTATAGAAGCAGACTTATTTTCCACAGCTCTGGCAAAAATCTCCCTAGGATGAACTAAATTAGCGTTTAATGTGCCTGTAAACATTGGTTTTTTATCAATCATCTCATTTCTAGCATTTAAAAATAAAACTAAAAAATGTTCTCTTTTCTTATCTCGCATATATACTGATTGAGCAACCACGTCTTTAACTGACTTTATAACCGGCAAAGTCTCATCGTCTTTAAATTTCAAAAATCTTTTTGTTAATTCTACAGCTGAAATAATTTTACATGCTTTTGCCTGACTAATCCCTTTTGTTTTAATTAATTCTTCATAATCTAAGTTTAAAAATTTCTTTCTTGGATATTTAGATAAAATAGATTTAGCTAATTCAATAACATTCTTACCCTGATAACCAGTTCCTAAAAGAATTGCTAAAAGTTCAGCGTCTTTGAGATTTTGAACGCCTTTGGCTTTTAATTTCTCTCTTGGGCGGTCAACCAATGGAATCTCACTAATTTTAAGTTTTTTAGGCATATTCTTACTCTAATAATACCTTTATAGCTTGTTTTGGTCAATTGAAAAACGCTCCGATATATTGCATCAAAGCGTTTTTTTTATTTAGCAGATTTTCTTATTCTGCCAACAAGATTATAATAAAAATTATTTGGATGTTTTTTTA
>Ga0208904_1001198_pt1 | contig 18259 bp, 9 predicted proteins | sample AntAceMetag02UKB_FD_184774 | JGI IMG/M metagenome (GOLD analysis project Ga0208904, IMG submission 184774) | Saline lake microbial communities from Ace Lake, Antarctica - Antarctic Ace Lake Metagenome 02UKB (SPAdes) (version 2) | ecosystem: Environmental > Aquatic > Non-marine Saline and Alkaline...
GGAACAACTGGCGACATTGTCGGCACTACAGACACACAGACTTTGACTAATAAGACTATTGATGGGAACAACAACACAATTACTAATGTTGGCGGAGAATCCATCAACAACCTCCTTAAAAACGGTAACTTCATAAACGCCTCAACTAATGGATACGGCGGTCTTGCTGACGACTGGGTAGATTCAAACGCCAATCCAGTTCAAGGTGGATTTCCTTCAATGACGAAACAAGAATTGATTGACTTGCTTGGAGTTGCAGACGCAAATATAGAAGGACTTTGGAATTTAAATGAAGCTAGTGGAAATGCTATCGATTTGAGTTCTAATGGTTATGATTTAACAGATACAAATACAGTTTTAAGTTCAGACGATGGATTGATGGGGAAGGCTAGGGATTTTGAGTTGACTAATACTGAATATTTTACTATTGCAGACGCAAGTTGTCCTAATCTTGAAATTAGTGGTAGCCAGACTTGGTTTGCGTGGATAAAACCTGAAACAGTAGTCGATGCTAGAGTATTATCAAAGAAGAATTCTGTTTTAAATTTGCTTTATATAACACCTGCTGGGAAGCCAGTGTTTAGACTAGAAGGACTTTCAACTATTGCTATAGCATCAGATATAGTTATTGAACCTGGAAAATGGTATTTCTTATGTGGTGTTTATTCTTCGACAGAAGGGAAACTTAAAATATTCGTTAATGGAATAAAAAGCGAAGTAGCAGTAACTGGTTCAGTGACTGATAGCAACGGTCCATTTAATATTGGAAATCAAGGGACTGATAATAATTTATTCTTTGATGGACTTATCCAAAACGCTTGTATTATAAATGGAGCATTATCAGACACCCAAGTCAAAAAACTCTGGGCTTATACTACTTACAAAGGAACTAAAATAAGACGAGCAACTACTAACGGAGTTCTATCCCAAGACCTTCCTCAAAACCTTGTTGAAAGTTTAAGAGGAAAAGATGTTTCAATAGTTTCTAAAATGTATCAAGACACTGCCTCAATCGGAACAGTAGAAATTGACGATGGAGGAACACCAGCAGAAAGTACACCAGTGGCTACAGTTGATGAGTTTGTAGAAATGGGAGTAACGAAAACAATAGATTCAGACGCTCAACAAATTCAACTCAAATTGAAAGTCTCGGATTCAGACGGAAATGTTTGGTTCAAAGAAGTAGCAGTTTATGAAGGTAGTACGTTGGTTTATACTTGGTATCCTAGTTATGATGATACAAATAGATTTCCGAGGTTGTTGGATATGAATCCGCCAGCAAGCCCAGATGGGTATAGTTTTGAGGAGAATAGATGGTTCAGTTGGACTCCTGTTTTTAGTGGACAAGCTAGTATGACTTGGACTTCAATAACTGTAAATATTTCAAAGTTTAGAGTTTCGGGAAAAACTGTCTTTTTTGTTGTTGATGGTTCTGGTGTTACTGGAGGGACTGCTTCGTTTGCTCTCTATATAACACTTCCCATTAATTCCATAGATTATGCAGGTTATTTTGGAGGATCTTTATTGCTTCCTACTATATCAGCAGTAGGTATTATACAGACAAATGTTACTAATTTACAAATATTTAATCTTGCTGCCGCCAATTTTCCCCTTGCTAGCGGTGTTCAAGTAAAGACTAGCGGATTTTACGAAATGGCTTAATTTTAAATTTTAAAATGTTAAACTCAATCCCGCAAGAACTATCAACCCCCCAATTTTTAAACTAAACAATGCAACCAATTAAAAACAACATAGTAAAAATACAAGTAGCTAAAACATAAAACTAATTTAAAATTATGTATGGAGGATCACCTTATGGAGCTTTAATCTACGGAGATAATTTAGAATTAAAACTAACTAAGAAAGAGTAACACCATAGAGTAAAATTAGTATTCGCAACAAACAAAATGGCAATCAACGGTATATTATTAGAAAATGGAGGCGCAATACTATTGGAAAATGGTGGTTTTTTGGCACTGGAATCGGTCATATATGAAGTAGGGCCTGTTTTTGATACCGTAACTGTTGGTGAGGATATATCACTAGATATAATTACTGAGATAAGTGTCTATGATGAGGTCTCAGTAGCAGAGGAAGCAGAAGTGGTCGTAGGAGAATTATTCCCCAGCGTCAATGACTCTGTATCAGTCAATGAAGACATAGAAATAGTAATACCAGTTCTACTTATAAATGCTGATGATTCAGTAACCGTTTCTGATGTGATCTCTCTTTATGTAGTGACAAAGGGAGATGTATTCGATGGAATTTTAGTTGATGAAGATATATATCTTTATATTCCTGAATTATTCATATCAGTAGAAGACAATGTTCCTACTGTGGATTTATTCCTAGTCGAGAATAGGAGATATGTATTTGTTAATGATTGTCCAATAGCAGAAGATGTAATCACTCTATTCATTCCGACAATCCATATTAATGTTGATGAGGATGTGACTGTATCAGATGTTCCTTCTCTATACCCTACTGTAGAAGGTGACATTGTTGACAGCGTTATTGTAAGTGATGATGCCAATATTTCTATCGCTGAATTAATTATATCTGTAAATGATAACGTTTCGGTTACTGATTCTGTTTCTGTATCAATAGACACAGAAATATCAGTCAATGATTTAGTTTCTATAACTGAATCAGTGACTCTATTAATACCGATTTTATATATAGACGTGAGTGATTCTGTTTCTGTATCAGATGTTCCTTCTCTTTACCCAAACGTAGAAGGTGATATAGTTGACAGCACGATAGTTAGCGAAGATGTGAGTCTTTATATAACTGAATTCTTCCTGTCAGCAACCGATGATATATCGGTAATTGACATCCCTCTAATAACGTCAGTTAATGAAATAGCTGTTAATGACTCTATATCAATAGCTGAACAAGTAGAGATCAGGATTCCATATATAGCGGTAGAAGTTAATGACTCTATAACAGCGTCTGATTTTGTCATTATTAAGACCTTCTTAAATTTGGAAATAGAGGAATTAGTTAGTGTCGAAGACGATATAAATCAATATATAACTGAACTCTTCCTATCGGCGTTTGACGTTGTGTCCATAGAATTACAATTATCTGTCTGTATATTCAATTTCCTTCTATCGGCATCTGATGAAGCGGCTGTGTCAGAAGAGGTGAATTTATTATTAGGAAACTTGCTCGTTTCTGAATCTGACTTAGTTACCGTTACTGATGAATTTGACGGAATAATAGGAAACTATGTTTTTAATACCAATGACCAAGCGACCGTTATAGATATATATGATTTCATCCTTAAGAAATACGGTCAAGAATTGCCAGAGTATAGACCAAGAGGTGAGATAGATTTCGACTTCCTCGATGAAGGAGACATGTCTCAAAACGAGTCTAGGTTCAATGGAGGTTCGATCGACCACAGTAGTCTGTTCGATACTGGCGGTGATGTTTAATCTTATTAAGGCAAGAAACAATGGCACTTTGGTAAGATTAATCCATCGGAATAATTCATAAAATAAATTTGTGATAACTTTAAAAGCCAATAATAGAGTTTTAGTAGAAAATAGTAAGTTTGCTTATTTGATTCAAAACTACGCCAGAAACGTAAGTTCTTTTCAGTTATCGAATACTGAGCCTTATATTGTTGGGACTCCAATCCTAGCTGGGGAGATGGGACAACCAGAAGCTGAGTTCCTGAAGGTTCTCACTATAGATGGAGAGGAAATAACATTAGGAGATAAGAATAATGTAGCTACTACCACTAATTACGCTCATAGTGAGAGCACTAAGATAGTAGCCGTTCAATATGATCAGATCAGATTCTTCTGGACGGCTGCCCTTGGCACAATAGCTGATGAGAATCCAACATTTAGCGATTCAGAGCCACTGACAGATTGGACTGATATGGATCCAACTTCGTTCTATACTACTTATGAGGATGCTGACCATTCAGATGGTTTCGGTTGGTTCCAATATAAGAACGCAATATCAGGGGAAACGTCAAGAGAATCTAACCCTATCCCATATGCAGGATTTAGTTCCAATACGGTTAGACAAATCTTTAATGACTTCGACAGCGGATTAAATATCAACGAATTGACATTGATCTCCAATAGAGAGAGATTCGCCTGGTTAAATGAAGCTTTGTCAGTGTGGACGAATAAATTGAATCTATGCAATGTCGAATATACTGTTTCAACTCCTCAGACTGTTACAACTATAGCTGACACGGCAGAATACATCCTCCCATCGGATTTCTCTGAGTTAGTTGAGATAACTGACGATGAAGGAAATACAATCAATCATGTCCCCGTTTCTACTGTCTTAGCTAACAATGGAGATAATCCATCTGTTACTAGTTATTATTTGAGGGGGAGATATTTCGGATTAACTCCAACCCCTACTTCTACTGGAGATGAATTTAATTATACATACCGTTCTAAGTCGACTCGAGTTACCAGTCTTAGTACTTATTTGGATCTTCCTGATAATGCTTTTTACAGCCTTACTGATTACATGCAATATAAAGCTTCAATGAAGTTTAAAGACCCATTAGCAAGTGTTTATTACCAATCATTTAAAAATGCTGTTGATTTGTTTATTCAAGCAGCTCACAAAAGAGATGCTAATTTAGATTCATTCGGAATAAGTAATAGTTCAAATAACTAAACAATATGGCCGGAGTAACCGAAACAACTGAAGATAGAATTTCAATACCCTATTTTGAGGGTGTTAATTCTACTGTGCAACAAGCTATCTCTTTAAAAAGTGAGCTGTCTCATGCTGAGAATGCAAGATCAAAAAAAATAGGATCATTAGAGAAAAGAGAAGGTCAAGAAGAGATAGGAACAGATTTAGTCGGAGATAACTTTATGTCTACTAACGATACTGGTCTAGTTTATTACGCTGATGGTGGTGATTTGAGTCAAGGTCTTTTAAGAGTTTCTTCAAAGAATGGGTCAACATCTGATATCTATTACTTAGATGACGATGAAAAATGGACTATAATAGATTCTTCATTTGCAAAAAATTTATCATTATCAGAGTGTAGTTTCACTAAAATAGGAGATGGTTTAGTAATAGTAAACGGAGAAGATAACAATAGATTAATAATAGGAGAAATATCAGAAAATACTGAGATTGTTGATTCAGACACAGCGGGTTCTTTATTCAATAGCCCAATCGCCAACAAGTCTATTTTTTATAAAAGTAGAATATACTTAGCTGATTATTTTGATAATGATGGTAACGAACTCAAAACAACTGTTTTAAGATCCTCTTATCCGTTAGGAATAATAGCCCTTCTAAATGGAGACTTTTCTTATATCTCAGGACAAACAGGGTGGACATTAGAGCTTACTACTACTAGATATTTTTATACTGATTCAGGAATGAATGAATATGAAGTTTATCGAGGTAATGATAAAATAGCTACCTTCGAGATAAGTTCCTTCTCGGAAACTTCAGTTTTTGTCTCTGGTCCGGATATGACCTTTGAGCCTGGATTCGATTCTTTCCTTTCTTCTGATGAAATTTGGATAAAGGGAACTTTCGATGGAGTGAAACAATATAGATGGGAAAGAAATTCTTCAGCTACTGGCAGAGATGTGAAAGAGTATGATACCTTCAAGATGTCAGGGGGTGATGAATCAGCTATAACATTATTTGAAACAGTTGGTAATTATTTGATAATAGGGAACAAGAATTCAATAATGACATGGGACGATTACACCCTAAGAAGTCTAGATTCCAATATCGGGTGTTGTTCAAAGAATGGATATGTCAAATATAAGACATTATACTTCTTAGGTTACGATGGAATTTATTCTTCCAATGGAGATCAGCCTGAATTATTATCTAGGAAAGTAGAAAGATATATTAGCGGGGCTACAAAAGAAGGCTTAGAAGCAGGAGCAATGGGAATAAAGGGATTAAGTATTTTTTGTACAATAGGAGATGTTACTTTATACAGAGATGACGGATCAACATGGAAGACGATTAACGATGTTTGCTTAGAGTTGAACACAGCTGACCAGAATTGGTATGTTCACACCAATGTATCTTCTACCAGATTTACTACTTACTTGAAGGATGGAGGAGGACAAAGACTTACAATGAATTCCACAATAGCAGCTCAAAATATAGAGCTAGGAGATGAGCTAGTTACTAATGGCAGTTTTATCGGTGATGCAGATAATTGGGAATTGGGTGATGGATGGGCTTATTCAGGAGGGAAAGTGGTATTTACTTCTTAATATTTTTTATGGCAACACAAATAGTTGATTTTATCGCAGATGGAACAGGAGACATAATAGAATTTGTATGCGAGAGTGTAGGAGCGACTCTTAGTGTTGACAATGTTAGTATTAAAGAGATAGAGCAAGAATCAACATCTGAGAGGAAAGCCGTTAAAGAATTCCTTACAGGTAATACTGATGATGGTAAGCCTATTTTTTTCCGGGCAGATACACAACAGCTACTTCTTAATGCATCATTCGAAAAGTTTGCCAGCCCGATGGCCATTGTTACCAGAAGTAAAAGAGGAAGTATGGTAAAATGCTATGTGGCCCTAGATGATGATTTGGATTTCTACGAAGTTCAAGGAACAGTAGAAAAAGGGGTATCAATACTTAAGGTAGGATCAAGAGATAAAGCCAATATGACATCTCCCCCTTTGGCAAGGGAAATTAAAGTATCGTGGAGGGATTCGTCGAAGCAACTCTGCAGACTTAATCAAGCAGCAATTAGATTTGTTCAAAATAGTATAGAAAAATCACAATAAAACTATGGATGTATCAGTATCAGAAAGCGTTACTATTGCAGAAGCGATCGTAGCAAAAAATAGAGATTCTCTGTCACAGAGCTTTTTAGGTATGGTAGAAGATACTAAATATAGATTGATGTTTGATCAAGATATAACAACTGGTATATTGAAAGCATATCAAGGAAGCCAGTTAATTTTTGACTCTTCGATCTTGTTATTGAGACCAGCTAATTTTTATGATTCGATTGTCCTCTCCGAGAATGTTAGTCTGAAATTTTCTATTTTCATTAGTGTTACTGATGGAGTCACTGTTTCTGAAGCATTTTCAAAAGCATAATTTCTTTAGCACTATAATATAATAAAATTATTAACAATAAACCTATGCAAGAAGAACAATCACCGGTGCAAGATGGCAATCCTTACTTCCTAGGAGACGAAGCTTTGGTTTCTTTTTCTGATGTAGGAAATGGCGTAGCTAACTATTGGCTAGTGAACAAGAAGGACCATACTATTCGTCCTTTCGAGACGAACGAATCACTTACTGCTGTTTTTGGCGAGGATACTCCAGAAGCTATAAGAAATGCGGTGAAAGTAACCACTCCTAAAATAGATGCAGAAGGAGACATAACAGAGGGGGTTCTATCCGATTTCACAATACTTAGCCCAGAATATTCCATCAAGAACGATGGATCAGCCAAGGCGCTACATTTCAGTCCAAGACAACTCAAAGGAAGATATGGAAAGCCGATCGATCAGAAATCAGAAAACATGGCGTCAGAAGTACTAGAAGGGTTATTAAACATACTTAAAAAGAATGCTGGGGAAACAGGGGTCCCAGTTGATTTCATAAACGAGATAAAGAAAGATGATAAGTTAATGGCGTTTTATATATCAGCCCTGGCATATGGAGAATACACGATGGAAAAGATATTCTCTGACATAAAACACAGTTTCGATAATACTAAATAAAAGAGCATGAAATATAATGTCAGCCGCTCAGAGGCTAAGAGATTAGGTATAGAAAGAGTCCCGATAGGAGGCGATTCTTCTGATAACAAAACAATAGGGAAGACAGGTAAGGAGATAACATCCGATGCTGAAAGGGAATTGCTCAAACTTGGGCAAGATGCCCGGGACTATATTTTGGATCAAGACTTTGGAGGAACTCTCAGAGAGGATGAGGTGGAGAAATATAACAACAAATGGATCGAAGCTGATGCAATAAACAAATCGCAGGGATCAGCTCTATTAAGCGGAATGTTACCGGAACACATGCAGAACAAAACAATAGCAAACTTATCTCCTGAAAATTTCAAGACTCTGGTACCCTCTTTAATGCCTGGAACTCCTGAATATGAAGAAGCTATGGAGAAATTGAGTACAGCCTACTTCGATGTCATGCAACAACAAATGAATGCGCAGACTGAACAAGAAAAATCAGCAGCTGATTATAATTGGAAGACATTGAAAAGCACAATCGAGTCCAACCTCAATATAACGCTTTCCGAAGATGCTTTTGCTGCTTGGGATCAAATACAGACAGTCACTGGTCAAATGGGAGAACGAGGTCTTAGTGGAAGTGGGATGGAAGCTGAATCGATTGATTCTTATTTGAATAAGACAAGGCGAGCAGATGCTAATGCAAGAAAGGAATCATTGAGCAAGGAAGACCAATCAAATATGGAATATTTCACAAGCTTCGCCACCCCCGACCAAATTAAAGAATTGATAGCGACAAATCCAAGTAAAGCAGCGGAATATGGATTAGTTCCTTCTGACGAAATAAGGAATTCTATGACTGCTACTGCTTTAAAAGCTAAGTATCCATCTATGTCAGATGATGATATAAATAGGAGCATAGCTTCAGTACTAGACGAGAATGGAAATTATAGGAGCAATCTGTACCAAAAACATATGGTCGGTAGCGATGTTGGTGCAAATCAAGGTAATGTCGATACGAATAACATCGTTTATGACCAATATGGAAATCCAACTGCTATCCCAGTAAAACCTTCTGATTATGGCCAATTAGATATTGCCCGGGCAAAAGATTTATACCAGGCCCAGAATACTCCGTTAGTTGCGCAACAAGCTAACTATGAAGCATTACGAAAGTTAGGGGCGATACAGCCAACAGAAGGAGCTGATTCTGCTACTGCCTCTGGTACACAGTTTGATAAAACAGGAACACCAGACGCCAATGCTGCTGCCTTAGCTGATTCTGCAGCTAAAATTTCTGAATCTCTATCAAAAGAGAGCGAGGACTCGTCAAGTAAAAAAAGCTCATCAGGTAATGATAGAGGTGGATTGTCGAAAAGGGAGTTTAAGGCACAACAGGCAGGTGGTACACTAGATTATAATACTGGACAAATAAGATTACCTGATGGATCATTATTATAAAAAAACTATGAGACCAATCAAACCAAGAGAACGCTTTAAAACTATAGGATTGGGGAATGTGACTGTTCCTTTCGGAGGAAAAACTACACAGGAGGATTTTCACCCAGCCATAGATATTGCCAATAAGATAGGAACTCCAATATCTGCCACTGCAGACGGAGTTGTCTCTAAGGTTGATAACGGACATGTCCAGGGAGAAAACAATTATGGTAACACGGTTGAGATAAAAGACAGGAACGGGAATGTTCATCAATTCCACCATTTACATAAGATAGGGGTGAGACCGGGGCAACAGGTACAGAAAGGGCAATCCGTGGCTACGCTTGGAAATACAGGAGCTACTTATAGCAAAAGTGGATTAGGAGATGGAGCAAATTTGGATTATAGGATTGTCGATGCCTATTCAAAATATATTGATCCAACTCCATATATACGGGATCTATAGAAAATCGAAGATTTATATACGGTTTCTATACTAATTAGACTTTTTTAATATAAATATATGCAAGAATTTTCATTCAAAACATCAAAGGGAGCCATACTTAGATCTATGATGGAACGACCTGAGACAAAGAAATTAATTAAAAGGGCTTTATCCTCTCCGATGGGTAGCACTTCTCGATCAAAAGCGAAGAATATTTTTAGCATAATGTCTAAATTGAATGATAAGAATGACGGCGCCGGTGGCCCTGGAGACGTGTTGGGGCAAATGGGTTATAAAAATGATACGGAGCAATTTCAATCTATTGATAAACCAAAGCCAACTAAGGGCATGGTGGTTTTTAACAGAATACCTAAGTCTAAGATAAATTACACAATCAAGCCCACTATTGTAATCGAGGATGGAGTCGGCGGACCAGGAGATGGGAGAGAATCTTATTCAGGGCCTTCTATTTCTAGTTACTTGTCGAGTGTTGGCAAAGACCCTTCTTATTCAGCTAGAGCAGTTTTAGCGGCTAACCATGGAATACAAGGTTATGCTGGAACGGCTGACCAAAACACACAGCTTTTAAATCAACTAAGAAGTGGTGTGGCTTCACCTGATCCAATGCCTTTAAAGACCGCTACTAATGCAAATTCATATAGTCGGGGAAATACGGTTAATCTACCGACTTTTAATACTCCTAGCAACAAGCTCAGTTTTAGTGGCGTTTACCCCACTTCCGGTGGAGATCCCGCTACCTTAAGCAAATTTAACCAGGGCAATAACCAGAATTTATCTAATATCAGACCAAATATGGGGGAACTTTTAAGAGATCCCAAACTTGCAAACTATAACTTTGATTTATCTGGCCTAGATAAAGATAAAAATGTAGCTGGAGTCGGAGTTCATGGAGATCCTTCTCCGAAGAGACCATGGGATATCGGATATAAACCAGAAAAAAGCTACGTTACTCCTACTAATAAGCCAAAGCAAAAAACCTTTGTCCCCGGCACCGACAGAATAAAAGAGGGAGACTTCGAATCATTAAATAAATTACCGACCACTAAAAGGGGAGTATTTACTCCGCCAGAGGCAGGGCAGGACTCGCCTGAAGAAAGAGGCACGGTGGATGCAGCGGGAAATCCAGGGAATATCGGATATAAACCAGAGACTGCTGGAGTATTCCAGATAGGTCAAAGCGGGAATAGAATGGATAGAAACAATAATCCAACCGCTTTTTCATTAGATGTAGCAAGGCAATCAAGCTTAGTAGAGGGAGTTGATTATATCGATACCGGCGATGTCTGGCCAGATAATCCAAATCAATTTACACCTAAATTACTCGGAGATCCTGTTGCTATTACAATCAAACTGATAGATGAGCTTGGTTTCAAACAAACTGATGCCCCCCATGGCAACAGATGGGGATATACTGATAAAATTCAAGGAGCCAATAACACAGACTGGCCCAACTTATCAGTCGAACAAAAAACAGCTATTATTGGACAAATGTATATACAAGAAGGAGGCGGTTCAAGCGGAGGTGCTACTAGTGGACCCTTATCAGTAGAATCAGCCGTAGCAGGTAATATGGGGGCAAAAGGTTTTGCGCAACAAGCTAATCAACTCCCAGTCGGGAAAGATTTACGAGAGTCTGTTTATGACAGCTACGGTATAAAGGAAACAGAGTCTCTAATCACCAAAATGCAAACAGCCGGGGCTACTTTACCAGCTAATGTTACTACGTTCATAAAAACTAGTGATTCAGCTTTAGCTGACATAGATAGAGATATTAAGGAATACACTACTGACATTATGGAAAATATGGATATGTCAGATCCTGGAAATGCAGCAAAAGCTAAAGCGCAACTTGGATATTTATATACATTGAGAGCCAGACAAAACCAAACTTATGTTGGGTATCTTAATGATGCTGTGAATCAGCACCAAGCTCAATTGGATGGCTTAGTAGCTCAAAAAGATATTGATTTAAAATATGCGCAAGAAGAAATAGATGATGGTACTGCTGATTACGAAAGAATGTCAGAATCTCTTTCCAGTATGTATACAGAGATGAAAGAAGCACCTGAATTAGCTTTGAGAATAAGGGAGCTGCAAGCTGATGTTATAATAAAAGAGAAATTAGCAATAGACGCCGGAATAAAAAAGGATGAAGATTTAAGTTACCCTGTTCAAAAGAAAAAAATACAAGATATGGAAATTATCACGGATATTAACGGATATACTCTTCCGGAAGCAGACATCCAATCAGTCATCATAAATAATGATCAAGATGCTAATTCTGAACTTAAGAGCGGATTCATCTTACAAACATATATGGATTCAGTTATAAAAACTCTGAATGCCCAGGAAAAAGCTGATGTGGGACCAGGGGATGTAATAAGCAGGGAATATAAAGCAGAATTAGCTAAAACTTCTATCAAGCAATTATTAGGATTACAAAATGCTATTAAGGATGATGATTCCATGGCTGGAATATTTAACAGTATTGAGTACATGGTGCAAGACATAGCTAATTCTTATGGTAAATCAATTGCAGAAAATATCGATGATGAAACTGCTAGTAAAATAATGGAAGCAGTTGAGGACTTGGCGCCAGGTGGCCCTTGGTATAAATTAGGTATGGGACATGGGACTCCGCAGAAAGAAGAAGAATTTATTGATGCAGTTAAAGAAAAAACGGGAGGAACATTAGATGATGCAGTGGCCAAGGCAATTTATGCAGCCTTCCGACTAGCTTCAGAAGCCGGAGGAGACAACGTATCAGCGCCGCAAGATGCTGTTAATAGTCTTCTTTACCCTATGAGTTCTACTGGAGATAGAGCTAGTAAAGAAAAAAGAACCCCAGCTGAATTCGCTTATCTGTTAGGAGGTATTATTTCTGATCAATTCGTACAAGTAATCTTAAAAGAACTGAATGAGTATTAAGCAAAATGATTCTTATCAAAAAGAAGGAGCTTTTTCTTCACTGAAAAACTTTAGATACGTTCCAAGGTCTTATTCTGGACCAGTTAGAGAGGGAACTTTTAAAGGAAAGAGTCCGAGCGATCCTGGTTATACTGAAGATATTAAAAAAGCTGAAATAACTAAGTACGGTAGGGAATTGATGGCTACTACTGGCAGTCAACCTGGGAAAAACTTCTTATCGCCTTCCGGTGATTTAGGAGCCCCTGTTCCCTTACCAGCGGACTATGGTCCCTTTATGGAGCCAATGTCCTTTTCTGATAGTAAAGTCTCGTGGGGGACCCCTAACAAGCCTGTGATACGAAATATAACCTCTGGTGGAGTGACGGGTCAATATGTTCAGGATACCGACGACAAAAATTTGCTAGTCAAATCAATCCGGGGAAAAAATTTATCCAGAGATGATGCAATCAGAGCCGGGAGATCAGGCCAAATGTGGCAAATTGACCATATTATGCCCTTAACTCTAGGTGGAGCCGATACTGATGAGAACAGACAGCTTTTATCAAGTGGAGTGAATGATGTTAAAACTAGAGCGCAAGCTGTAGCTTATACCCTTTACGGATATGGTGATATAACCTTGAACGAAGCGCGTTCAATGGCAATGCAATGGCAAGATAGGGATATGAACGATATTCCTCAACCCAACAATTCTACTGGGTATCTTTCTGATACTGATGGTAAAAGCGGGATTGAAATAGCACGAGAGGTTCAAGATAGATGGAAAAATCCTAAAGTCGGGATTAAGGAGGTATTAGCTGAAATTCCTGATACTATGAAAAATTTAGGGGAGGGATGGCTACCGGATCCTGTCAGGGAACTTGTCAAAGGAGCTATTTCTGGATTTTCATTCGGTTTTCTTCCTTATGAACTTGATGATGATGTTTCCAAGGGGAGCAAGACAGCAGGTCATGTAGGAACTATACTTGGAACAGTCGGAAGCTTTATGTTGGGAAGTGCTGCTCTTGGACTTGGAGCTAAGATTGCGTTAAGAGGCTACAAGGGAGCTGCTCTTTTATCTGCATCAAAACTTGGATACAAGGGAATGAAAGGGATAAAGGGAGTAAAAGCATATAAAGATGCACAATTTATGGCGAGCCTAGGGAAGACCGCAGCTGGAGCTAAAAAGGTAACTTCATTGAATAATCTAGGATTTCTTAATAAAGCAGCGAAACTAGCAAGAACAGAAAAAGTTGTGAGTACAGCCCAAAGAGCAGCCAAGATAGGGATGGATGCCGCTTTTGTCGGTCAAGTACACAGATTTGTTGATAATCACGCAAGTTTGGCTATTTTAGGTGGAAAAGAATTTGAAAAGAAACAAGAAAGTGTAATCAAGAATTTAATGGGAGACTTCGCTTTCGGCGCAGTCACAGGATTGCCTTCACCAACTCTGAAAGGAGTTGCTCAATCTGCAGGTTTAGGTTTCACTATGGGATACATAAACGATCCTGAGGACCCAGTTGGCGCGTTAACTGACGCTGCTGTTTTCGGATCAATGCATGCAATGGGTAGCTATAAAACGTTGGGTTTCAATAACGTAAAAATATTTGGAGGGAAGAAAGGGAAAGTAACTTCACCGAAAGTAGACATAGCATTGGAGAATGCAATGAACGATTCCGTTTATAAATCTTTAAGATATTACAATCCTGAACTCCCTAAATTAAAACCCGGGGCAGGAACTGCTTTCGCTAAAAAGACTTCCCCTGCAGAAATACAAAAAATTGTTGACTCCGCTGAAGCCAAAGTCTGGGAAAGACTTTTCTTTGGCAAGGACATGTCAAAAAATACAGTGAAACAAGTTAAAAAAGAGCTTAGCGAACGTTCGAAACAAATAGACAAAGATCTAGCCTTGAACGAAATACCTGAATTAACAGGTATGGATAGATTTTCTATTTCAGCCAGAAGAGACAGAGCCAATAAGGTGAAGGCGGCAGACAAAACAGTAGTGGAACAATTCGGGAAAGATTACCAGAATAAAATAAAGAAACAAGAAACGGCTTTACCGGAAGAAATGATATCAGACATACAAGCAGCACTTACTGAAATAAAGAGAATCAAAGTAGCAGGAAGACAACTTTATAAGGGGGGATTAAGCAAACTCATGCGTGAGAAGGCTGACCTTGACGATTTATTATCTTTCTCTACCAAGGATGTTAATAAGAGGTTCAGGGAACAAGAAGAATTTTTAAATCCTAGTAAAGTTAAAAAAGTAGTTGAGAATATTGATGATTCTTTCTTCAAAAATACTTTGAACAATAAAGGTATGAATCCTAATAGTAAATATCCTAATGGAGATTTTGCTGTGACTGGGGTTGGGCTGAATGATGTAAACATAAAAGCCACTACCGATTTTATGAATAAGGTAGCAACTGGTGAAGCATCAAGGAATATAATAATAGTCAGAAGGCCAGACTTGGCTCCTATTATGAAAATGCAGAATGAAATGGTTTCTGTTAAGAATAAAGAAGCGAAAGAAGGGAAAGACTACGGAGTCGATCCTTTCCCAGAAAACATATTGCAAGCATTCGGCATTATAAAGAATGCCAAAACAGGAGAAATTACCACTGTTCCTATCCCTGGTTTTGTAGCCAGCGAACATAGAACAAATATTGGTAAACAAGCTTTCAATAAAAATCTCACGGAAAATCAGAAACCTCTTAAATATAGCAAGGACCCGATAAGTAAATCCATGAAAGATAATGATATGGATTTCCTAATTACCAATCTAGATCCTAGGTTTACTGCAGAAACTATTAGAAGTGGAAGACCGTTCATGCCACTTAATGTTAATGATGCTAACTGGATTCAAAGCAAACAATTACAACAACGGATAACTAAGCAAGAAGTGTCTAACCCTGCTTCTGTGGATATCGCAGATTTCAATGCAGCTAAAAGCGCGAAGGAAGTCTCTTCTTCAATTTCGAAGATAAAGAAAAGTGTAGTAAAACCAGCCGCAGACTATATACCAAAACCGGGGACTAACAAGCAACCAGTTACAGAATCAGTAGCAGTACCTCAGGAATCCACCCGGGTTGTTTTGAAGACCATGGAGAATTCACTTAACGTTACTTCTCCAGCAGAAGTCAAAGCGGCTTTTGAACATAACTTTGGGAGCAAATTAAATGACTCTCAGGCAAATTATTTTTTCAACAATAGAACTAAATTAAATACTGAAGAGGGGGTAGCTATCCTCAATAAACTAGCTAAAAAGGGGAATATGGATGGAGTTTCTTTATTAAAACTAAATGCGACTAATAAATATCTAGATAGCGGATTTGTTGAATACCATGGAATAGGTAAAGCTTTATTCAAACTTCCAATAGTAGGTAGCGGTAGTCAGTTTGGCGGTGCCATAACAGCGGCCAAACGAAAAGCCTTCGGAATACCAGAGGCAAAAGCGGCACCTGTAGTAGCAGAAGGGACGAATGCAGTCAGCCCTATGGTAGAAGCCATTGTTACGGCTAAAGCCGCTCACAGGGGTGAAGCTCCTACCGTAGAAGTGCCATTGGTGTCTAGAGGTAGAGGCAGAGAAACTACGGAAGGTATTACTAAGCAAGTTCCTGTTAAAGTTGAAAATGCAAAAGAACTAGAAACAGGGGCGTTGGCAACCTCAGCTAATGATCTTTATTTGATGGCCAAAGAGCGAATAGCAGCCTTTATGCCAAAAGGAGGAAGTCCATATGTTGAAAAATTTAAAAAAATAAAAAGCAAAAAAGAGATAGCTAAAGAGGCGAAAGAAGCGATTGAAAGGAAGAAAGCAGGCAAACCAGCCAAGTATGAACCAGACGATACTGGCGCTAGAGTAGAGATGAAAGAGTTACTTGCGACTGTCAGAAGACTCGAGCCATCTGGAGTTACAGCTAAACAGGCTAAGCAAATAAAAGAAACTATAGAACCTCGTCTTATAGGAGATATCAATTTAAGAGTAAGTGAAAGTTTCCAAATCCCTCTTAAGGAAGTAGAGAAGATAATGGACAAAATTATCAGCGGTCAAGTGAAAGGCAAACCTAAAAAAGAAAAAATAAAACTTTCTCCTGAAATGCAGAGTAAACTTTTCTTCGATAAAAAATCAGGAACCGGCAAGAGCGAATATGACAGACTTGTAATGGAAAGAAGAGCATCTGGATCAGAATTCTTGAACTGGATAAAATCAGGGAGAAGTAAGGATGGATTAAGCGAGAGCGAAATAGCAGCCGGTATCAAAAAAGCAGAGCCAGGTACATATGAACATGCCTTCAAACATACTCTTGATACTTTGCTTTCTTCCCAGTTTGGTAAGAGGTATGCAAAGGCCGATCAGATAAAGGAGATGATAGGTCGAGCTATGGGAGCGACCGGGAGTGCTGGAAGAAAAATAAAAGGGCTAGGAGAACTAGGGAATGCTAAGAAGGCTTTCGAACCTTATGAATGGACTAAGGATTATTTAAATACCATAGCCACTGGTAATAAAAAAGCCCGTGAGGCAGTTATAGCGAGAGAGAAAAAAGCTTTGATAAAAGCGGGAAAAGATGCTGATGCAAAATTAACTGATGCTGAAATCAGCGAGTTAGGGTTAGAAGCAGGAGTAGAGGGAGGCGGATTCAAGGGATTCAAAGTAGAGAACATAATGCTAGAGGACAAAATTAAGAACATGTCAAGAGGGGATCAAAAATTCATGCCAGGTTTGACTTCTATATTGTTGGGTGGTTCTAAAAACACTGGCTCTGGTGCGATCAGAAAAGGGGTGGAAGATGCTAGAAATGTCATGCAATTCCTTGTCAGTAGTCATAGTAAATATGTAGCTGCTGGAAAGAAACCTGCTGCCGGTAAAGAGACAAGAATGAATCAATATATCTCTTTGATGCCAGAAAGAGGCTTCACCGGCCGATGGGCAAATCTATCGAAGGAAAAGAAAGCCGAAGTGACCGATAAAACCAATACTTATTTCGATGATATATTTAAAAAGTATAAAAAGAAATTCGAAACCAGTGAGGCTAAAGTAGTTCCTGTTGAAAAAAACATTGCTAAGTTAGAAAATGATATAAAGAAAGCAGAGGAACGGCTTCAAGTCGAGCCCCAAGAAAGGTCTAATTGGGAAACGGATGAATTTTTAACATCTAACATAAATACGATGAAAAATGAAGTGAGTAAGCTAAAAAGCACTTTGAAGAAAGCTATCCAAGATGGAGGCGGAGGTCCAGGTCTTTATGATGGAGCAGGCGGCCCTAAATGGGACTGGCTTAAATCCAAAGTTGGGTCTGCTAAAAACGCCTTATCTAATAAGTGGAAAAAACTCGGGGAGTCAACATCCTCTACCATTTACCCTAGTGACAGTAATCCTAGGACAGGTAAATATACAAATCCCGTTACCAATACAAAAACAGGGGAGCCTAAAGGCCCTAGCTATAATCCTATTAAGCCTACTACTAAAACAGAAGCTATTAAACAAAGAGTAGGTAAATATGTAAATCCTGTACAAAAAACTTTAGTAGAAGGAGCAAGCTCTGGAATTGATACTAGTCCTGATGCTAACTTCCCTGGTGGCTATAAAGAAATTAAAAAAGGAGTATTTAACGCTCCCGAAAGAAGGACTGAAGAGGTTAACCAGTTCGTTCCTCCTCAATACGCTGAACCGTTATCCAATGCAGCCAGGAGGCACGGAGTAGACGAGAACGGGTTAGCGGCTATGGTGCAAACTGAAAGTTCATGGAATCCCAACG
>Ga0208904_1001202_pt1 | contig 18233 bp, 10 predicted proteins | sample AntAceMetag02UKB_FD_184774 | JGI IMG/M metagenome (GOLD analysis project Ga0208904, IMG submission 184774) | Saline lake microbial communities from Ace Lake, Antarctica - Antarctic Ace Lake Metagenome 02UKB (SPAdes) (version 2) | ecosystem: Environmental > Aquatic > Non-marine Saline and...
TGCACCTTTACCTTGAATCCTCTTGGCCAAAAAAGGCCATACGCGGAAAGGAGCGTGGATTCTGTCATAGAAGAGATAGCCTCCATAGAGGCGGATATCGTCCTTTTTAGCGATGAAAATTTCGCAACTAATGTCAAAAGAGCAGAAAAGATATGTGATCTGATAATAGCGAAGAATATTAAGAAGCGTTTTCTCGCGCAGGTACGCATTGAGATCGCTAATCATCCTCAATTATTGGATAAGATGGTCAAGGCAGGTTTTAAGATGCTTTCATTAGGTATTGAGAGTCCGCATGACCACATACTTAAAGAGCTTAACAAGGGCTTTGATTCTAAGAAGATAAGAGAGGCTTTTAAAGTTTTCAGAAAATATCCGATATTTTATCACGGCTACTTTATATACGGCAATATAGGTGAAACAGAAGAAGAGATGCTTTATATCGGAAAATTTGCCAGAGAGATAGGAGTTGATACCATAGCATGCAGCAAGCTTAGGGTCAGCAAATTCTCACCGCTTAAGAAGTTTGTCGATGAATCGCCGAGTCATTATGTTACTGAAAAAGGAGAAATCTATTCTGACGCTTACAGCCATTCTGATTTAAAGAGAATAAATAAAGAAACAAAGAGGATGTTCTACACGCCCTACAAGGTTCTTCAAATAGTAAAAAAATTTATAAATATACATTGGCTTACGGCAAAAGATATAATCCCGTTGATATCAGTGGTACCCGCGCTATTAAAAAGTACTATCGCTAGCGAGAGGTACAAGGCAAGAACAAGAAAGCGATAAGAAATAACATATCATAGTTCGTATAGGCATTTAAGAACGCATAATGTTGATTGTTTGACGAGACTGCAACTCCCCAGACTTTTTAAGGCCTCATGAATAAAGAGCAAAAATCCGCGAAAGATATCCTACGTGAGCCTCACTATGACAGCGAAGGCTTCATCGATTATATCTATAGAGACCAAACTTATAAACTGTGGTACGGTATTATAGGTTCCGGACGCAAGGCACCTGTATTAGTTTTGCATGGCGGCCCGGGAGGTAATCATCACAATCTAGTGGCGTTCCAGGCATTAGCTGATGAGCGGGATGTAATCTTTTATGATCAACTTGGCTGTGGAAAGTCGGATCGTCCGGATAAGCAATCTTTGTGGACCGCTAATCGATATTTTGACGAGGTGCTAGCGATACAAGACGGGCTGAGGTTAAAGAGATACCATCTGATTGGCCATTCATGGGGCACCATGCAGGCTGTTGGTTTTGCTGCTAAATATTCAAAGGAGATACTCTCAGTTTCTCTCCATAGTCCTATATTGAGTTTTCCATATTATATTAAGCATGTAGCGGAAAAACTTAAAAAGGGATTGAACCGTCCGGATAAAAAATTCGCGCAGATAATAGATGATTATGAATTAAAAAGAATAGGAAAGAAGAGCGACTACGATAAGGCTTGCATGGAATTTATTAAAAAACATGTTACGCATACATGGCCGTTACCAGAGGCCATGAAAAGATTAATTGCCAATAGAAATACCGCAATTCATGATATTATGGTTAGAAGTGGTTCAGAGTTGAATGTATTGGGAAACCTAAGAACAGCAGATGTTACATTGCAATTATATCAGATAGATGTGCCTGTTCTTATGACCTGCGGAGAAGATGACCTATGTACACCTGCTTTTACTAAATGGCAAACTGAATTTGCCAAGGATATTAGGTCCCATGTTATACAGGCAAGCGCACACATGAGCCCGGTGGATAATCCTTTGGAACTTATAAGCTTGCAAAGAGATTTTTTAAGAGAAGTTGAAGGATGAAACAATAGACGGAGATCGCTGAGGCATGTTTCGGTGAGATTAGTTATGTAAAGGAGGTTGGACAAGGTATGTTTTCTATAAAATTCGACAAAAAGCGAAACCTTTTAACTATTACATTCCGGGATCACTTTGACATTCAACAGGGAGAGCTTTTATGCAAAAGGCTTGAAGATTGCCTGTTAAAGGCAAAAAAGAATTTCATGGTATTGACAGACCTCTCTGACTTGGATTCCTTTGATAATTCAGCTCAGCAATATATCCAGCAGATGATGACAATTTGTAATAAGTATGGCGTTTCAAAGATATTTCGCATCATTCCGGATGAGGCAAAAGACATGGGCTTTAATATTATGTCTATATTTCATTATTCGAAACATGTAAAGATACATACATATAAAACATTCGAAGAAGCGAAATACTATATTCGGATAAACACAAATATCACATTTTTGGAAAAAATACTCGCGGCTTTAAACATTCTTAAGATAAAAACAGCCGATATTAGTAAGCATGCCGTATTTCGCGTGCTGGTTATTGTCTGCGGATTTGTCGTGCTTATTATCCTAAGGCAGACATTTAAGGCCTTTGGTATATCTTTGGGGTATCTTTACATAACGCTTATCGCGTTAGCGGGATTTTGGTTTGAGATAAAAGGTGGTCTTGCAGCTGCCCTTATCGCGTTTATAGTATTTGTAGCGGAAGTAAACCTTTTTAATGCCTGGGCTGACAGGAATATTGTTGTAAAGACTATTTTCTTGAGGTTTGCGATCTATTTTTTAAGTGGTATTGTCATAGGGTATCTGGCCAAATCAGAAAAGAAGATACAGAAGAAATTAGAATTTTTGGCTGGGCACGATGAACTTACAGGGGCCTTAAATTTAAAATTCACGCTTATGCTTTTAAAAAAGGAATTTGAACGCAGCAAGAGATATAAGGAGAACTTCACCATAGCGATAGTTGATATTGACAATTTTAAGAGCATAAATGATACGCGCGGACATCTTATTGGCAATGAAGCTCTAAAAACTTTTTCGGATATTATAAAGAATAGCCTTCGCGAGACAGATATGATCGGCAGATACGGAGGGGATGAGTTTCTTTTGATGTTCCCGGAGTCTACCTGTGAACAAGGGGCCAGTGTATTAACGCGAGTAAAAACAGCCCTCTCTACTATTAAGATAACATCCCCCTTCTTGCTTGATAAGGGCCATGTTTCGTTGACATTCAGCGCCGGTTTAGCCGCGTATTCATCGGATAACACGCCTAGCGTTAATAGCTTGATAGATAACGCGGACAAGGCTCTTTACCGGGCAAAAAAAGAAGGAAAGAATCGAATATTAGTATACGAGAAAAATAATTGACTGCTGATGTTTGATTTTAATAAAGGGTCCGACCCATTCCTGCCAGCCTTTAAAAATCACAAATATAAGTAAGAGGCATAAAAAAATAAAAAAGCTTGACATTTACGTAAAAATATCGTAATATCGCAATATTACGATAAATACAGCGAAAGGAATTTGCAGAATGGATTACGAAAGGAGAAGCAACCTCTTTAAAGCATTGGCGCACCCGGTTCGCTTAAAGATGGTGTTAGGCTTAATGAATAACAGGTGCAATGTAAACGAGATTGTAAAAAAGCTTGATATGCCGCAGTCGACTGTTTCACAGCATTTAGGTATATTGCGGGCTCAGGGTATTATTGTCCCAAAAAAGGATGGTGTAAGGACATGCTATAATGTGGTAAGCCGAGAAGTTAAAGCGATACTTAAAATCTTAAAGTAGGAGACCTATATAATGTTTAAAAAAATAATTGAATATTCCATCAGGCGTCCAAAGGTAATTATGGTGCTGACTTTGGTAACGGCTATTCTTGCATTGACACAATTTCCAAAGATAAAAGTAGATACCGATCCCGAGAATATGCTATCCGAATCCGCCCCTGCACGGATCTTTAACAGAGAGATGAAGAAAGAGTTCGCTCTTTATGATCTTATTGTAATAGGCGTTGTAAATAATGATAATCCGGACGGCGTTTTCAATGTAACGACCTTATCTAATATATATAAGATAACAAATGAGATTAAAAAAATAAAAGGCGTTATACCAGCAGAGATTATAGCCCTATCAACAAAAGACAACATAGAGCAGGCCGGCATAGGCACGGTGCGGTTTAACTGGCTAATGGAGAAGCCGCCGCAAACAAGAAAAAGCGCTCTGCATATACGCGATGAGGCACAGGATCACCCCATGTTTTATGGAACGCTTGTCTCTGAAGACGGTAAGGCGCTTGCATTATATATACCGATTGAAAGAAAAGACCTAAGTTATGAGATTTCGCAAAAAATAAAAGCCATTGTAAATAAATATCCAAGTAAAGACGAGTACCATTTTACAGGCCTCCCTATCGCTAATGACCAATTCGGTACAGAGATGTTTAAGCAGATGGCCGTATCCGCTCCTTTGGCAGGGTTGGTGATATTTTTGCTCATGTGGTTCTTTTTTAAGTCTGTAAGGCTTATTATAGCACCCATGCTGGTAGCCATGGCGACAGTAATAACTACAATGGGGCTGCTTATAGGTTTTGGATTTCCAGTACATATAATGAGTTCTATGATACCTATATTTTTAATGCCTATCGCTGTTCTCGATTCGGTTCATATATTAAGTGAGTTTTTTGACAAGTATCAGATATTTAAGGATAGGGAGAAGGCTATCAGCTTTGTTATAAAAGAGCTTTTTAAGCCTATGCTTTTTACATCCTTGACATCGGCCGTTGGATTTTTTTCGCTTTCATTTTCACCGATACCACCTGTTCAGGTATTCGGAGTCTTTGTCGCTACAGGCATAATGCTTGCTTGGGTGCTTACGATCCTATTCATACCGGCATATATTATGTTGATGAAACCAAAAGATTTTGAAAACTTTGGCTTATTTCATAATAAGGGAGATTCGATTATTTTAGACAGGATTCTTGGAGTGGTAAAGATAGTTTCTGTTAAGCACTTTAAGATAGTTCTCATGGTCACTATTGTTCTTGTTGGCATATCGGTATATGGTATAACACGCATCAGCGTAAATGATAATCCTGTTAGATGGTTTTCAAAGTCCCATCCTATAAGAGTCGCAGACCGCATATTGAATAAACACTTCGCAGGTACATACGAGGCGTATTTGGTATTAGAAGCTAAAAAGAATAAAGATGAGATTTTTATCATGCCAGAGATGTTAAGATACGTAGAAGGCCTTCAAAAAGACTTAATGTATAGTGGCTTTGTAGGCAAGACAACATCCTTGGCAGATATAGTCAAGAAGATATATTATGAGTTATTAGGAGGGGATAAAGCCGATAGTGTGATACCAAAGACAAAGGCTGCTATCGCGCAGTGCCTTATATCATTTGAAAATTCACATAAGCCTGATGACCTCTGGCACATGACAACTCCGGATTATTCTAAATTGAATATCTGGACCCAGCTAAAAAGCGGCGATAATAAGGATATGGACAAAGTGGTAAAGCGCGTAGCCTGGTATATAAAAAATAACCCACCTCCTTTTGAGATTACATATAACTGGGCCGGGCTTACATATATAAATGTGGTTTGGCAGAACAATATGGTTGTCGGTATGCTTAAGAACTTTATAGGTAGTTTTGTTATAGTGTTGTTTATGATGCTTTTTCTTTTCAGGTCGCCTGTTAAAGCACTCATATCAATGATACCATTAACAGTAACTATACTCTTTAGCTATAGCATGCTGGGCTTTTTTGGCAAGGACTATGATATGCCTGTGGCGGTTTTATCTGCCTTGACCTTGGGCCTATCAATTGACTTTGCTATACATTTTATGCAAAGGGCAACGGAGATAAGCAGTGTAAAGAAGACGTGGAAAGAGACATCAGATGAGATGTTTGCAGGTCCCGGCAGGGCTATTATACGTAACGCTCTGGTTGTGGCGATAGGTTTTTTACCTCTTTTAGCAGCGCCTTTGGTTCCATATAAGACTGTAGGATTTTTCATGTTTACCATAATGGCGGTCTCAAGCTTCGCGACACTATTTATATTGCCCGCATTAGTATCTCTTAATCCAAAGATAATCTCAGAGGAGAGTGAGAAAAGATTGGCCTGTAAGTGTAGTAATTGCGTACTTATTGCGTTATTTGTAGCATTTGCTATCGCTTATGTATTATTTGGGTATACAACAACAGGATGGCAGCCTATAACATTTATTACTATAGGTGTAGTAGTGGTGGCTGCGGCAATATGCCATTTTATCTCAAAACAAAAGATCTGTTTAACAGAATAAGGAGAAGACATGAAGAGACTGATAAATTATCTGGTATTAGTAGGGTGTATGGTTATCCTGGCTCCAGGTCTATTATCTGCTCAGGAATTAGCAGTTGAGGAGATTGTGCAAAAAGCTAACCTGGCGTCTTATTACGCGGGAAATGATGGTAAGTCTAATGTAAAGATGACAATAACCGATTCGCAGGGTCGCGTTAGAAACCGTGAATTTAAGATTTTGCGTCTTACTACCGAAGAAGGCAAAGAACAGAAATTCTATGTTTATTTTAATAAACCGTCTGATGTATCAAAGATGGTATTTATGGTGTGGAAGCACTCAGGGCCTGATGATGACCGCTGGCTATATCTTCCTGCCCTTGACTTGGTAAGGCGCATAGCTGCTGGTGATAAACGGTCTAGTTTTGTTGGTTCTCATTTTCTTTATGAAGATGTTTCAGGCCGTAACATTGATGTCGATACGCACGAACTTATAGACTCAAGCGGTGATTATTATAAGATAAAGAACATCCCAAAGAGCTCTAAGGGCGTAGAGTTTGCTTATTATATTGTATGGGTAGATAAAGATAATTTTATGCCTATGAAGGCGGAATACTATAATGAGCAAGGCAAGTTAATTCGTTCTATTGAGGCATTAGAGGTTGCTGATGTTGAAGGCTACCCAACGGTTGTAAAATCAGTAGCAAAGGATATGGAAAGAAGCGGCGAGACCATGATGGAATTTAGTGACGTTGAGTATAACGTAGGGCTGACAGATGATATATTTACAGAGAGATACCTAAGGAGAGCGCCTGTTAAATGGGTAAGGTAAAGTTTATTATACTATCTGTAACAGTATTATCAATTATAAGTCCTGTCTTTGCAGGTAAGGCCTCTGCTAAGATGCCGGAGATGCATGGTTTTATAGAGGCTGATCTTGGATTAAAGCTAACTGATGATACTACAAAAAGAGATGATTATAATCTCCTTGAGCAGCGCCTGCAGCTTAAGTCGATGTATTTCTTTGAAGGCGACAATCTGCTATCGCAAAAGAGCACCGCGATTAATTTCAAAGGAGACTTTGTTGTAGATGAGTATTATTCAGGAAAGACAAGCTTTGATTTAAGGGAGCTGAATGTCTCTCTTACGCCTTTTGACTTTATGGATACGAAATTGGGACATCAAATACTCACCTGGGGAACAGGTGACTATCTTTTTCTTAATGATTTATTCCCAAAGGATTATATATCATTTTTTACCGGTAGGGATGACGAGTACCTTAAAAAGCCATCTGACGCAGCGCGTTTTATGGTTTACCCGAAGTATTTTAATATGGATTTAGTATTTATCCCTATATTTGAGCCGAATGAGACACCCAAAGGAGACCGCTTAAGTTTTTTTGACAGTTTTCAGGGAGGCATTGCAGGGTGCGATTCAGACAGAGATATCTCCAAGCCCCCCAGACAGATTAAAAACTCCGTATATGCCGCGAGGGCGTATAAAAACTTTGGTAGCTATGAAGGGGCAATGTATTTTTACAGGGGGTTTAATCCAAGTCCCAAAAGCTATAAGAATGAAGCGGCCCGGCAGCTGTATTATGAGAGATTGGATGCATATGGTTCAAGTATAAGGGGCCCAATCTTAGATGGCATAGGTAATGGCGAAGTCTCTTATTATTATTCACCTGATGATAGTAAGGGTAATATCAGGACAGTTCAGAATTCCATGATTAAGTACCTTTTGGGTTATGAAAAGGACATGGGCAACGATCTGCGTTTAGGTTTCCAATATATGCTTGAACAGATACTTGATTACAAGCAATACCGCAATGCGTTGTTAGCAACTGATTATAGCTGGGATGAGTTCAGGCACATTCTAACTAACAGGATAACCAAATATTTTGTGAACCAGACTGTAAAATTGAGTGTTTTTACATTTTTTTCACCTTCAGACATGGATGCCTATACCAGGCCATCAGTTACATGGAATATTACAGACGCCTGGACATGGACAACAGGGGCAAACTTGATATGGGGCAAGGATGACACTACAGAGCTTGGCAATATGAAAAATAACAAAAATATTTTTACAAGGCTAAGATATAGCTTTTAGAGGAGGATACATGATAGAAAGATACTTAAGAGGCATAGCGGGCTTTTTTGTCCTGTTAAGTTTAGCATTAGCAAGGTTTGTGAGCCCCCATTGGCTTTGGTTTACCGCATTTGTAGGGGCAAACCTACTGCAATCAGCCTTTACAAACCGGTGCCCTATGATGGCAATACTAAGAAAAGTCATTACAAAAGCTAATAATTCCTGATATAAGTTATCCACATCTCCCTAGCAGTTCAAGGCCCAGCCCTGAAATAATTTTTCTAAATTTCGCTTTTTTCTTGACACAGTAGCGAATTTGTTGTATTATTTAAAACAATTATCAATTTATGATAAGTACTTTTTAAAACAATATTAAATATCTTCATTAGTATTGATTGCCTAATCAATGCAAAAACAAAAGGGGGCAGCAGATGTTAAGAAATATTAACAAATTCCTATCATATCTAATTGTCATAACGTTTTTATCAACATCCACTAATCTATCATATCTATCACAGCAGGAATTCCAAAGCCAGACTGATACATTAAGGTCTCAGGCAGCAATCCTTGGCTTAGATATAGGTGCAATGAAGTCTCAGCTTACGGCACCGGAGCAGGAAACAGCAAAGGCAAGCTCTGCAGGTGCTGACTCAGATGCAGTCAGTGATATTATAGTTCAGAGCTTTATGGAGAATAATACAGTTGTATTTATAGATAAGGCATTGGCGACAGTAGAGCTTAAAGACCTTCCGACAGCCTATAAAGAGTTTTCAGATAAGTATAAAGGTGTGCTTTTACAGGAGATAGGCAGAAAAGGCATAGTAGCGCTCTTTCAGAAGCTTGAGGAAGACGCTAATGACCTCTTTAAAGAGGGCAAAGAAAAAGAGGCCACCAATCTTTATAAGTCAGTAATATTCTTCGCTAAGATCGCGGACGCGCTTATAGTACATGACAGTGAATTCGATTGGATAGGCAACATAAGCCTCTTAGGAGGAAAGATAGATAACTCTCTCATGCTTTCAAAGGGCAAATTAGAAGTTCCTCCGTTTTTTGGCATTACATCAATGTTTCAGAAATATGTATGGTTATACAATGATCTCCTGCCTAAGATGAGAGAAATAGGATTTACAGTTGACCCTCAAAACAATACAGCGACATCATCTGCGCAGGCAAGATTTGAACAGCTGATTAAGGATACTCATATACCTCAAGACCTACAGTCCATGCTTAATGTTGAAGTACGCAAGATAGCGGACCGTGAAGGTTATGCGCTTTCAAAAGATGAAGCGGATAAGCTTGAGACGGAGGCCATAGAGATTATATTCAGAAGCTCCCAAGGCTTAGAAGACAGGCCTGGCATACCTTCAGCCGGTATAGGTTCAAGTGTGCCTACAATGGGCACTGATGGTATGCTTGATGTTTTCAAGGATGTCGCCGCATCCGCGTACCTTAGAAGGGCATTAGAATATAGGGATAAGATAGCAATAAGCACATGGTTGCTTTCAAGGATGAACTTAGATGAGCTTAAACATATAGTTAATAAGCTTAAAGGCTTGTCTGAGGTTACTCCCAAGGTCGAGGTTGGTGGGATTTTTTATAATACCAGTACAATCATAGAAGACATAGAAGCTAATCTTGCAGAGGATCTGCGTTCAAGAAAAGAGTTTGTCAATGTTTCAACACTCAGGGTTCTTACATTGTTGGAACTGTTGCAAGAGCAGAGTGCTAAAGACGTTGTTGTTGATAAGGCATTAGCAGAAATAAGAGATGTCCGCATCGATTGCCTTGACGCGGCAAGGATAGGCGGTGGAATACAGACACAGACTATGCGTTCAAGTGAATATTCTATCGTGGGTTTTGCGCTAAATAAAGCTACGGGCTGGACAGGTGACGCGAATGATATGGTTGTTATAGATTATGATATCTCTTATGGCAGAGGCGAGCTTATTGTGCAAGGTTCTATAATTAGCGATCACTATAAGATATTGATGAATCTAAAGACCGGTAAGGCTATTATATTATCTAAAGAATGCGGTTCAAAGCTTGCTACATTAAAACGTGTCAAGGCTGGTGAAGAGATTAAGGTCTGGGCTGATTCCAAGCACGAGACAACAGAGACAATTATTGCGGAAGAAGGGCAGGAATATCTAGCAGTTACTCCTGTGGAAGATCGCCAAAGATTCGTTGTATCAGATGAGAAAGCCATGGAGATAGCGCATAAGATATTGGAGGCTAATACGGTTCATAACGCGGGAAGAACCCAGGTTGTACCGGTAGATATGGAGGCTTGCTATTACCATGACACAAAAGGAAAATTGCAATATTCCATAGTGCAGAAGAGGGATTCTGCTATAAAATCAGGTTTCGATTTTGAAGACCCTGATTTTGTTATTCATGCCGGAAAAGAGCCTATAGCTGGGTTAGCTGACGCTGCTCAGGAGCAGGGCCATATGAAGGCAAAAGGTTTTGAGACACAGAATGCGGCAAGTGGTGTAACAGTATGGGTTGAGGAGCCATCTGCCAACAGAGTTAAAAAGGCGGTAGAGAATATATGGGCAGGCGCAGGAGAAGATGCGTTGAATGAATTTTTACCGCAGGCGCACCCTGATCTCTACACGCCAAATGATAAATTAGCGATAATAGAGAAGATACTAAGAGATAAAGTTGTAGTAGATACCGGGATACAGGATGATTTTGATGTAGAAGGTTTTGATTTTGATAAGGCCCGTATCTTAGAGAGAATAATTAGCAAAGATTCCACGTCAGAAGAGACCATAAAAGAGATTGAAAGTGCTTATTCAGATAAATTGGAAAAAGAGGCTGTAGTCTCTATTGCTGTGGGAGTTATGAAACTCTTTCGAAGTACGGATAATCTAGAAGATAGAATGAGAATATTATCTTCTATAATCAGGGTAAATATATTTTCCTCACCTAAGGGCGATTTAAAAAAGGCGTTTGTTGAAGAGCACGCAGGAGTCTTAGAAAGAGATGTCTTAAACAGGCAGTTTGATAAGATAAAGGCAATGATCAAAGACGGCATAAATGTGGTAATGGTTACGCCTGAAACAAATCCGAATTTCAATGATATTATGAAGTTTGTAGATGAGAACGGTGGTGCGACAATTACGCGGCAGGGAGGCAGGTCAGCTCACGCTATTATCATATCTATTCAATTTGGTTATTGTGTAGTAGGCGGCGCGGAATTTAATGATGCAGATCTTCTAGAAAGAATTAAGGATGGCGAACAAGTCCTTTTAACAGTAGATGGTAACAAGGGACAGGTCTATGATATTGAGATACCGATAACAAGTTTCTTCAGTTCTTTTCAGCCAAGGCGCTGGGGCAACTATGGCGGAGATATAGGACTTATAACAAATGCTCCTAATGAAGTTGAGAAGGCATCCAAAAACCATCATTGGCAGATACCAGTAGATCATGAGATGTACCCTTATATGGAAGGAAAGAAAAGTGTCGGTTATTATTCTGTAAGTTTGGATAGGATAGAGGAGATATTAATAGAATTAGGCCTTGATTTTCGCGGTGCTTATGCATATGACAGAATGTTCGCGATAAGGGCTGGTGAGCTTGATGAGCCTACATTATCAAGACGCCAAAGGAGCGATATAGCTAAGTTACGAAGTAGACGTGATTTAGTAACTAAGGTAGGTAAAAAGATTAATGATAAAGGCTTTATATTGGCAGTTGAATATCTGCGCCATGAGCTTGCAAGCCATTTTAAACAGATGCTTGCTACTACAAAACCGGGACAGGTTGTACAGGTAAGGCTAAGGGATTTGAAAAAAAGGGAGATATTAAAGACCCAGGATACAGCTGAGTTATTTTATAATGATGAAGAGGCATCGATGATAGGCGATAGAGGAACAGGTCTTGAGGTCCATGATGAGAATATAGAAGCAATAGACTTACAGGTTCTTGCTCTTGAAGATGCGAGGATCGCTGCCGAGGAATTAGGAGGCCTGGGTGACTTAGGTTTTATGTTTGTCTTTATCAGAAGAGTCCTTGATGACCCCGAATTGGGCATAGAATCGGATCTTAAAAAAGGCCTTAACAGGTTGCTTAAGCTAAGGAGAGAGGGGAAGATACAGCGCATACCAAAGCAGGTTGGGGTAATGTTTGAATTGGTAATAAACGCCCTATTGGCAGAGGAGCTCGCTGAGATATTGGCTGATTTTAGAGAGCAAGTTAAGGAAGAATTTAATGAAGATATATCCACCTATTTTTCAAATGGAACAAATGACCTTACGCAGTCTGTCAAGGGCAGTAGAGATGAAGGTAGATATGTCAATATGGATATATTGATGCCAAATGGTGATATTACCAAAGGCATAAGAGTATTCTATGAGGGCGATCCGGCTGTTGGCGATACTATCGCGCATGGTGCTTTTGTAGCTAAGAAATACGGTCACAAAAGAGGTAGCTGTGGTGAATACTTTAATAATCTTTTAAATGCCGGTGATCCTGAATCGATTGACAGCGCGAGAGATGGTTTTGGAAGGCTTGATTCCGCGGGGACGAGTATCAAGGTCTTTCCAAAAGCTGTAAAGCTTCTCGCGGATTCACAATTGGCAAAACAGCATATACCTACTAATATTGCGGTTAAGGCAGAGGTCCTTGCGGAAGGCAAATCTTTGCATGAAAAAGGTGCTGCACACAGGACCGCGGTCTTTATAAGATCAGAAGATGACTTTATAACTGAGCGTGTAATATATAGAGATGGTGGAAAAAATAGAGACATAAGATACGCTCCTAAGGCAGTAGAAGGCGATGTATTGATATTGTCAACGGATATCGCCCCTGATAATAAAAAATTACTGGAGACTCTTGATTCTCAGGCAAGCGGCGTCGTACTTGCAGGCAAGAATGGCACATACCTAAAAGAGTTACAGGCCCTTCTTGTAGAACGTAGTATTCCTACCATCATAATAAAGAAAGACATATTTACGAAATTGATTGATTTTAAGCAATATGTCTTTGATTTTGAGCGAGGTGCGATATATACAGAGAACAATATATCTTTTGATATAGAATTTATGGAAAATAAGACAGCGTATGCGCATATAGATTACGACGCAAAACCTAAAGAGGCATCTGTTGAGACAGTAGATATGGATAATATCTATAAAATGATCGGCATTCATCCCCTGGCTTTAACCCTTTATGCGCTGCATACAGGTGAGATAGAAAACTCTACTGTAGAGACAATAGATGGTGGGCAGATTGTGAGAAAACTGGATAAGATAATCTCCCAACAGCGCATACCTCTGGCTAAAAATAAATTTCCAGCAATGTATAGTGATGTAAAGGAGCTTCTTGATGTGTACAATGTTGATAGCGTGCGGGCCTTAATAAGCAAGGCTACTAAGCAAGCCGTAGAAATGCACAGAAAAGTTTTGCCAGAAGGTACTACGCTTGCCTTTGGTACATCACAACAGGATGCCTGGGCATTTGAGGAGCTTAAATGGGGTAAGCGCGAGACAGAGCTTGAGCTCAATGTGTTCAATGTGCCTATAGATTTAAGGGGTCTTGCCAAGACCATATCCCCTGGATATGGCGATATATTCGAAATGTTTCTTGAGGTAGTAAAGGAAGAAGGATTGGATATTCAGTTTAATTATGTGCAGGATCTAAATATCCTTGATACAGCTATAGAGTTTCTTAATCAAAAAGGGTTAGTGCCCGGAGAAGATGGCTTTAATCTTGGCATGAGCGCGTCTACATCCCACAACTTTATAGTAGCATATCGTTATTTCAGTAAAAGAGATATATCATTTGTTAAGTTTGATGATGCACTTCTTTTAATGAACTTCGCGCTGGCCAATCTTGATTATCATACAGATGTAAGACGCTGGGACGGAAGTTTTGAGCCTTTGATTAATATTAATGAGAGAAGTTATCAAGAGGCATTAAAGAGAGCAAAGGCCATGCTAAGGACAGCTATGGTCAATCACAATGTAGCAGAGGTAACAACACTCAAGAGCTCTTCAAGCGGCAATAGCGCGCTTAATGAGGTTACGAAATTGATTGTTCAGTCATATCTTAATAAATTATATTCTGAAAGATGGTACAATGGGTTCAGGGACATAACTAAGGCGCTTAAAACAAGATTTGTCATATCAGGCGGTGAATTCCTCGAGAATGAGATCCCTGCTATGCTGGAGACTTTTAGCAGTAAGATTAAACAAGACTTTGGCGATGATACGGTAATTTCGATCTCAGCATATGCAAATGGATCACAAACAAATCTTTCTGTATCAATATTAATAAAACCTAAGCTCACTTCAGCTGCCCAATTAGCTATTCAGGCACAGTTGGAGGGGCTGCTTTTATCAATAAAAGATAGTGAGGAAACAGGTTCAAAAGAACAGCTTAGAACAGGGTTTACATTGTCAGGCAATGATTTCTTATCTGATGAGTTTCAAACCATGCTTACAGATTTTAAGAGCCAGGTTAGGAATAGTTTTGGTAAAAATGTATTCTTAGTTGCTTCAGATGTTGTAGGTGGAAAAAAAGGATTATTGAATGTGGCCGTCTTAATAGAGGATGCTGGCACTATGTTGAAATCCAAGAGCTCTTCAGGTGGCACCAGCGAATTTGACGAGGTCAAGGAATTATCGTATATTGAATCAGAGCTTGATAGGTTATATCAAGCTCTAAGAGCTCATACAATAGAAGGCACAATAGCCATTCTTAACACAAGGCTTGACCTTTTTGCACACGACAACAACCTTCACTTTGAGGTTTATAATAAGCTGGAGGCCTTCGAGGACAAGATCAAAGATGAGTTTGGTGAAGAGGTGGTGACCACTGTTCAATACGACGAGGGTGAACAGGAAGGTAGTGTATCTCTGTCCGTATCAATACAATTTAATAATGAGGCAGTAGCACCTAAGAGTTCCTCAAGCGGCGATAGTAAGCTTTCACCGGTGGAATTGAGCCTTGAGAGACAGCTTGCTGAGCAGCTTGCATTAAGAAGGGCAGGCACCATAACAAGCATAAATAAAAAGATTGAGGTAAATCTTTCATTGCCAACAGATAATGATTTACTTAGCAGGCTTCTTGCCAAACAAAAAGATTTTGTAGATACGGTCAAGCAAGAGTTTGGTGAAATAGTAGTAACCGAATATGTTATTGTAAAAGATGGCATTAACATGTCTATCGGAGGCAGCGGCAACAGAAAAGACCAAGAGTCCGTTACTGATACATGGAAGACCTCCTCAGGCGGCACTATCCATGTAACACCAGCTGAAAAGGTAACAGAATTGCTCAGAAATATTAAAAGCAATGTTAATGTCAAAGAGAGGTTTGACGTGGCGCTAAATAAGCTTGATGGATTAGGTGCAGCAGCAGCAAATGAGGTTAAAGATATATTAGAAAGTGTGCACAAGGAACTGTATACAAGGCTTGATAGTGATATCATGGGCATATTGAGCGTGCATAACTCGAACATATCTTCGGACGACGAAGATGCATTAAGAGATATGGTGAGCATACAGTATCAGGCAGAACAGTATTTAAGCAATATAGATACTATAATGTACGCGGCTGATGGCAAATTATCAGAGGACATTGCACCGCGCGTAATGATATTACCAGCCACAACAGCTGTATCGAACCAAGCGCTACTTGCAAAAGAGGAGATTCAGGCGATAGAAGAAAATCTCGGCGTTATCACAGTCATCAGTAATAATCCTATCCAATCGATTAAAGATATTCTCGAAGGTGGTAAACTTGTTAACCGAGACGGGCACAAGGTAGAGGTATTAGGTAATGATATCGCTGTAGTGCTTACGGAAGGACAGGTAGGCATGGCAGATGATGTGAATATTGTACTAGGTACAAGTAACACGCTTGTAATGAGTAACATATCCATTTCACAATACGTGCCATTTTCACAGCTTGCGATGCTTGCAAAGGTTCAGCTCATACTGAATAAGATAGGCGTAACATCAAGTGAAGCAGGGCCATATAGAAGCGCATTCTTTGCAATATGGAAGGGCGTTACAGGCAATCCATTCATTGGCAATATAGAACAGTTCATTACTAACCCCGCTGCTTATGTTATAAGTATATTAGTAGCGCCGGTATCAACACTTAGCGCAATAGAGATAAAGATACTGCATGACAGGGCAGCCAGGATCTGGGCATAATTCTAGATACCGGATACTTGTGTAGAGATGTTTTAAGAACGGTTCTCAAGCATAATCGATCGCGTTTGAGAACCGTTCTTGATTTATATAAAAAAAAGATTGCTATTTTTCTAACTTTTAGTTAAAATATATCACAATTCTTTTTTGGCCCCATCGTCTAGTGGCCTAGGACGCAAGATTCTCATTCTTGTAACACGGGTTCGACTCCCGTTGGGGTCACCATAAACATAAGTAGCTGTAATTCCTATAGTTATGCAGGAGTTACAGCTTTTTTGTTTTACAGCGCCTCTTCCGTAATTTCCCTTTCATTCCCCCATATTTCCCATATAGTAGGTAGCAATTTAGGCAGCAGTAAAATCATCGTCTTTGCGCGCAAAGCGAAGCAATCTCAAAATAGGCGGTGCGCATGAAAGGCTACCAATTTTTACAGAATAACTTTTTTGGTACCTGCCGAGTACGCAAGATATCCAAGCTCCCTATGTTACTCCTAATCTATCTGCGAGGTCTATATGCTTATTATGGCAAGCCGACTTTTTTTTACAAGGACGAACAGATAATGCAGGATTTAGGTATATCTCGTAATACATTGAGGCAGGCGCGCAGACACTTGCAGGAAAGAGGTGTAATCAACTTTTATATATCTAATGGTAGGGGTAAGGCAACAAGATATTTAATGCTTGAGACAGAGCTTGCCCCTGAAATAAAAGGGTCAAGAGCTGAGAGAAAAGGGTCGGATCCTAACCCTTTTTCTAAACAGAAAAAGGGTCAAAATTTCACCCCCAGGATTAATAGAACAACTAAACCATTAAACTATGTCAATTCTGATTTACCGGACTGGATGCAATTAGGTGCCGAGCGCCTAAAAAGAAGGAGTGAAGGCTATGTTTAACCTAAAATCCATGCTTAGTAGCCCCTATGGCTATTATGACTATATATGGGTAGATGTCCTGCTTATACACGAAACCCGCAAAGCTATTTTGATTGACTTTGACGGTAGGAGAGCCTGGTTGGCAAAAGCGTGGATATTAAGAATAAACACACATCATCATAATGGGCGAATCAAAGCAATCTTCATTAAGATATCATCATACAATTGGAGTAAAAAATTTACTTGACATAGTTGTATTTTTTGTTATAATGTGAGATGAAATAGAGGTGGGGAGATATTACAAAAAGTATGAGAGTTATAAAATGTAATATAATCATTGAAGGACTACAATAGCAATTTTATTGATAAATACAGATATGTATGTTATAATATATAATAATGGAGGTTGATATGACGTGGGAACGGTTTACAGATATAGGAAGAAGCATGAACCCAAAAATATCAATAAGGGGCAATGTGCAAATTGGACTTAACACAGCAGCAATAGATAAGTTCAAACTAAAGGATTATAAGTATGCTGTATTGTTTTTTAACAATAGCAATCGGTGGATAGGAATACGATTAACAAATGACCATACTGAAGAAGGAGCTTGTAAATTGCGAGTAAGAGATGATGACAAAGGTGCTCATATTTCTGCTAAATCATACATTGCGAAATATAATTTAAGCGATTTATCAGTAAAGAGGTTTGAAGCTTCCTGGGATGAGAATGATAAGATGATTGTTGCAATTGTAAAATAAATAAAACGAGCAGGCTACCGTTTGCGCGATAGCCTGCTTCTAATTAGCACTCTATGCTACCATTGGCTCGATAACGATAATGAGATGCTATTCTTTTTTAGTTTACCTCATTTAAGTTTCCTGGTCAAGAGATTTTTGCAAGAGAGAGGAGGTAATTGAACAATATATAGTGCTATTAATTATATAGATAAATGAGTATCGATAACCATTAATGATTTAACAAGGAGACTAGGCTATGAGTTTT
>Ga0208904_1001203_pt1 | contig 18226 bp, 21 predicted proteins | sample AntAceMetag02UKB_FD_184774 | JGI IMG/M metagenome (GOLD analysis project Ga0208904, IMG submission 184774) | Saline lake microbial communities from Ace Lake, Antarctica - Antarctic Ace Lake Metagenome 02UKB (SPAdes) (version 2) | ecosystem: Environmental > Aquatic > Non-marine Saline and...
CGCCGCTGCCTCCGTCTAATCCGGGACGAGAACTCCCGCCCGCAACCGACCCCCCGCCACCGCCACCTATGGCGGTGATAGCATCAAAAACCGAGTCTTCACCGTTGGTTCCTCGACGTTCAGTTGTTGTAGCTCCGTCACCACCCGCACCAACGGTCACGGAATAGGTTCCTGTAACAACAGGGTAACTGGCAGCATAAACCATCCCGCCAGCACCACCACCGCCACCGTATACTCCTCCGCCACCACCGCCACCAGCTACCACGAGTACCTCCCAATCTCCGGTATTTCCAGTAACTCCCAATTCACCATCGCTAGTAAATGTATGCACAATATATAGCCCATCAGTAGTGACCGTTCCGCCAGTGACCCAAAGAAAATTAGACACCGGATAGTTACCCTCTGACACAACCACAATATTAGTTCCAATAATGTAGTTATTGCTCACTACCGTGACCGTCAAGTTCGTCTTTAGAACAAAAGTCCGGCTCAAACTGTTCATTGAATACTGCGAGAACTCGTAACCCGACACATCACCGTTGGTGAAAATAGACCACGCCCCTTCTGCCTCCGCCCTTGCCTCGGCATATTTGCTGGTGAGAATAGTGCCTTCCCAGTCAGGGGTGCAATAGCCAACCTTTTTCCCGATTCCCCACCACACCTGCCCTGTCCCGCGTCTGGCGGTGGCAAGTGTCTTCTGGAGCATGTACTCGTATTTGTACCGCTCCTGCAATGGCTCAACAAACAGCCTTCTGACAAAACCGCCAAACGTGGCAGAGACAACCGTTCCGGTGCTGTTGGTGTAGCCGGGAACCTGCGTGAATTGACTTGCACCATCGCCAATCGGAAGCCCAGAAATAATCCCGCCAACAGTCATAGCTACCGGGCCAACCGCTCCGGTATACGGATGATTTGTGTCTACATAGAACGGCGGCGTCAATGCCAGTTTGTAATCCATGTTTGTCAACATTGCATAGTCAGACCGGAAGGTAAACACGTTTGTCATTACATGCTCGTAGGCTACTGGGTTTGTTGTGGACAGATCATTTGTCGTATATGTCCTAACTTCTGACGCTGGCTCCACGCCCCACGAATTAGATGACGTCGCGGTAGCCTCGTCGCGCTCCCACCCGCCGACGACAATCTCTATCAGGTCGCATTGGTAGATGCGGTTCAGAACATTATCTGCCACATAGATGGTGCCGCCAGTAAGAGCCACTCCCACCAGCGCACGCCACCCGTAGGCAACGGCCTGTGTTGCGATTGACATTATCCTGCGGTCTCCCCGTTCAGATAGATACGATTTTTAGTTACATCTATGACAATGGAGTCAACATCCTGATCTCCCGTGGGCATTGCCGCTACCCATTCAGGCGTAGTGATTCCGTCCAGATAAATTTTTAGGAAGTCACTGGTTCTGGGCGGTATAGTCACCTTCTTGACGCCGACATAGCAGTAATCAACAGTCATGCCCCTAGATAAATCATCATCATCCAGCACGATCGTCGGTACCCCGTTCGACCAGTCCACATGCCCGTTATGGACCGATAACCTTTCCCACGCGCGCGCCATGCGGACCAACGCACCGAAAAATATCCGGTGACCAATTGGCATTCCAGACTTGGGCGGTGTGTCAAATATCTTCATGTCGGGTAATCTTCCGCCGTCACGGTTATTGTTGCCGCGTACGTTATGGTTTTAATCAGGGTATATGACGCGATTGTGCGCTGATCCTCACGCGCGATATACGAGGCAACCACGCCCGTGCCTAGCCCTGATTGATCTGCCGCCTCCGCCGTGGTCTGTGCGATAAGTTTTGCCAGGGCCACCCATTCGCGCACTTCGGTCTTGATTGACTCGGTATATTTAGCAACCTGCGAGTACCCATACACGCGCCACACGCGGATATCAACATTGACGCTGATAAGTATTCCATCCCCCACGATTGTCGTTGCCAAGGCCATGATTAATTTCCCGAATAGGTGAGCAGTTTTTCGTTTTGCTGCCGGATAACATGGATGTCGTCTCGCGTGTCCTCTTGCACTTTTAAGGCTTTCTTTTCAGCCGCCACGAGTTTACCTTCCGCAGCCTTTCCAGCCGCTTCCAGATTCGCGGCCTTGCCCTTGGCGGCTTCGATCTTGTTGAACGCGTCTAAAAACTCTTTATCCTTACGGCTAATCTTTACGCCGCGCGCTTGTTTTTCAGTCAGCCGCCGGGCCTTGGCGGCATCTTTATCGCGGGACTTTGCTTCATCCTTGGCGGCGCGGGCTTCGTCAATGACGGCCTGAACACGAGACTTTGCAAGACCTTCTATTTCGCCTTGCTGTTTTTTGATTTCGGTAAGCTCGTCCTTTAAGAGCTTGATCTTTAATTTCTTTTGCTTGTCGGCTTCTTTTTGGGCCACTTTCGTTTTAGCCTCTTGCGCCTTTTTCCACGCCGCTTCTTCCGCCAAGGCCGCTTCTTCTGCCGCAACCGCTTCCGCTTTTGACGCCGCCAGCGCCATCGCCGTTGATGCATCAGCATCCAACTTCTTAGCAGCCGCAACCTTATCCTCTAGCGCGATCTGCGCGCCGGCCTGTTCCTCTGATATTTTGACTACTTCCGCCGCGTAGTTTTCTTCGATCTTTAGCCTGTCGGCGAGTGCGGCCTCCGTGCGCTTTGACACTATCCCACTACTGCCGGCGAGTGCCTTGCCCATTTTTTTAACCACGTCGAGATAGGGCTTGATGTCCGGCGGCTCAAATTTTCCACCTTTAATTTTTTTCCACACCGCAACGACGTAATCTTTTACGTACTTAAATTCCGCAACTAGTGCTTCCGCCCATATCTTTACAATGTTCGTGATATAGCGAATTGCCGTTTCCCCACCGTCGCCAATAGCCGCCCATGTAACTGCGGAGGAATTGCCTATGAGCTGGAACTTGCGTTTAACGTCCACATAAAACAGCTTTACCCCGGCAATCAAACGGACTATCCCGCCGCCCTCAACCCACGAGGTAACCTTTACGCCAAATTCCTTAACAGCTTCCCCTGCGCGTTTGAGGGAAATCATAAGGCCATTATTTTGAGAAATCGCCTTGCCTATTTCCTCCCACACGTCACCAACGCGGCCCTTGAGCACGTTCCACTGACCGCCAACGGTGTCAAGCAGCCCTTCCTGCTGTTCGTACCCCTTTGCGAAAAACTCATTGACGATTGCGGCCTTTTCGGTTTCGTCATTGGTCATGCGGAGCGCGGGCAGGTAACGGTTGAGCATGTCGTAACTGCCCTGCATTGCCATTGCCACGGCCTTTTGAGCGGCTTCTTCTTGCAGCCCAACGGCCTTTAGCGCAAGCACCCCCTTTGCGGCCTCGCCCAGCTTCGACGTCTGGACACCCAGCATCCGCATTTTTGCCATACCCGCCAACGTGGATTCGTCAGCGGCCCCGGTTTCGTCTTGGATAGCCGCGGCGATACGTTTCAAGGATGGGATCAATGCCTCGCCAGCCTCGCCGTGGGCGTTCATTGCCGCGATTAATGATCGCTCTGCCGTCTCTTGGATGGCATACGCGGCCACAGCCTTGGCAGCAAGGCCCGCAACGGCGGCGGCGGCACCCAAAAACGCCTTGGCAAACATGCCGCCGATACGCATAGCTGACCCGCCAAACGCCTTGAGCGACTTCCCAGCCTTGCTCAGTCCTGCGGCCATCGCGTTTTTCGCGCGCAATACGATTGATATCTCTTTTTTAGCCATTACCGTTCCACTTCCTTGCGGCTTTTCTTGATCTTCTCGATTGCCCACCCGATCGCGCGCTCGGCTTTTAATCTTGGATCTGCAAGAGTCTTCTGCCCTTCGGCGCTATTCTGCCGAACAATGCAATCCAAAACGGCGTGAGTGTAGCCAGCCGCGCACCGACGTTCCCAAAAATCTGGATCGCCACCACATGACGCGGCAAGGAATGCGGAAAAGTCACCCATCGCCATGCCGCCGGTCTCTTCTGGCGGCTGATCGGCGTCCTCGTCCTGCTGTAGCACCTGGCTAATCGCTACGTTCAACTCGCCAAACGTGCATTTGAGCGACCTACCCCACCGCTTCACGGCCTTTTCAGCGTCCCGGCCATCAATCGCCAGTGGGTCGCCATCGTTGCGGCCATGCGCCATCGCATACGCAAGAGCGAACGTCTGTTGCCTATTGCCGTCTAGCTGGCACCCTACGCGGTTAAACCAATCCTGGGCATACAAAGACATAGGCCAGAGGATAGTCCCACCTACGGCGACTGGGGCGCCCCTGGCAAGCAGCCTGCGGGTTTCAGGGGATTCAACAGCCCAGCCCAAGGCGTTAATTTCGATAATATCTGCGGGCGTCAGGTCTATACCATCAGCCCGCAAGGATTCGATTTCGGCCTCGGCCAGTTCTGATAATTTCGCCAAGTCTTGCATTGCATCCCTTCATTGCCACCCTTTACGACGCAAGACGCGCCAGGTTGAACGAGGCGGCTCCGGACGCGGTATGCCATGCGGCCTGACCTTCATCTGCGCCGGGGTCTTGCGTGACCTCGGCCATGAATACGGCAGCGACTCCAGAATCGGCCAGGACAGCCGACAATGCCCACGCGGGCGCATCCTCGACACGTACGAAATCGGCAGTGACTTCGCCGGTCCCGCCGGATACGCCGTGGGCCGCAGGCTCGCCAACGCCGTCTAACTGCTCGGCCATCGAACAATTGAACCCGATCTTCGAGCCGGTCAGCCGGCCAGCGGATACCGTGAACCCAAGCAATTGCGCTTGCTTAATGCCAAGGACGCTTATTGCCGGGAGCGTGAACTGGTTCGTAAAGCTGGCCGGGGCGGTGATAGTTTGCAGGCCCAGGTAACCGGTGACGGTAATCTGTGGCCATCCACCATTTGCGGTTGTCAGTTCCAAGCTCTCAGCCATGATCTGGACTGCAAGCTCGCCTATCACTAGATCGCTAATATCCAGCGTGCCGGATTTCAGTGCGTAGGTGGTCGATACCTCGAATATCGCAGCGGCTGTGTTTCCGCTATACGCGGCGGCGGCAATATCCTCGTTCGCATCTTGGGCGTCGGCGCGATTTTGTGCGCGCGGCACCTTGGAACTGGCAACCAGCACCATGATATCGGCGAGGGTGCCTGCGTCATGGACTGTTTCAAGAATTGCGAAATGGTCGGTCAACGCCCCGAAACTTGTTGCTTCTGAAATGCTCATGTCGATCTCCTTCTCTTGTTGTTAAAAATCTGATCGCCCGTACTGGACAATCAGCGTAATCCCGATCATGTTTATTCCACCGTCGTCAGCCGGGGCCAGTCCGTCGCCGAACGTCAAGCCGCCGAACTGAAATAAATCGGCGCTTGTCTCGGAAACGATACTGGCCAGGAAGAATGCTATTTCCTTCCCGGTGAACACACCGGAGCGGAATTGAGAAAACATTTTATCCACCAATGATTGAACAGCCGTGTACATTTTGACGATAAACGCATGACTGATATCGTCGTCGGTTTTCGTTCTCATCAGGATCTCGCACTCGACCTGCAACGTGGATTGGTTGTCGTCGGTCTTTGGCGGTGCGCACCGAACGTCAATCATCGGAAACTTGCGGTCCGGATTTGACTTCCACGATCCATCGGCTTCCAAGGATTGCCACGCGCGGATTGTCACATCCTCGCCCATCTCTGCATATTTGCGGATGGTTTCCGCCAAGGCTAATTCTATGGCTTGGGATGTGTTCATTTCGCACCTAGTTTTTTAGTGAGTTTGTCATCAATACGGTTCGTCATCTTTCTGGCAGCATTGCCCAATGCCGTATTAATTGCTCCGATCCCGCCCTTTAACGCATCGCCCATGTAGTTAATCCTGTTTGTTATTTTTACCGTCGGATTATCAACTCCACCGCTCCACTTAATATCCGCAATGTTAGGGACGCGCATTATGTTTGCCGTTCCGCCTGCCATTCTTTTTGCCGCCCATTGCCACGTTTTCTTTGCAAGACCGCGCTTACCTATGATACGCCGCTTGTCAGACTTGATGCTTAAATCTGGCGTCTGGTCAAACCTTTCCGCCCTATGCACCTTCCCGGTAAGCGTATTGATGTACTTTACTTCAAATGTGTTCTTGTCAACAAACCTTACGCGGCCAAACTCGCCGGTTCTAAAAATTGGTCGAAAGCCTTTTTTGCCGCTCTTATCCCATCGCATTACCCCGAACGGGGCGCGGCGGGCGTCGGTTTTGTATCGCTTGTCAGGGTTTTTGACAATGGGCCGCAGCTCTTTTGATACCTTGGTTTGAGCGGCTAGTGATTGCATCATCAATATCCCGCCCCATTTTACAGACTCTTTCAATCCCTTGCCCAGTTCCTTCTGCGCCCGTTGCATCTGGGCAAACAGCCTCGATATATCAGCCTTATTGATCTCGATAGATACAGGCGCCTCACTCATTGACGGCCTCCACGGTCAAGCGCGTAACTCCGCCCTGCGTGTATCTGCCAAGGACACGGACCTTTTGCCAATCTGGTTTCCCGTACTGCTTGATCTGTATCTTAATCCCGATCTCTACCCCGCCTGTCGGTTCATCGCTGGCGCGCAACCGAACATCGCCCGTAATGCTGTCGATCTGGCCGTAGTCCGTGCTCTCCCGCACTTTGCCGAGCCCGGCCAACGTGCATCGTTCAATGGTCAGCCGGTCAACCTTTATCTGACACCGGGACCAGACGATCGTGTTATAGGTATGGTTGAAAATGGTTAGCGTAATGCTCACGATTTACCCCTTACTGTCTGCCGGGAGCGTGGACGGATTACCGGCTGCTTGACAGGCGCAACGGCTTCCTTCTTTTGGATTTCCTGTTTCTGCTCGACCTTTCGCGCGGTCAAGTCCTGTGGGTTTTCAAGCATTTCCCTATGCTCTGCATGTTCCTCTGCCAGTCGGTAATAATGGATGGCCGTCAGCCCATCAATGCAGCCCATCTTCTTGCCGGCGGCCTGAATCCTGTGGCTGAAATTCGTATCTATGCCCAAGACCCTGCATGTCTTTCCGTGGACTTCTGCTACCGGCGCGAATGGGATCTCGTCAACAAGTTTGCGCTGAAACAGCATAAAGTACCCGGCGAAGTCACCCTGCCACGGCGATACATGAGTTCCGTATTGCTCGATCCTGCTCATTGCAAGTTGGTAGAGTTTCACAAGATCACTTTCGGGACTCATTTTGCCGTCGACGCACATCTGTTTTGCCATTATTCGATTTGTTAAAGCCGTGAAATAGTCATAGTGCTGGCCGTATTTTGAAAGAACATCCTCGATGAACATTCCGATACTGGACGGAAAAAGCATTACATCCATATCAAGACAGCATATCCAGCAATCAGGATGCGGCACAATGTCGACGCAGGTCTTGTACGCCCAGCCCAGCCCGCGCCGATCAAACGGGCTAAAATAGTAAACCTTTGGATGATGCGGGCCTGCGGTAAATTCCCCCTCGTAGGGTTGCTCAAATATATGACGGGGCAACAACGCCAATGACGCGCCGGACACATGACGCGCCCAGGCAAATGAAACCTGATCCCGTATAGTCTGCGTGTCCATCTCCTGCCACCATGCAAGATCGAATGCAACCGTCCGAATATTGTTGCGGCGATAGAGCACCCTATTTTCGGGCGCAAGCGCATCCTCTGAAAGTCCATTAATCTTGTACCGCGCGATTTGTGACCGCAAAGCCTCGGCCGTGGCGTGGCTACCGGTAACCCGCTTGTTGCCTATGCACCGCATTGCCTCATCGCGCCATGTGTTTTCAGCGCCTTTATGGTGCGGCATGGAAACAATGTCAGTATCGTAATTACCGAACTGATCCAGGTCATCGCCAAGGATTACATTGCCGTCGATCCATAGGGTTTCCGGTTCGTCGGGGAACAAGACATGTGCCAGCGCCTTATGGTGCCGGGCGCGCTTGCGTGGGTTTGCATCATCGAACACGGCCGGCCGGCAGTCCCAACCGTTCAGATGATAGGGTTCCTCTATATCCATGAACGCCACATACCTGCCCTTTTCAGCATCGACTTTTGGCAGGCTGTCGTATTGTTCAGGGCCATCGAATAGGGCTGTGTATATCAGCATTTCTTTTCTCCGCGATAGGTCTTATCCTTCATCGCCTTGCAAACTTTAACACCTGGAAACTGAATACACCACTCCACAACCTTGACCTGATTCGTCATCACGCCCACCCACGGATTAAAACTTGGCATATCAATCCACACCCAACCGGCCGGCAGCGCGACACGCTCCCAGTGATAGCAGGGCTGGTCCGTGTCGTGCGTAATTATTACATTGGTTTTGCCGATTGCCTCATTGATCTGTAGCCACCGGCTCATTGAGCCATCCACGAATATTAAATCGTAACGCTTGGACTGGGCTGCCAAGTACGCGGGCGCCGCTTGTGGCCCCATCATGCAAAGCAAGTCAAAGCCCGGTTTGCTACCGTGTTTTTCAAGCATTTTTATAAACCAGTCCGCCTTCTGCATCTCAACCGAGACAACGCTTTTGCAATGCTCGATAAATAGCGGGGTGCTATTATCGCCGCACCCGAACTCGAACACGGTTTCAGGCCTGAAATCCTCAAGATACTTTTTCAGGACCGGCATGTGAGATCCATAAGCGTTAGTCTGAGCTTCGACTGCGTTCATTTCAATTCCCCCATCTTCCATAATCCCAAACCCTTATCGGAATAATCACCGAGCGCCATTTCCTTGATTGTCTGCAATGGAGCAGGAAACTTAAAAGGCGCGTTGACCATGTTCAACGGACGCCAATGGCCGGTGGATATGTCCTTATTCTCGCGGTCCGCGTTGCTGAAAGTCGTGCAAAGCAGATATTTTGCCCCACTCTTTTTGATGTTCTTGACGGCTTTCTTGATATCCTCGAACGAGAAATGCACAAGGCAGTCACGGCACAAAACAATGTCGCACGCCGGGAGCTTGTCCCGCATGATGTCAAGCGTTTCAAACTTCATGCCCATCCATCCATAGCGTTTGAGGTTGCCACGCACAAGGCCCGGTACGATGTCGGCCCCGATATACTTAACCGCTCCAAGCTCGACCTTTCGCATCCAGTTAAGATCACCGCAGGGTATGTCAAGCACGCTCGAAATGTTCAGGTCAGCAAAGAGCTTTGGAAGCGCGGCGATAATAGACTCGCACCGGCCAACGTCTGAGCCAGGGCCAGACACGGACTCAGAACCAAGCCAGCCATTCTCCAGGTAAATTGACCCAAAGATATCTGAGGCGTGGAGCGACCCTACTTCCCTGATTTTATGCGGTTGTATTCCTGTTTCCATTTGTCATCCGTCATTGACCAGAACTCCGGCCATGTCTTGTGTTTCTCTACCGTTTTCAGTTTATGAATCCATCGGTTTGTGATCTCCCAACCGGGGTTTGAATAAGGATTTCTTGCGGGCGACATGTGAACCCCGTGAATAGGGCGCGCCCATTCGGTAAATTTGAATTGCGCTTGCGTGTCGGGGAATGCACCGAAAGCGATTTGTGCCAAGATCATTTCATCGCTGCCTTGATAATCGCGCAGCCTTGCATCACTTGTCGCGGCGTACCATTCATCGGTTAGAACAAACATTAAACCAGACAGACGCGGTAGCTTTTCGTTGACCTGCATCTGGCGGATCGCGTTTGAAAAGCACTTTCCTTCCAGATTTGCGATATGCCATTCCGTGATATGCTGGTCAAGCGTGATGATGTCAACGTCGGAAATATAGGTGTAGGGCTTCCGTGTTTTTGGCGGGAACTTGAAACGTGATTGATCTGCGCGTTTCGTGGTAGTGGTTACGATCAAAGCCCTGCCGCCAAAAAGTTCATTAAGCCGGTTCACGTTCTTGACGTGCCGGTCGTAATCGACGGCCCACACCTCGACAAAATAGTTCGGGTTCGTCATAAGCGCGAAGTACATAAACGGAATCACAAAATGCCCGTAGGCCGCGTCACTGTGCGTGTATAAAAGCGTTTCTTGATTCATATTCTTGTGACCTCTATGCCTCTTTCGTGCATCCATTCGCGCAAGCTGTCAAATTGTTTACGCTCTTTCGCCCACCGCTGTTCTGTCCTGCAAACCCTGCCGACCTGCTTGCCGTCCCAGTCCTCGACACCGGACATGTCTGCTCCGTAAACATCTATTCGCTTGCATCCAAGATCGTATGCTGCTGCAATCGCTAACAATGCTGAATAGTTTAACCAACCAGTCTTGTCGGGCGGCATATCGGCGCGCTTGCCGTTGGTCTTGTATGCCTTTGATACCGGCGTTGCGAGTTTGCGGCTTGCCGTTTCGACGGTAATTACCTTTGGGCTACCAATCGGCTTTCCTTCGTCTATCGTTTTCCAGTCTATCGCAACCCAGTAATGACATTCGATCGCTTCTACTGCTCGATTTACCCCAAGGAAAAGGGTGTCCAAACTGCTGCCTGATAGCGCGCTAATGGCCTCAGCCAATGTTGGACCCGAACACAGGACTTGCGCAGTTTGGAACACCCTAGTTTTTATTCCTTGTTACGGTGTAAGTTTGACCCGCGCGGTCGCGTCAGCGATAGCCGCGGCGAGTACGGTCTTCCCCATGTACGAATTGCCGGAAGATGTCTCCGTGCAGACCTCGTTTGTCTCGTCCCAGTAAACGATGGCACCGGCGACAATGGCGGTCCCGCTGCCGGTATCCTTCGCCACGTCAAACACCCCTTCGACGTCAAGCACTCCAAGAGCGTCGGCGGCGATGTCGGCGGTTGCAATGCAAACCAGATCTTCCAGAACAATCACATCCCCCGAATCCACCGCAACGGCAGGGGTGTAATTAATTCTCAATCCCTCACTATGTTTTGTAGCCATGATCGTTTTCTCCTTGTTGGTTATGCCCGGCTATATTTCAAGCCGGGCTATACCGTGTTGTTACAATTAAGCACCGGTTGACCGAACAGCCGAGCGCCATTCACCGAACGCCACTCCGTAATCGAAGTAACAGCGCATCTGAATGCCGAGCGTGTTGAAATCGGCGTCCGAGGTTTCCACGAACGGCTCTTGGCGGCCATTCAGGAACGCGGCCTGCATCAGCGGCATCGCCAGAGGCGAGGACACCAGATACCAGGGAGCGGTCGCCAGGTAGCGCGTGATGGCGGGAGAAAACTTACCGGCGAATATGTTGGTTTGCACCTGCCGGGCAGAGGCGGTTCCAACAAGGTTCGTCGATGCGTTCAACTCGCGCGCCGGAGTGGCCGCCGTGGTGCCTGTCAGCAAGGTAGTTGCTTCCGTGCCAATCGGGTTTCCGTCGGCATCGTCCAGGTCCATGAACAACCGCTCGGCAACCGTCAGCGTCGCCATCGTCAGCGCGCCGGTGGTGGTGTTCGCGTGGGCTCCGGTGAACGCCGTCGCCACAGCAGCGGTCAGGGCCGCCCAGAAGTCCGTGTTGAATGTTCGGGCGGCGGCATAACCGAGACGCCGCGGCAGGTCACTCAACGCATTGAGATCATCATTGATGATATCCTTGCGCGTGATTCCAAACATCAGAGCCTTGGTATCGGCCTGCACGGTGCGGGTGTCGTCAGACAGTTCGCCGTGGCTGATCTCTCCGCCCGGCCCCATAGCCTGTAGCAGATTGGTCATGATCAGGCGAGATCCGGTGTTGATCTTAAAATCCACTACCGAGCGGATCGCGGCAACAGCGCGCCAGGTTTCCTCAACCGTGCCGTACCCATAGAGGATGAACTTGTTGGCCAAGTTCGACAGGATATTGGCAATGTCGCGGGTGGAAAACGCGGCTTGCAGGAAGTCCCGCGTTTCGTGCCGGCTGAAATCCAGCGTCTTGCCGCTCATGCTAAGGCCCGCCCTCACAAGATCGGTGATGCTGTGCAGCTTAACGTCCTCGGCCTTGTTGAGCGTGTCCTCGTCATAGACCTTCTCGGCCGTTTTTAGACCGGCGTTGAGGGCGGCGCTGGCCTCGATCACCTTCAAGCTGATCTTGGAACTTCCATCGGCCCTGATGTACGGAGCTTTCGGGCGTTTCAACGCTTCATCGTCGGCGGCAATCTTGGCGTTCAGCGCCACGATCTGAGCATCGCGCACCGCAAGGACCGCTTTGGGTTCGTCCCATCCTTCTTTTACAGCCTGCGCCAAAATTTCGGGATGGTCTTTCGCCACATCCTGCACGCGCAAGATGCGATTCTGCTCAACAACCGCAGCCGCGCGAATATCTTCGGCGGTCGGCTCTTCGTTTTTAATCTTGGTCTCCATGTTCGTCTCCTTGGTTTTTAACTGACCTGCTTTTGCCGCGATCTGCGTTTCCGTTGTGGAATCCGCGCCCAGCGGCACTATGGAAATTTCGTTCAACCTACTCTTGCTCACGAGCGTTAACGGCCCTTTTATTGTCTGCCCGTTCGCCTCAGCGCTTTGATCTTCTCCTATCTCCTTTACTCCAATCACCTGCGTACCCATGCTGGCCTGAAATTTGAATCCGTTTTTGCTCAGGGCCAATACCTGTTTGACCACATCCGACTCTCCCATGATCGTTCCAGAAGCGGCCAGCGTGTCCCCCTTCTCAATCTTGCTTGTCTGCCCGATTACAGAATCAAGCGAATAGCTATCGTGTCCGTAAAGGATCGTTGTCTTGTCGCTGACTTCCATCCCGGCCAGGTCAACAACCACGTTGCCCCATAGCGACACGTCCATTTTACCGCCATTGTAAGCGATAATATTGAACGTCGGCAACTTCGCCGGTTCGCCGTCCTTGGCAACCTCGGCGCGGATGTTGCACTCGCTTACCAGCTTCATTATTCCGTCGTTCTTCATCGTTACCCCCGTTTCAAATTATTGATCTTCGCCATCGTCTGTGACCACTGCCGCGACTTCGCCCATAGGATACTGGGCAGGTTCAAGACCGTTTGCTTTACGAGCCTCGTTCCATTCCGCCTCTAACGCCACACGTTCACGAATCCATTGTTTGCCTTGTCGTTTCCAATCCTTGCCCTGCTTGGCGTAATAGGCACTGTATGTCAGTGATCCATTTTTGAATCTGGTATCGTCCGCGTTCGCTTCCTTCGCCGGGTCAACATGTCCGCGCCCACTGAAAAACCACTCATGGGTCTGAGCCAATTTGATATCAGCTTTCGACAAGCTCCTGCGGGTAGCGTATTCGGCGAGCCACTCGGCATATATCGGATCAAGAATGTCGGAGGTTATGTCCGCGCGTTCAACATCAATCGCCCGATCATACGTCTGGTGGTCAAGCCTTCCGCTGGCGTAGTTGTAGCCGCTCGAATCCCCGCCGGCTACATTGAACGGCATTGACAAACAGCGGGCCATTTCCTTGATAATTTCGGCCTTGAACATCGCATAAGTGGTAGTGGGCTGCTCGGCTTTAAGCTGTTGCATCGTCCACCCTTCGGGCAAGGATACAATCGCGTTGCGCTGGGCCTCGATGATGGTGATAGGGTCCGCAAGCTCGGCGGCTACCGCGTCCGGCACAAGCGAGGTCTGCATAATCGCGCTAATTTCTGCGGCACGTGAGGCGGACTCCATTACGGCGGCGGTATATTTTCGCAAGTTCCCAAACAGTGACAGCGCGGATGATATCTCGCTCACGCCACGAGCCTGCCCCGGCCTGTCATGCGAAAAATAATGCAGCATGTACCGCGCCGATACCCAGTCGCCGGAGCTTGTGTTTTTGAAAGCACGGTAATCATAGGGGTTACGTTTCAAAAGCCTGTACTCAGTCGGGTTCCCGTCGGCGTCGAAACGGATACCGTCAATCTCGTCATCCTTCGGGAGCGTGGCCCAGGACTCAACCATTTCACACTCGATAGACCGGATATCCAATTTTACTTCGTTCTTGATCTTGCGGTTCATTACCAGCAACACAAACACTTCACCATCAACGCATTTCGCGCGGCGGATGGTGCGTAGTTTCTGCCATAACCGCATTGCGGTAGCCCAGTCGGTAAAATCCTGCTCGATTTCCTGCGCCCGAGTGGAATCGCCAAGCTGTAATTGCACTGACTGGCCGATGGTATCGTCGGCAATGGACGCAACAATTCCTTTGGCGTATGAGTTATTCGCCACCTCGTAACGAGCGCGGTCACGGATTGTCTTGCGGACGGAAGGATTGTTGGCTTGCGCGGCGGATAATCCGTCAACGCCGGTCCACAAAGTGGCGTTTTCGGTGGTGCTCTGGGCAACATCATAGCGGGCCTTGATGCGCGCGGCCTGTGCCGTGGCGTCAAAGACGGTGCGCTTGTGCTTCGATGATGCTTTTACTTTCGTCGGCATCAATAATGCTCCGGCGCCTTAAATCTTCCCAGCCGGAATCCCATGTACTTCGTCTTTGCCGCCACGCCTTCTTTTCCGGCAAGGTGTTTGTCTAGGGCGATACCATCAAGGATAGAGCGATTGTTTACGCTGCCAGCATCCGACGATACGGAATCTGGATCATCAAGCATGTCTTCAATTTTTTCGTCTCTGGTTGTGCTCACGACACACCATTAAAAAAGTCAAGCAAAATTGTCAATGAGAAATGCTTGTTGCGCGTTGGAAGGGCTATATATAGCAGTTGGCGGGGCTTGCGGCGGGATGAACTGGCAAGTTACGACTCGAACGTGGTCCACTTGTGAGCGCAATTCGCGCACACACGCCGGCGCCAACGACGGTTCCCGTATGTCGCGGCGGTGTTGCGGACATGACTGCGAGGGCAGTTGCATTTAGGGCAACGGATTCCGCTGTCGGTGTCGGCGTCGGAGTGGTAATCGGTCGGCCATACTTTACGGTCTGCCATTGTTTACCTCCAATAAAAAAAGGGGGACACCCTGATTTGCAGGATGCCCCCGGTTGTTCCGTAGGACGGTTAGTATTTTGCCGCGACTATCTTACAACGCCTTGTTTTTAACCATGTCACCGACCGCCTTCCCTGCCAGCATCATACGGCCGAGTTCTAGGGCGGCGCGGTTTTCCTTCCGATACGCGGCGGTATAGGCGCGGCGTTCCTCCCGATGCGCGGCTTCATAGGCGCGGCGTTCCTCCCTATGCGCGGCACGGTAGGCGCTGTGTTCCTCCCGATGCGCGGCACGGTAGGCGCTGTCATAGGCGCGTTGTTTCTCTTTATCTTTATATGGCATGACATCACCCCTCAATCGCTTTGAGAATGCTCAGCAGGTCGCTTCGAGACAGGACGCACGGCTTCAAAACCTCGACTTTGTTTTTCCCGCATGTCCGCCACGGCACGGTTTCAACTTCTATGGCCGCCCGCTTCTGGTTATTCTTGGCAATCAGCCATGCCCGTTGCTCTGCCAATGACCGGATATGGTCACCGTTGATCACTTGCGCCTTGATCTCCGACGGTGCCTCCATAATGTTTACCAGTAATGTGTCGGATGTTCCGTCATCCTTCTGGACAAACGCCTCCACGTTGGTTTCGACGATGCGCTTCTGTTCCGTCATCGGCAGGAGCCGGAATCGCGGGTCAAGGGCAAGCTCTGGAAGCAATAACCTGTTACCGATTCTTTCGAGCGTCGCGATTGTGTTGCGCGGGATGTTGTATTCCGTTATCAGCCGCGCGCGGGCGTCTGGATCTGCATCAAGTAGCCTGATAAGCACGGCCCCGGCTTTAGCCAACCCGCGCAAGCCAGCGGTCAACTCCTGTAAAAATTCCCGCTCAAGATTCGCAACTTCTGATTTTGTAACGTCACTCATTTTTGATACTCCGTTATTTTGGTTGTTCCATCGTTTTATCATCATACCGTCAACATTCCAATAGTCGCCCCCTTATCTGTTTGTTCGGTTCGCCTCTTTATCGTTTCCACCCGGCCATTCTGTACCACTAGCGCAATCGCTATCTCGCCCCACCAGCCGGGCCGCTCCGCCGTGTCCAGCAAGCCGAACAAGGACTTTGCGACATACTCCCTGCTTAACGGCGGGCGCTGCCTGAATATCCTCTCTGCCATATTGTCACCCCCTTTCATCTGCTCAAATCTGATTGCCGGTACTTTTTCCGCCCTGATGCCTCGACGCGCCCGCTGGTCCCGATCCCGCCGTATGCCGCCAGCGCGTACCCCTGAGCCATTGCGTCGCCAAAATCATTACGCCCCGGCGTGCGGTGGTAATTCCAGAACACTTGTCCGCCGATGTCGCCCTTGCCCATGAGCTTATCACCGCATACCTGCGCGGCAAACTCCGTGTGGGTTCCGGCATAAAGCGAGACCGAACCCGGGCTGCCTATCTCGCCCAGCCATGCCCGTTGTGCCACTTCCTTCCAGTAGTCGGCATTCCACGCCACCCAGCGGATATTGCGGCCGGCTTTTTTGTCAAGGCACCCGTGACACTGTTCGCGCAACGCACCGCTAACGGTCTTGCCCCACGGCTTGTAATATCGCGCACCGCGCCCTGTGAATCCATGAGCTGGGACGCCGCATATACGCGCCGACTCTGCCGCGAACCTGATAACCGGGTCGAACTGCGCCCCGCCAGCGTCAATCGCCCATGATTCAGGCTTCATAGTCAGGCCCGCCAGTGCCTTGCCGTGGATTGTCAACTGCTCAAATAGAGCCTTGGCAAGCTCTGCCGCTGGGGTCTCGCCAGGGATGCTCAACTTGTGCAAGCCATACCATAGTAACGCCGACGTTTGGTCTTCGCCAAAGCCAAGCACGACGGTGGAAAAAGCGTATGACGGATTCACGTCGGAGGATGCGACAATTCGCGTCACCCACGGCGGGACGGTAAGCTGCTTGCGGGTTTTATCGGCACGGCTCTGGACGATTGCAGGGGTGAGGGTATAAGGCCCGGCTTCGGATACTGGGTCAACCGGGCGCTGTTGCCGCTCGGCCATGAACGCTTCCCGGCCCATACGGAACCACATACGGATTACACCATAGAAAGCGTCAGGACATTTCTCAGAACCCTTGAACGCGGCGGGTGCTGATAACCTCATGCCCTTTGTCATACCAACCTTATTCTTGCGGTAGAACGCCTGGTCCTTGACGTCACTCAAAAACCTGTCGTGCCATTCATCCCACAGCCGGCGCGCCTCGGACTTGTCATCGTCCCAGCCGTCGGGCCATTGCTCGATACAGGATACGCGCAACGCTTTCCAGCTTGGGTCGGCAAGGTAATGTTCCGCAACATCATTCGGCGCAATGCAATTGCAGGCCAGGAGCATGGGTAAGTCACGCCCAGTTTCGCCGCAGCCAGCTACGTCGCTCTCGATGATGGCTATTGTTTCCGCAACCTGGACCGGGCTTTTCGCAACACCACGATCTTGCACGTCGTCGACTACCACGATCGACGGGCGAAGAATTGTGCCATCGTGCTGTGGGTGATTCAGCCCGCGAATATTCCCATTGATTGTGCTTCCGCCCATGCAACCAAGGTTATCGGGCAGGATAATCATGCCGTCGCCGACCGTCAACTGCGCGCCGGTACATTCCATATTATCAGCCCAGATTATATTCGGCACGCGCTGGGCCACGCCCCTAGCCGCCGCGAATGGCTGGCAATACTCTGGGTAATCGGTAAGCAAAAATTGATTAAAGCAAAGCGCATTCTTCCAGAATCTGAACGCACGTTTTAATGCAGGGGCAGCCCACGGAACGCACACCGGGTAAGCCTGCTTACCGGACATGGACAGGTAGAGGATCATGCCCCATAGCAACGCGGACTTACCGACTCCACGCTCGGCGGCTACCACGAACCGGCCTTGTGTCTCGTGCGCGCGGATTACGCCCTTGATTATTTCTTGATGCGGTTTCTCGAACGGGCGGGAATACGCGCCGGCTAGATAATATTTAAGCCACGCCTGGGGATTGAGCTCGAGACGTGCGCGCCGGCTAGGGTCGGCACATGTCTTGCGTTTAATCGTGTTGTGGCGGCTGACAGAATCGGCTACCCGGTCGGCGGCGGAAGCGGGGCCAACTACGTTGACGCCGGGAGCGTTCTCGCGAAGATAGGCATGGTCCCACGGCGTCAGGTGTTTGCCACCAAGGGCAGCGGTCAGCATTAGGGCGTGGTTAGCGGCAAGGATCTTGCGCTTTGATTCTGCCGGGATTCTGGAGGAACCGTTTACCGCTTCGTAATGAGCCTGGTTCAGCCGCTTGCGGGCCTTTATGCTGGACCTGGCCTCGATGCAGAGCAGCAGTGACACGGTGTCTGATTCAGTTTTGGCTGGCTTTTTTTGGGCCATATTAAACCATTTTTGAAAGTCAGTATATTAGCGAGAT
>Ga0208904_1001205_pt1 | contig 18190 bp, 15 predicted proteins | sample AntAceMetag02UKB_FD_184774 | JGI IMG/M metagenome (GOLD analysis project Ga0208904, IMG submission 184774) | Saline lake microbial communities from Ace Lake, Antarctica - Antarctic Ace Lake Metagenome 02UKB (SPAdes) (version 2) | ecosystem: Environmental > Aquatic > Non-marine Saline and...
ATGTAAATCCCATTCCCCCATGAAATTGAATTGCGCGATCTCCGGCAAAGAGGAGGGCTTCTGTCGCCTGTGCTTTGGCCATGCGGCAGGCAATCTCCATATCCGCATCCAGAGACCCGTCACCGATAATGGTGGATGCGTGGTAGACAAAGCTACGCGCATTCTCTGTTTGATTCAGTACCTCAACCGTGGGGTGCTTGAGGGCCTGGTAGGAACCGATCAGCCTGCCGAACTGTTTTCTGGTTTTTAGATAGTCAACGATAGCATCCAGTGCGGCAGTGGCACTGCCGGTCGCCTCTGCAGCCACGAGTAACGCCCCGATCAGTTCCAGATCGCGAAGGGTTGACTCGGTAGCGGTAGGGTCGAGCAGTTCGGATTTATCGACTTTGACACCTGAAAAATCTACTTTGAAAGATCGTTTGGTCTCGTCGATCAACGTCTGCCTTACGCAGGCATTCTCAGCCAGCTGTTCCCGGGTGACGATCACGAGAGCAGGCGCATTTTGATATTTTGTGACGACAACAAAGAACTCTGCCACACCCGCATCATCCACAAACCACTTGGTTCCCGTCAGAACCAGTTTCCCATCTTTCTCAACAGCACTGCAGGTGATGTCAGCGCTGCCCCAGTCTGCATTGTCCAGTAGTGCGATGGTGGCAATGGTTCCATCTGCAATCTTGGGCAGCCAGTTCTTTTTTTGGGCGGGTGTTCCCGCCCGCAGAATCGCCTGGGCAGCCAGCGTGATGGAGAAGAACGGTGTTGATAGCATATAGCGGCCCATGCTTTCGGCAATGGAGATGACAGACCCTAACTCCAGGCCGATTCCGTCGAACTCTTCGGGGATAGTCGCCCCCGGCCAGCCAAGTTCCACCATTTCATCCCATAAGCGCGCATCAAAGCCAGTGTCCGTTTCTATCCACTCGCGGACCGATGAGATGGGCGATTTTTTCCGGCAGAATTCCTTGGCGGCTTTCATAATCATGGCTTGTTCATCACTGAAACTCATCGCGTAATTCATTTCTCTTGTCATAAGTTCTCCTTAACTTTTAGGTAGGCCAAGTATGGTCTGGCCAATGATGTTAGCCTGAATCTGACTGGTTCCACCGCCAATCGTGGCAGAAAAACTGTTAAAGTAGGAACGCTGCCAGAAGCCTCCCTCAACCGCATCGGCATCACCCACATAGAGACCCCCTTTTGCCCCTTGCAGACTGATCCCATACTGTCGCATACTTCGCGCGTATTCAGTGATCCTTAATTTAAAGGATAGCGGTAAAGAGAATGGGTAGTCGGTGCACAGAGCCGGTATTTTTTCACGTGCGGATGAAAGTCCAAGCGCCTTTTCTTCTATCAGGAATTTTACCAGGTTATCGCGGACGATGGGGTCCTCCAGCAGGGGTTTTCCATCCCGCGTATAGGTTTTGGCACTTTCAAGCAGATCATCCATTGTCACACTCGTAGCCAGATATTGGGTCGCTTGTCCGCCTTCTGCAGACCGCTCAAACTGCAGGGTCTGCATGGCGACCTTCCACCCGTCTCCCTCTTCTCCCATCATACAACTGGCTGGAATCCGGGCATTATCGAAGAAGGTTTCGGTAAAGCCGTACTCTCCGGTAATTTTCTTGATGGGTGTGGTCGTGATTCCGGGAACATCCATCGGAGAGAGAAAAAAACTTAACCCATGATATTTTTTTTCTACCTCTGTATTGGTGCGGGCCAATAAAATCATGTATTTTGAGTAATTGCCAAAGGTTGTCCAGATTTTGGAACCGTTGATAATGTATTCGTCGCCTTCTCTGACGGCACTGACCTGGGCATTTCCCAGATCTGAACCGTGATCCGGTTCGGAAAATCCCTGACACCAGATATCTTCAGCCGTTAGGATGCGTTTCAGATATTTTTGTTTTTCCTTGTCGGTCCCGTCTTTCAGGATCAAAGGTCCGGCCCAGCCTAGACCGATGACGTTGAATATGATCGGTACCCTGTGGTTGGACATTTCCTCGTCCGCGATCTTCTGATATATCGCAGGCAGTTCTTGCCCTCCGTATTCTATTGGCCATGTCATGCCGATATATCCGGCATCGTATACTTTTCGTTGCCATTGACGTAGGAAATCAAGCAGCTCTTCCGTCCCGACTTCCATGAAGGTCTGGGGCAACAAAAAACCGGGATCCGCGGGTTTGTTTGCTTTCATCCACGCAGAAACCTCAGCGCGAAATTCCTGTAATTTTTTTTGATCTTCAGCCATCAAATCTCTCCTATAATTTAAAAAAAGTTCCTAGCCCGGGGTTTTGTTTTAAAGATAAATATTTAGCGTCTTTTTCAGTCAACCGTGGATTGTTTAGCTCTCGTTCCACTAAGGGGATTATGATTCAAAATATGAACTGCAAGACTCGCACCCCTGAACTGAATTCTTCCCTGGAGTTGCAGGAAAACGTCCTGTTTTCCATCGTTTTGAATCACAATATCCCCTCGGCTTCCAAAATATAGTGAATAGCTACTCAGATGTTTTTATAAACAGGGGGTTTTGTTAGATATTACGATTATATCTGGACTGCATGAAGGACTACCGGGGAAAAGGGAGTAGATCCATTTTTCCCGGTAGTCCAGTGACTTTCTCATGCTTATATGTTCAACAAGTGCATCTCTGAACAGTCGATTAATCCCGATATGGGAATGCGCCTAATGCATTGAAGATATAATTTCTTGCATCAAGGCTCCGCGAGTCCCGGGAGGAGTTACTCTTTCCGGCCGGTTTATCATGCTGAGGGCACCATCTTCGCAGGTTGAAACACACAGACCACACCCGATGCACATATCCGGATTTACACAGGCGGCATCATCCTTCATCTCAAAGGCATCCATCGGGCAGCGCTCGATGCATACTTCACAGGCGCTGCATTTATCTTCATTCACTTGCACCAAAAAGTTGGATGCGCTGCTGATGTTTCTCATCTGCAACTTCAGACTTTGCAAAACACCGCAGTGACATTCGCAGCAGTTGCAGATGAAATCAATATACTCGGTGGTATTACTGGAAGTATGTACTAATCCCGCCTCTTCGGCCTCTTTCAGAATCTTCTTTGCCTCTTCCTTGGAAATCAGCCGCCCGAATCCCCTGTCTGCCACGAACTTTCCAGCTGGACCAAAGGAGAGGCAATTCTCTATTGGTTTATCGCAGACGTCTCCGAGTAATTTAGCATGGTGTCTGCAGTAACACATGGCAACAGCGATATGTTCAGTCTTATCGATATATTCGGAGAGGGTCTCGTAGGGATATGCTTCAATACTACCGGCTTTGATCTCTTCTTCAACGGGAATCACTCGGGCAAAGGGAACTGACGGAAGGGAACTCAGTGTCTCTGGCATCGCTTTCATTTTATTAAAATAGTCATCAAATAAGCGGGCTAGTAGGTAGTCCCTTTCTGTTTCACCGCCTCCGGTGAGTTGAAATTCGAAAATACCGGGCACCAGCGGTATTGCTGCATAAATCCGGCCTGCTGGTTTGTCACGGGTCACAATTAAGCCATGATCAGCCATATCTTCCAGAATGGTCGTTGTTTCGTCGAGGGGTTTTCCGATTTCATTGGCGATCTGCTCGGCATTAGCTGGACCGAGGGGGATTTTGATAAACATCTCCGCCTGTTCCGGTGTGAAGACCACCTCTAGCAATGCATAACATTCATCAATTTTATAGGCCGCAACGGAACCGCCCCTCATGTTAATTGAGTCAATTAAATTTGTATAAAGCTCTTTCATTTCTTCTCCTGTTTAGTACCTGTCAATAATAAAAAAAACACGTGCTTTCCGATCAACTAATGCTACCGCCCAGCTCTTCTTAGTACCTGCACGGTGAAATCGGAGTTTTTTTAGCCTGAATTCAGAATGGTCGACACCTTCCTTGGCAGTCCCTTCCACCGCCCAGACTCGGCTAGACCGAAGATCGAATTTTTCATTTAGAACCTTCGTCGGCTGGGTTTAATAACTCCAATACGTTCATGTCTCCTGCCATTCTCAGCACATTCGAGATGACTAATTTTTGAAATGTAAATTGGTCCGCTTTGCCCTGGACCATTTGAAATACGAGTCCGTTGAAGTCGGTCGCCTTCATCGCGAGAATCAAATCAACCTGGTTCGTACGCCCCTCACTTACCTCTACTTTTTCTTTGGAGAGCAAGAGATTGTAGTTGCCGCCACCCTGGCCGCTGAGCTCGAATCGGAGCACTGTCGGCTTGTCCAGGGAAAGACTTTGGGGGTCCATCCCCTCTGCCATTCCCCGAATGATCCAACCGCTCGGGAATACCGGTTGCCAGATGACCAGCACCAGTATCACCCCCAAGATGATATAAACGGCTGTATAGATTGAATTCGAAATTGAAATTCTCATTGCAGTTCCCATCGTGATTTACATGAAATACCAGGTGAAACCAAGGGTCAACGCATCTCTGTCAGGCGCATAGCCTGGTGATCCGTATGGCCCGGCCTTTTTGGCGTCCCCGGCCTTGATGTCGTATCCAAGCATCAGTCCGATATTATCACCGACACGGGCCGTTATGGTGTTGCCAAGGCTGTAGAAGCCGCTTTCTTCCTCATGCAGGGGGCCGGACATGGACAGGCCATAAGTCAGGGCCGTGTTGTCGATCATGTCCGAACTGCTGAACGAAAGCGATATCATGTAGTAGGTGGTTTGCTCAGGAACCGCGAAATTTTTGGTTTCGTCGTAATCCAGGTTGTTTCCGCCGTAAAATTCGATCAAAGGGGCGAATTGAAAAGTCCAGGGCGTGAAACTGAAAAAATCCGAGAACATCGCCATCCCGCCGAAGCCCCAATTAAAAGTTCGTACTTGCTCGAAACCGCCTACCGGCAATATTGTATCACCAAGACGCATCTGTGCCGGTTGATTGGGACGATAGGAAAACTCGCCGTACGTCTGCCAATCCCCGATGACTTGGGAAAGGGTGATGCCGTACATGTCCAATTCTTCGTAAGTAATCTCACCCGCGATGGCATCCACCATGGGCATCCAGCTCAAATAGTGGGCCGTAAAAATCCCGAGCTCCAGGTTCCCCAGTGAAGGAAAAACCATTCTGGCGGCTGCCCCATATTGCTGCATATCTTCAGCCTCGGTTGGCCTTTTTTCTTCAATGCCCGCCATACCGGGCCCTCCGAAGCCAAAATTGTCCATAAAACTGCCGTAAGTACCCACAACAGCCATGGAGTTTCTCGGTTCGAAATCCTGAGAATAAACGGCTTCCAGGGACATGTTGCTTGTCATCTCGTAGCTCAACCAGGCCGTTTGTGCCGGAACCTTGTAATCGCGTACCGTATAGCCGGCAGCAGCAACCCTGGAACCGTCATACATGTTCATGACGTTGACACCTGGGGCGTATACCGGCGCAGCCAATTCGCCCCATTCGACGATCTGTTTTCCCAACCGCAGGGTGACACTTTCACTATGGAGATCCAGATAGTACTCCAGCGCGTCCATTCGGCTCGCTGCATAGCTTTTGGCAACTTCGATATCAGTCCCGTCGGGATACAGTTCATCATCGGTGTAGACGCTGTCCTGAAACGCTTCGAACTTACCGAAAAAAGTCACGTAAGGGGCATCAAAGGTCGTTTCCATCCGGGCGATCACTTTATTGTTAACAATATCCCCATTTTCGAAATTGGAATTACCTTTTGAATCTCCAACCAACAGTGGATCAGGATCTTCCATCCTGGCTTTAACGGAATAGGTGAGGTCTCCCTTAAGCTCCAGAAAAGCACTTTCGCCGAAAAGAAATTCGTAGGCGTACGTTGGCATCGGCAACAAAATGGCAATTACGAGTACGCATAATACTGTCACTATTCTTCTTAGCATCACAGTCTCCTCTTAATATTGACGAAAGATATAATGGGGACAAAAACGTTTTGCTCACGTCCGGTCCTTACCTCTATAGTCCACGAGATAAACCAGAGTCGGGAGAAGCACCGTCGCCCCGATCATATTCGAAATGAAAATAAAACCCAATAATAATCCCATGTCTGCCTGAAATTTCAGATCTGACAACAGCCAGGTAAGTACGCCTGCACTCAATGTAAAAGCGGTATAAAGGACGGCGATCCCGGTGGTGATCATGGTTTGCGCGATCGCTTCTTCGAAATTGCCCCGTTCTTCCAGTTCAAGCTTTAATCTGGAATAGATATAGATACCGTAGTCCACACCGATACCCACACCCAATGATGCCACTGGCAGCGTGTTGACGTTCAGGCCCAGGCCGAATAGCTTCATGAAGGCCGTGGACAGCACCGAAACGATAAACAATGGTATAACAATGAAACAGGGCGCCTTCAGGTTTCGAAAGATCAGGGTACAAAGAATGAATATGGATAGATAGATTAAAGCCAGCATCGGCACCTGAGCATCGGCGACCTCTTCGTTGGTGGCCGCCATCACCCCGACGTTCCCACCGGCAAGGACCATTTTCGCATTTCCGGGTAGGGGATGATCCTTGATGAAATCCTTGGTCTGTTTCATGACGCGCCGTATGGTGTCTCCTTTGTGATCGCAAAGGAAAATCCGTATATTCATAGATTGGCAACCCATACTCATAAACTCGCTATCGTCAGTGGAGCCGGCAGTCCCGAAGATAGCACCGATTTCCCGACTCTCTTTGGGAAGGCTGCGCCAGCGAATGTCACCTTCATGCAACACTTCGTTCACCGCCCGGGCCAGCATCAGTGGTGAAAAGACAAAAGAGACACCGGGTACATGCCCGATTTCCCACTCGTATTTTTCCATGATGCGAAGCGTTTCGTAGTTCTTACAGGTACCTTCCTCCTCTCCAGAGACAACCACCGATAATATATCAACCCCAAGCATGAAATCCTGCATGATCTTGGCGGCGTCCTGGTTGTACACCGAATCTTCCCACAACAGGGGTTCCCCCGGATTAACATCCCCGACGGTCATGGTGCGGGCGGTAAACAAACCGATCAGTAGCAGAAGGAGAGACAGCGCCGCGACACGATACGCATTTTTGCCATGGGTTAAACCGGCCACCCGTCTCATCCAGCGATGAACGAAATGTTCTGTGGGTATGATGATGGAGCCATCCATTTCAACCGATGCATTCGGTAAAAAAGAGAGCATCAGGGTCAAGGCGATGATATTGGCTATGATGATGCAGGCAATACCGATACTGGCGGAGATGGCCAGATCCTGAATGACCAGGATCGGAACAAACAAAATGGTCATAAAACCGATAAAATCGGTGGCCAGGGCGATAACGCCGGGAACCATCAAACCGGACAGAGAATAGAGTGCCGCATTGTATCCTTTGACATGGGTAAGACACTCTTCCATATACCGTTTGATCATCTGGATGCCGTGACTGACACCGATGGCAAAAACCAGAAAGGGTACAATCGTTGTCATTGGATCGAGTTTCATGCCGATCAAGCGCGAAATTCCCAGTGACCATAAAACGGCCAGTCCACCGGAGATCAAGGGAAGAATGGCCAGGCTGATACGAGAAAAACACCGCCAGAGAATCAGAAAGGTGATCAGGGTGGCCAGAGCGAACAAGCCCCATATTTTGGGAAGGGCGTCGTTCACATAGCCCATCACGATGGCAAACCCGTTGATATGGATACTGATATTGTCACTGCTATACTTGTCACGGATATCGTTTAGTTGCTGGTAGACCGACAGATAGTCCACCCCGGTTTCATAGATTTCGGCTGAAATCAGAACCGATTTCATGTCCATGGAGATCATACGCCCTTTCAGCCGGGCCATATTGATGTTGTTTTCTATCCGGGCCAGTCCCTTTTCGGTCTCGGGAATTATGTGGGGCACGATGGCCCCCATATCGAAACCATCTTCCGTTATCAACACGAACTTCGTTTCGGGGGAGACCATGGACCTGACTTTCAGACGATCAACTCCTTTGACATACATGACGTCTTCGTTGATCTGTCGAATCAACTTCAGAAATTCCGTGTTAATTATCGTTCCTTCCTTCAGAGACACTTCCATTCTGATCTGGTTTCCGCCACCGAAAAATTCCTTAAACGGCATATATGACTGAATGTACTCGTGGTCCTGGGGAACCATCCTGGAAAAGTCCGTGGCCACTTCCAGTTTGTTGGCTTGATAGCCCAGAAAAATAGATACCAGAAGCAGTAAAAGCAGTAATGGCACCCGTAATCTGAAAATATAAAAGGCAACTCGCTCCAAGCCTGTTGAACGTTGCATGCTATTCATTCTTTAAAGCCTCAATTCTTAGTATCTTGCCAAATTCCCCGACACCGACAAAACCGCCTTCCGGTTGGGCACAGACCCCTGCAAAGGACATATTATCTGCTTCGTATCTCGTGACGAAACTCTTGGCTCCGTCGTTTGAGAGCATGATAATTCCGGATCTGCCGACCACCACCACATCGTCCTTATTTGCCGCCGCCATAAAGAGCGCATCTTTCGCGCCAGTTGAAATATCTTTCCAGTTGCTGCCGCCGTCATGGGATAAAAAGAGTTTTCCAGTTATTCCATAGGCCAGGGCCTTTTCACTGGACAGAAAAATAATGCCGAAAAACGTCCCCTGGTAACCACCAATATTCATCTGTTTCCAGGATTGTCCGCCGTCCGAAGTCTTCAAAATGGATCCAAACTCACCGACCAAAAATCCGTTTTCGGCATCGTGAAAGAAGATACCGTTGTAGATGTTGTCAGATCCGGTGGAGAGGCTGTTCCAGGATTTACCGCCATCGATGCTCTTCAACAGCGTGTCGTAAGCGCCACAGGCGTAACCGATGTTTTTCGAAACGAAATGAATGTCGAAAAGTGGCAGATTTTTAGCAGACGATTCTCGCTGCACCACCCAGTTTTCTCCGCCGTCGCTGGTATGTATGATAACGCCACCATGGCCAGCAGCCCAGCCCAGCTTCTCATCGACGAAGGATAAAGAGGTCAACAACTCTTTAGTTTTCGAATCGCGGGGACTCCATAAATTTTTGAATGTGACATGGGTTACCAGAATTTGCCCAAGATCACCGACAATAACCGCTTTTTGCGGATTAAGAAATGCGATGTCAAAGAAGGTTGCCTTAAAATCGGACATCCAGACCGGCGCTTGCTGCTCTGTCCTTTGTTCTGAGGAGGCAAGCCCCGGAAACATCGATATTAAACACATCGAAATCGCAAGCAACGTCGTCCGGATGTGAAGTGATTTCATAGTCATTGTCTGAGCTCGAATTTTTGTGATGAGGACAACTGCCTCTAGTTCCCGATCTCTCCTGAGAATTCGCTGTTCATGACCAAATTTAGTGCTATTTCGGGTAGTCTGCCAGCTTATGAACCCTGTCCGGTTGCTCTTCAAAACTCTGTCTCAGAAATCTTTCCTGGGGTTTTTGACTGATGGTCATCGGAATTTCATCCAGGAAAAGCAAGTAGCTGGGGACGCTGTTCGCCTCCAAACCTTTACGGGCACACTCGTATATGCTGGCAGGATCTAAAGCCCTGCCCTCAAAAGGAGCAATCCCAGCCACCAGGTCCGATTCCCCAGGGGCGCCACTAACCGCCGGGATACCAAAAACGGAGACCTCGCTGACGTCGGGGTGTTCACCGATCACCCTCTCCACTGTATCGGGTTGGATAAAGTCTCCCGCCCGCCTGAGTCCGCCACCCATCCGGTAGTCGAAGAAGAACCACCCTTTCTCATCCATATGGGCCATATCACCGGTACGATTCCATCCGCCGCGGGTTTTCTTTTCACTGGCTTCCGAATTACCGTGGTAATCCACCTTGGCTTTTCCACCAATGGGCTTGGCAATGATCTCACCGGTTACATGAGGAGGGCATTCATTGTCGTTTTCATCCACAATTTTCATTTTGTAGATAAAGATCGGCTTTCCACAACTGCCAATTGGGCCTTTGCCTGCAGGTTTGCGTGTAATTCCACCTCCTTCCAGGGTGGAGTACCATTCGAGAATCTTGACGTCGAAACGCTTCTCAAAATCTGCCCAAATCGCCCGCGGCATCCCGGCACTGACAACCTGACGTACCGGGTTGTCTGCGTCATTCGGTTTGGGCGGTTCGTTGAAGATACCGGCCGCGACCCCACCCAGCATGCTAAAGGTGGTGGCTTCGTACTTGCGGGTAATGTCCCAGAGTCTGCTCTTGGTAAACTTGGTACTGAAAATGGCCCTTAAACCCCTGTAAACTGATGTGGCGAAGGTGAGGCCCAAAGCATTTCCGTGGGTCAGGGACAAACCGGTGTAAAGCACATCATCATTCTTAATTCCCCAGATCCTGCTGCCTCCGTTACCATACATGGACATCCGCTTATTCGGATGAACCACTCCCTTGGGATCACCGGTGGTTCCCGATGTATAGATAATCTGCATGGGATGGTTAGGATTATCGATTCTGTAATCCACCGGTTTAAACGGTGCATCGAGTATTTCCTGTATGGATGCACATTTGGAAATATCCCCGGTGGCAGCAAAGTTGGGTTTTTCTACCGCATATATCCGCTTGACATCTGGAATCCTGTCTTTGATTTCATCAATATTCTGCAGCAGATCCGCCGTGGTAAAAACGACTTTACAATTGGAATTGGTGATCATATGCGCCAGCTTCTGGCCTTTGGTCCTGGGATCAATGAGAACCACTATTGCACCAACGATACCGGCCGCCGATATCAAATGAATCATTTCAGGATAGTTGTACATAATGGCGGCGTACTTCTCTCCCTTTTCCAGCCCCGCATCCAGCAACGCCTGGGCAAAACGGTGAGAATTCTCGTGCAAATCCTGGTAGGTTTGAACGATATCCTGGCCAGTAGCGTTCTCAAAGGTCAGGACAGGAAAATCAGGTCTGGTATTGGCCCGGATTTCATACAGCTGACCCAGAATGTTCGATTTGAGCTTTCTCTTTCTGGCAAACAATAAATTTCTGGTCAGTTCGAACCGTGGTGCTGAATAATCGTAATTTACTTTCTGAGACATGATGTTTCCTCCTGCTCCATAATTACGGGATGTCCAGGCTTCGCCGCCTAACATGAAGAGGCAGAGAATAGTGAGTTGGAGTCCTGATCCGTGTGTTTGTTCTACAGTGTCTACTTGACCATTAAGTCAACTATTGAACAATGTCAAATTTTTTTTTCAATTAAAATGTTTTTTTTAATGCTTGCAGGGATAATGTCCCACGCACTCGATTATTATCGAGGACAATTGACAGCCTGTTCGGAATTCGTCGTGAAAACCCCACTCGCACCTAAATCAATATCATCAGTATTGATAGAACCTAACAGGTTATTGAAAAACTCGGTTTACCATCTCTATAGATATTTGACCTAACAGTCAACAAATATTTTTTAGATTGTTCGGAAGTGAAAAAAATCAGGCAGACTGTGTTATATCTCACTGAAAATGGGGGATAAGGATTTATGGCTCTTGTTTTGTTATTGCCAGAATGGGAACACTTACGTAACGTTACTAGTTAGTAGTGGAATACATTTGACCGGAACTGCGCCAAAAATTTCCGACACAACACAACTATACAAGAGGAAGGCAAATTGTGCTGAAAGACAACCAAAAGTGGTTCAGGATTGGAGAGGTGGAATCTTTAACAGGATTCTCTCGACGCACTGTACACTATTATCTCCAAATGGGTTTGCTGCATCCTCCGGAAAAAACCGGAAAGACAATGTCGTACTATGATGAATTGCATATTCGGAAACTTAAACAGATCGGAACGCTAAAAAAGCAGGGTCTTTCGCTTTTTGCCATTCGAAAACAGATATCAGTTCAAACCGAATCGAATTCCCCGGGTTCCCAACTGGAAGAAACCGTTCACTTTGAAAAGAGACAGAAACAACCGCAGCGGCTCCAGGGCATAAAGACCCGGGACAGTATCCTGAAACTGGCTGCTCGTCTTTTTAAGGAGAAAGGATATCACGGGACCAAAATCAATGACATCATCAGTCAGCTGAATCTTGGAAAGGGGTCTTTCTATTTTTTATTTAAAAATAAGAAAGAACTGTTTCTGGAATGCACACCCAGTATCTTTCAAGCGCTCTTTTCTGAAGGTTGGGGAAAAATTCTCCAGGAGAAAAACCCACAAAAAAGACTCTATCTGAGGATGCAAACAGTGTTACCGGTGAGAAAAGAGCTGAGTGCCATCATTAAACTCAGCAAGGAGGTCCTCAATGAAGACGACCCTAAATTAAGAAGTCTGGGGAATCAGATTATTTCATCTATCCGTGAACCGATTGAAGCGGATTTGAGAAAGAGTATGGATGCAGGTCTGCTGCCTCCGTTGAGTCCCAGAATCGTCAGTATTATGGTCGTGATTATCATCGAGAGTTTTGACTTTATCCTGGCCGTCGAAAAAGAGCTGGACCAAACCACCATGCTGGAAAAATTCTCCGATCTGGCCAAAAGACTATTGCTGTTCGAGAAATAAGCCGGACACCCGGCTTGAACCCACTCCGGAGCCCTCCCACAGTAGATCAAGACCTAACCTCACATATTTTTATTGACAAGAGCGTTTGCTCTGTTTAATAGTTGACTTAACGGTCAAGTTAGACTGTAAAGTATCGATTTGGTGCAATAAATCAGTTCACCAGCAAGCGGGCCGGCTCAAAATGCCTTGAGTCTGTTTTTTACGGCATAGTTGTGATATACGAATATTAACATTCAAAGGGAGGTCTTTCTAATGAGGGATGTAGCGGTTGTTGGGGTGGGGATGACACGGTTTGGGCGCTATCCTGAGAAAAGCATCAAGGATCTGGTTCGTGAAGCCACAGAACAAGCCTTAGAGGATTCAGGGGTTCCAAAAGAGGATCTTGAAGCGGCTTTTGTTGGGAGTGCTGCAGCCGGTTTGATGACGGGACAGGAGATGATCAAGGCCCAGGTGACGTTAAGTCCTATGGGAATTGACGGCATCCCCATGTACAATGTTGAAAATGCCTGTGCTAGTTCTTCAACAGCCTTTCATCAGGCGTGGATGGCTGTTGGGGCTGGCGTTTACGATTGTGCTCTGGTTGTCGGGTTTGAAAAACTCTACTCAGAAGACAAGATGAAGTCTTTTATGGCACTGGGTGCAGCCGTGGACGTTGAGATGCTGCAGGCGATTATGAATGACCCCGCCAGCGTCAGTCAATATCTGCCCATACCGGTTGAGGATCTCTTTGGAGATGGGAGCGGGAAGAATCGCAGCATATTCATGGATATGTACGCCTATTACACAAAGGCCATGATGGAGAAGTACGGCCTGACCCAGGAGCATTTCGCCCAGCTGGCGGTCAAGAGTCATGAAAACGGGGCCAAGAATCCCAACGCCCAGTATCAGAAAGCGGTGACCCTGGAAGAAGTGCTTAATTCTGGGGATGTCAGCTTTCCGTTGACCCGTATGATGTGTTCCCCCATTGGGGATGGCGCCGCGGCAGCTGTGATCTGCTCCAAAAAAATGGCTGCCCGCTTTACTACCAAACCGGTCTGGATTGAGGGGTCGGTTGTGGGGAGCGGAAAACCCCGTAGTGCAGATCCGGATGATGCTATCACGCGCCGCATAGGGCCCAAGGCTTTTGAAGCGGCCGGAGTCGGTCCGGAGGATATTGATGTGATCGAAGTGCACGATGCCACTTCCCCGTCAGAAATCATTACGCTGATCGACTTGGGTATCTGTAAGGGAGAGGATGCTGTAAAATGGATAGAAGAAGGGCGGATGGAAATTAACGGCAGCAACCCCAGCAATCCTTCAGGAGGTCTGCAAACAAAGGGGCATCCCATCGGTGCGACCGGCAGTGCGCAGATCTATGAAATTGTCAATCAGCTGCGGGGAACGGTCAAGGATCGGCAGGTGAAAGATGCGAAGATCGGCATGACCCACAATGGTGGCGGGATTCTGGGCCTGGACGCGGCTGCCATGGCACTGCATATTTTTAAGCGTTAAAACCGCCGGGTATCAACACCGGTTCTTCCTTGGGGGCGTGATCATGAAAACATTGATTATCCGTTTTTCACAAACCGGAAATACAAATAAGGTGGCCAACAGCATTGCTGATGGCATTAAAGAGGAAGGAGATTCGTGTCTGGTAACGGATCTTGACAGTGTCGACCGGAATTCCCTTGGGGATTATGACATGGTCGGCCTCGGTTGCCCGGTCTTTTATCTTCAGGAACCCTATAATGTCAGGGATTTTATTGAAGGGTTGCCCCAATATCCGGGTAAAGACTGGTTTGTTTTCTGCTCCCACGCATCGGTGATGGGCGTTACCCTGCACTCTATGACTGAACGGCTGGAAAAGAAAGGGATCCGGATCATCGGATCTCATCATACCTATGCCGATGCCACCCTTCCGTTTTATCCCCACCCGACTCTGACCACCGGCCACCCGGATACTCAGGATTTGCAGGAGGCGAAAACCTTTGGTCAAAAAATTGCGCTGTGTTGCCGGGATATCGCCACCGGTGACACCAGCGGAATCATCGGTCTTGAACCCATTCCGGAAGATTGGGTCGAAGGGGATTTGCGCATGTATACCCGTGAGATGCTACCTAAAATTATGCCGTCCTTATCCATCGACATGGAAACCTGCAGTGAGTGCGGCGAATGTGAAGAGGCCTGCCCGGTCGATGGAATTGATATCGCAGCGGAGCCACGCAAAATACAGGATCCGTGTATCTACTGCTGGAACTGTGTGAAAGTATGTCCCACCTGTTCCATAGAGGCGGATTTTAAATTGGTGGACAGTCTGGTTCCGGGATTCTATGAACGATACCTGCAATCTCTGCAAGCGGCTGAAGCCCGTGGCGAATATCGATGGTTAATTGATCATGAAACCATCAATATCGATGACTCGCTTTATAAACAATCCAGGCGCAAGGTGGGTAAAAAGGATAACGATTCGTAACCCCCCAAAGAGCATTAAATGACAAAGCGGAAAAAACAAGTCAAGGACCCACATGGTTAATTCAGCGATTGTGGTCATGGGATATATTTGTTGGTTTTTCATCGGCTTATTTATTCTGAAGCGTGTCTGGAAATATCTCAGACGTCTCAAAATATTAGATATCACCAAGCGGTGGATTGTGGTGACCGGGTGCGATTCTGGCATTGGTGCAGGCCTGGTTACAAAGCTGGTTGCAGCAAATGCGTCTGTGATTGCGTTTACGTATACCGAGGAAGGGTCAAAAGCGGCTCTCAAGGCCGGCGCAAAACTGGCGCCTTGTCTTGATATCACTGACGAAGCCTCAGTTCTAGAGGCTTGCACCCAGGTGAATGATATTTGTGACGGTCAGTTATGGGGGATTGTGCACAATGCCGGTGTCGCACAACCGGGATTCATCGAATTTCTGCAGTTGGAACACTATCGCCGGATGATGGATGTGAACTTTTATGCCATTGTCGATCTGACGCAGCGGTTAATTCCCAGCGTGAAAGCAGCCGGTGGGCGGATCGTGGTAGTAACCAGCGTCGATGGGATTGTCAGCATGCCTGGAAATGCCCCTTATGACGCCGCCAAGTTTGCCGCTGAGGCCTATGCTGATGCGCTCCGGGTTGAGCTGTCATTCTGGAATATCAACGTTTCCGTCATCAATCCGTCGACCATGCGGACACCGCTTGCAATGAACTTTTTTGAATTGGAGCGGGATACCTGGGATGCCATGGAACGCCTAGATCCTGATGGTCTATGGAAACAGGCATGGACCCGTGAATGGTTGGAACAGCATATTGCCAAAAACGCTGAAAACCTTGAAAGAATTGCCCAGGATCCAAAGCACGCCACGAACGATATTTTCCATGCATTGGCAGCCAAACGACCGAAAATGCGCTATCTGAGTGGAACGTTGGCAAAAACACTGATTTATGCACTCTGGATCATGCCGGAACACTGGTCTTTTGCTTTCAAGAAACTGCTGATTCAGCCGCCTCCTAACACCACGTTACCAGATACAAAATCGTAAAGAAGGAGCTCGGTCTCCTGTACGGCTAAACGCGTGATCGCGAGGACCGGACGATTTTGTTTTGAATTTGGGAAAAACCGGTGCAGAAAAACGATTCCTGCCTGACGACACCCCTGCAATTTATTCCAAGATCCAAGTCTACGCCAAATAGCCTCAATTTTGATGTCGACTTTGGAAATCTGACCCAAATCCGCTTGACACGCAAACATCAGATTCCTATCATTTATATCAGACCACTCTTCAACATAAAAACTTCTAATCCAGATCGTAGACAATAACGTCACAACATTAACACTAGAAACAACATGACATTTCGTTGGCTGATTTTTATTTCAATCCTGATGATGCTCACCTCCTGTACCGAAGACGATTCAAGTTCGACTCTCAGACTTTCTAATATCGACGGAATCAGGATGAACAAAAGCCTCTACCTGATGGTTAGGGGTGAAACTGAATCCATTGACTATAGTTTATCAAGGGAAAGCAACAAGAATGATTTGCTTTTCACCATTGAAGATCCTCTGGTTGTTGAAGTTGAAAACGGGACGCTCAGTGCCCTCAAAAAAGGGACCAGTACAGTTGATGTCAGCTCATCATCAGATCCCGAGGTGTCCGGTTCGTTTATCGTCAAGGTGGGAGACGAAGTCAGAATCGAAGATCTGGATCTTTCAAAACCCGTGTGCATCATGTACTCCAGATACGGCTCCAACGATTCGAATTATGATCAGGATTATCAAATACCGTATGATAAAATGACCCATTTTGTGCTCAATTTGGGCAGGGTCCTCACAAATGGTCACCTGATGGAACTGGAAGAGCAATACGCCAGTTTTGCTAACCAGGTAGTGGCTGATGCAAATGAGAATAATGTTAAGGTCATTTTAGCCTTGAATGGAGACGGCGGAGATTTAGGCGATAAAACTATTCCGATAGTGATCAACAATGAAAACAAAAGAGCCATCCTGATAACAGACACCATGGAACTAATCGAAAACTATCACCTCGATGGCGTGGGATTCAACTGGGAGTTCCCTGAAACCGAAGAATCAAAAGCAAATCTACTGAAGTTTTATAAGGAACTAAGGGCAGAAGTAGACAACCATGCAAGAGATTTGATTGTGTTTAATGTGGTCAACTCGATATATGGCAATGATTATTTCCACGATGACATTGTCAACTACATCGATTTCCAATTGATTATGGTATATCACTACCTGAAAGACATCAGAACCGACTATTCAATAGACCGTGGATATCAGTTTCTTCTGGAAAGCATTGACTACTGGAATACCCGTTCGTTGCCCAAGGAAAAAGCGGTTTATTCAGTTCCTTTTTACGGAGAGTTCTTTCTTTATGAAAAGGACAATATGGAAAATGAAAGCGACTGGATTTCCCGGGATTCTGTCCGTTACCTCGATATTCAGGAGATGTACGACAATACGACCCTGAATAATGATGCCGCAGGGAACGTAAGCAGCGGAACTTATATCACAGACTACGCACTAGAAAATAATCTGAATCAGGACGATCTGTTGGGATTTTACTACTGGAACGGACCCGATCTGATAAAACGAAAAGCGACCTATCTCAAAGATAACAATTTTCGAGGTCTATTTATTTGGGCCTTGTATTTTGACACTTTTGACAACACTCTGCTAAACGCCGCATACGAAGGACTATATTAAAAGTTTCTGCTGCATGGGGTCCCCAATTAATGTTTGGGTCAATGAATAAAGGGGTTAAGGGGGCAGATCTGTTTCGAATTTGGGAAAAAACGGTGAAGAAAAACGATTCCTGCCTGACGACACCCCTGCAATTTATTCCAAGATCCAAGTCCACGCCAAATCGCCTCAATGTTGATGACAACTTTGGAAATCTGACCCAAATCCACATGACACGCAAGAATCAAATACCCATCATGTCATCTCTTTTGAGTATCAAAGGCTTAGTACAATCCAAATTAGGTCGTTCCGGTTTGCTTCTACAATAACAACTTCCTTAAAACAGGGTCTTGCTCGGCGGCTTTTTTTACATTTTCTCCGCCGAATGTTAAGGCATTTTGAAGGTATTTTTGAGCATCCTTCTTTTTATTGATTTTCATGGCAAGTTGGGCCATGCGATACCACGGTATAGGCCGTTTGGGGGCTACTTGAGTGAGCCGCTGATATGTATGGATCGCTTTTTTAAATTGTCTGCTTTGGGAATAGGCCAAAACAGTCAATTTAAAAAAGCGATC
>Ga0208904_1001210_pt1 | contig 18164 bp, 4 predicted proteins | sample AntAceMetag02UKB_FD_184774 | JGI IMG/M metagenome (GOLD analysis project Ga0208904, IMG submission 184774) | Saline lake microbial communities from Ace Lake, Antarctica - Antarctic Ace Lake Metagenome 02UKB (SPAdes) (version 2) | ecosystem: Environmental > Aquatic > Non-marine Saline and Alkaline...
TAATTCTTTAATCAATAATTCTTTTCCACCAATAGCTTGTTTACTATCTTGCAATTCTCCAACAACTTTAACAACACTCTCTCTATTTATCTTAGAAACCTGCTTAAAAACTTCTTCTCCAGATTCATTAGGTAATGCAATGCACTGAATTCTTCCAGTAACATCTTTTAAAATTAAAAATTTAATCTTACTTAAATCACGGATATCATGCACCCAACCTTGTAATTCTACTTTTCCAGTTTTCTTAAATGCCTCTTTAATATGTATTCTTGTCATAATCATATCTCAGAATTCAGTATTTATAAGTTTAATTAATATAAAAATTATCTCTTAATACTCAATTTTTTCTTTGATTTCTTTTTAAATTTAGATTCCAATCTTGTTTTTATCTTTTTTTCATATTTAATGAATTTCTTTTTTTCCTCTTTTTCAACCTCTGCTTTTATTTTATCCCTCAGATGTTTTATTTTCCTCTTTTCTTTTTGTCTAATACCTTTTCTATCAACCCTTTCCTTAAAAAAAAATCCACCAATTAATGAAACCAGGTACAATGCCATACCCACCCCGATAAAAGAAAAAAACATTGTCAAAATCTTGCCCAAATTTGTTTTAGGAACAAAATCTCCATACCCAATGGTAGTCATTGTAACAACTACAAAATAAATAGAATCTAAAATATTCCATCCCTCAATTACCGAATAAACATATCCCCCAATAAGAATACTACCAAAAAAAATCAGCAAAACCGCTATCAAATGTTTTTTAAATCGCATATGGGAAACCTCTCTTTAATTTATAACTCATTAATCATATTTAAAATTAACCTTCATATCCAAATCTTTAATCAATAGGTTTTAATAGATTTTTTTCATTCAAATATCATGAAACTATCCAAAAAACAATTAATAATCATTTCAATAGTTTTAATTTTCATAATCCTATCAGCAATAACCCTCTTGATTTTAAACAAAATATCAAATACTCAAAATAACCAAGAAAATTCTAAAGAATTTATTAAATTAGGAAGTTTAGGATCATTTCAACCAGATTTAATCAATAATAACAATATTGAAGATATTAAATTTTATACAGAAGCCATATGCAATGAAACTAATTTTTGTCAAGATTATGAAATAACTTGTTTAAAAAATGAGATTATCAATATTTATCCTATAGAAAATGCAACAATCCAGCATAGCCAAGATTGGCAAGATCCCAGAGGAGATAACTCCTTAGAAGATATTTGTAAAGGATAAAAACCTCAACAGAGAGAATATTTATATACAAGATTTTCATAATAATCATATGAAAAAGAGAACGAAAAGAGTTGTAAAACTTAAAAAAAATTCTAAAGAGAAAAAATTAAATTTATCTCAAAAAATAATAATTTCAGCGCTAATCGCAGTTGCATTTATATTTATAGCTGCAATAACAATAATATCATTACAAAAAATTTCTGATTTAAAAAAAATAGAAAAACAAGAAGGTTTTGGGTTGGCTACTTCAAGCATATTTCAAAACCCTGCAAATATAGAAGATATATACATCATTGAAACATTAACTGAAGGATTTGATAATGAAAATTTAATAGCAGGTACCCTTGGAAATTTTGAATCAAGAAGCCTAATTAAATTTACCATCCCCCCAATTGAAGGATATATTATAGATGGAACTTTAGAAATAGAAGTTAAAGAAATCCCTACCCCTCCAATAACACTAGGAGTGTATAAGATAACTACTCCTTGGGATCCTATGAATACTATTTGGGATTACCCTTGGGCTAATAGAGGAGATTATGGCCCCGAATTAGATTCAATAGAAATAAATGATATAAGAATCTATGAATTAGATATAACTTCTGCAGTTCAAGAATGGAACACTGGAGCAAATAATGGAATAATCTTAATCAAAAAATCAGGAACAGGATATGCAACAATTACTTCTTCAACGGGAACTGGAGAAATACCAAAATTAACAATCGAACACGTTTCAAGTCAACCCCCTGAAATAACTAATTCAATTACCGATACGACATTAGAAAATCCAAAAAACATTGAAGAAACAATTCAATTTACAATAGATTGGAAAGATCAAGATGATAATGAGATAACTGCATATGTTTGCGACTCTGAAGAGATAACTCCAGCTGGATGTAGTGGAAATGAATTATGCACCACAACATCTACCGGAACTGGAACGCCATCTATAGGACAGGCCCAATGTAACTATATTGTTCAAGAAACAGATACACGAACAACAAACTACTGGGCTGCAATATGTGATGAAGAAAGTTGCAATATTCAACAAAATTCATTTTATACGAATCATCCTGCAAATATTTTAGTAATACAGCCAAATGGTGGAGAAATAATCGATAAAGATGCAGGAAACTATGAAATAAAATTTAATGTCTTAGATTTAGATTCAGACCCATTAATCGCAAGTATATATCACGGAGAATCACCAGACTCTACAGAAAAACCAATAGATGAAAACATAGACTTACAAATCTATTGTAATGATCCTGATTTAGATACCTCTACTGAAAATGATTGTACTTATTTATGGAACCCTACGGGGTATTATGGTACAGATAATTATTTAACAATTTTTATTGATGATTCATTTACAATCTCAGTAGATTCATCAGATGATCCCCTAGATATATTAGGAATAGATGATCCCCAACCTCCAAATATCATTGGAGAAACAATAGAACCAGATATAAGCTCAGGTGAAGAAACAACTATTTCTGCAACAGTAACCGATGTAGGTATTGGAGTTAAAAATGTATGGGCAACAATAAATACAATACCTCAAACCATACTTTTAATGACCTCAACAACTGAAAATAATTATGAAACAATTTGGATTGCAGAATCTCCTGGAGATTATGAATTTAAAATAAATGCATCAGATGGGGTAGGTAATGTAAATAATAATAGAGATCAAATCCCCTTTACCGTCAATACCCCATTAGAACCCACCATGAGAACAATTACACCTAGCTCTTCATTACCTTATCACCTAATAAAAGTAGAAGGAGAAATTGAATCAATAGACCCATTAAAAGGAGTTTATGCTATTCTAAATACTCCTGGAGGATTCTCATTCTTACAAGAAACTCCCAAATATAATTATTTAGGAAATTTAATTGAAGGAGAAACAAAAAATGCAGAATGGTTTTTATCAGTTCCAATCACTCCTGGAGATTATAATATAAATATAACATATATGGACCAATACGCAAATAATTGGACAACCTCTAATTTACCAATTGAAGTAAATTTTGACGTATCTGGTTCTTCTGGATATTCATTAGATATTGCAGGATATCCTGAAGCAATAAAAGATGATACATATTATGTTGAAGCTTATTTCAAATCAGGAAGTCAATTAATAGCTCCAGACACAATAGAAATACGAATAATTTCTCCATCAGGAAATCCTTTTATCCCTCAACCAATGGAAAAAATTTCAACAGGAACATATAATTATACATTTAGTCCTGCAGACCAGGGGATTTATCAAACAATAATTAATGCCACAAAAGATTCTGTTTCATATTATGCAACATCATTTTGGAAATCAATAGGAGGATTAGCAGATATTGAAATATTAGAAACTAAAAGTCAAAAAATAGATAATTTAGAGTTTGTATTAAATATGACCAATAAAGGAAATGCTGAAACAGATTTTGCATTAGATTGTAGATTAAACAAATACGAAGGTGGAGAAGTAGGAGAATTTTTAGCTGCATGTCCTGAAGGAGAAACATTTGCTATATTTCCAGATCAATCACACCTAGAAACTAGAATCCTAACCACAGATTATTTAGGAGAAGTAAGAATTCTATTCACATTAAGTTATCCTCCACCAGAATATACGGAAAAAGCTTATGCATGGAAAATATTTACAACAGAACCATCAGGAACAATAACTCCCCCTGGAGGAGATGGCGGCTCTGGAGGTGGCGGAGGAACCCCAACAACAACCCCGACAATTAATCAAACAAATGAAACTCAATCAACAGTAGATCCAATCATACCTCAAACAAATGATACTACAGAACCTCCAATAAAACCTACACCTACGATAATTCAAGCCCCTGAAACTTCAAAAACAATCTATTGGATCATTATAATAATCTTAGGAATCATTGCCTTATCAATAATAATCCTAATCCTAATCTTATATAGAATGCATAAAAAACAAGAAATCTGGGGATTCTTAAAAAAAGAAACTAGCACTATGCCGACATCTGCATCAACTAAATCAAAAACAACTCCAGGATTATTTAAAAAACCTCAAACAAAAAAAATTAGCTTTGAAGAAAAAATTAAAAAAATAGAAGAAAAATTAAAATCCTAGTTCTTTAGATAATCTAGCTATTTTTTCCTTAAGGTTTTTCATTTCTTTATCCTCAGGATATTTTCTTTCAATAGGCTTTTGTATAACTTTCTTAGAAGCTTCTGCAACTTTTTGAACTACCCCAGGTTTTTTAATTTGAGGAGAAACCATCTTATGAGAAACAGGAACCTGTTTAGGAATTAATTGTTTAACCATTTGGTTAGGAACATTCATATGTTGTAAATTAACATTATTTTTTACAACCGAATTTTCAGCAGGCATTACCATAATTTTTTTAGGTTTTTCTCCAACCTGTTTTTTAAGTTCAGAAATTTGCCCAGCCAAAGTATCTACCAACCTTAAAACAGCCTCTAATTGACCCTCATAATCTTCAACCCTCTTCTGACTTTCTTTTTTAACTTCATCAACCAATCCTTCCATATTCTCCTTATTAGCTTTTGAAACTCTTAATATTTTTTCAACTAATTCTACCATCCTAGAATTAGTTTCTTTCATATCTTCAACAGAACCAAAATAAACATCCATTAATTTAAATTTTCTATTAATTATACCTTTTAAGCTAGCAAATTCTTTCTCGCCAATAACCTTACTATGATCTATTTTAATTCCCTCTATTTCTTTTTTTATTTGAGCTGCATTACTATTAAAAACAGCAAACTCTGCACTCATTTTTTGTGAATCCGAAAGAGACTTTTTCAATTCCATGAAAACTTGTTCAGATTTATCAGCATCTAATCTACTTCTTGCCGCTAATTTTTGAATTTCAATCAATTCTTTTTTAGTATCATCATTTAATTTTATAACCTCATCAGTACCAATAAAAACATCTGCTCTTCTTTTCAAATCATTAAATTGATCCACCACGCTATCAATAAACAATTTATGAGACTCTAATTTCTCATTTATAACCTCTATTTTTGCTTCAGACTTCCGATAATCTAACCTTATTACTCCTGGCTGTACTTCTTTCAACAAGCCTGAAGCCTTATTAGATTCTACAATAGCTTTAGTAACTTTCTTTTCATTTGCAACATTCATTGAACGAATTTCACCAATACTTTCACTAATATAAGAAAATCTTTCATAAACTTGTTTCATCCAATTAGTCATAGTATCAACTTTAGCATTAAGTTGTTCTATTTTTATATTAACTTCAGAATTCGCTATACCCTGTACTGCTACACCTGATCTTGGAAGAGGATTTTTTGTAGTAACTGGCATCTCCGGAACTCCTTTATCCTCTTTCTCTTCCCCTGATTCTTCTTGTTCTCCAGACTTGTCTTCTTCACCTACATCTGGCGGTACATCATTCTTTTTTTTATTCAATCCAAACATTTTTCACCTCTTATAATTTCTCTATTTCATCTTTAATTTTCTTTATCTCTTTACTTATCCATCCAATTTCTGCCTTAGGTAATGGTTTACCCATAAATTTCTTAGTTTCGTTTTGTAAATTTTTCAATTTAATTTCTATATTTGCAGTTTTTTTACCGCCCCTCTTTTTTTCATCAATTTTACTTTGTATTTTTAAAAATTCTTCTTTCAATGCTAATGTTTTTTGGGGATTTTTCTTTATATATTTTGCCCTCTCTGCCTTCGCCTCTTTGATTCCTTTCAAAATTTCTTCTTTTGATATCTTCTTTTTAACAAGATGCATTGGAGCCTTACCCAACTTTTTCCATTCTTCTATAAGCTTAGGCCTCAAACTCTCAAAATACATTTCAGACATTGAAAACTGACCTTCAGAAACTTTAGCCTTAACAAGTTTCAGTTCTAATTCTAATCCCATTACATCTTCTTCACCCAGCTTCTTAAATTGAGCAATTTGATATTCAATATCTTCAATTTCATTAAAATATTTCTCATATTTAATCAATTCAGCCTTAGATAACCTCTTAGTATTATGTAATAAAGGCCTAAATGCAATAAAATAAGGCCTACCCTCATTGTATTCTGCATTTACAACCATTCCAGTTCCAACAGGCTCTTTTACAACAGACTTCAAAACATCATCTCCATATTTCATACTAACTCTTTCTAAATCTCCCTCATATCTTGTTCTTAATTGAACTTCTGTTCCAATATTTGCTTTAATTTCCCCAACAAAATCACTAACTACCTGGCTAATTAATAATAATCCCATTCCCCATTTTCTAAACTCTCTTGCCCCTCTTTCAATCTGAATAAATCCTTCACCACTTCCACCAAACTTAGGAAGCAATCTATGAACCTCATCATATACAAACAAATTCTTCAAAGTAGATTCTTCTTCGGGTGCAGACCTAAAAATCTGCTCAATACTACTAGCAACAACCATATCAATCTCCTTAGGAGTTAAATGAGATAAATTGATAATAGTGATCTCTCCAGGTCTATTCATATATTTCTGTATATCAATAACTTCATATTGATCGTGAATTGTTTTAATGCTTCCAGTAAATCCTCTAGCATCTTTCTTTTTCATACCAAAGTACTTGTATCTCTTAAACATCTTTTCATCTTCGCCTTTCCTCAAAAATCCAGTCCATTGCGCAGTAGGATCAAAGATAATAACACTTTTCTTATGTATCAAAGCTTCTTCTATAATTCCTTGAGCAGCAACAGTCTTTCCAGAACCAGTAGCACCTGCAATTAAAGTATGAGTTTTCAATCTTTCCATATCAATATAAGCATTATCCCCCACCTCTGCAACTTTTCCAACATAAGCTGAATTAGGCCCTTTCTTCGGAAGTTTATTCAAATGAACTTTTACCTTAAATCTCTTTTTCCTAAATTCTTGCCACTTAGCATAATAATAATAGCCAATACCTAATCCAATAACCAATACTACTACTAGATAAATCCACAATGGAGCAAATAATAATTTTTTCTTAAAGAATGGAAGAGTCACATCTACATAAGTAATCGAAGTTGCTTGCATCTCTTGTTCAATATTTGAATAATGAGCAGTTGCTTTAACCATATACTTCGCAGGCTTAAGATCTTCCGGAACTCCTAACTCTTTAACAGCACTGATACTAGTCTCGATTGCAAATGATTCTTCTACTCTATTCAAAATTTCACCAGTATCAACATCAATTAATTGTAAATCAAACTGAACATCAACCTTATCTGCTTTTCCAAGATTAATTAAATCAGCTTGTAATTTTATTGTTCCGCCAGGAGAAACTTTTGAATTCAATGCCTGTATTTTAACGTCTAATAATTTTCCTTCAGGAGATAATACCCTAATAGTAACCGGAATTTTTCCAGATTCCTCACCAGAACTTAAAACCAAATCTCCCTCATAAGTACCTGGTTTCATTCCATCTGGAACCACAATACTAATCAAAACATCCCTAACTTCATCAATATCTAATTCAATATTATTATTTTCAAAGAATACTAAATCCTTAGCCACCCCATCAACACCCAATTTCATAGTTGTTGGTTTTCCAAGAGTATTTGCTAATTTAATTCTTACAGTAGCTGACTCTCCTTCAAACAATTCTTTATAAATTGAAGTAGTTTCTAATTTAACTCCTCCAACATTAATCAAACTTTTCAGTAATTGTTCAAACTCATCAGGATCTATACCTGCTCCACCGCCGCCACCACCGCCGCCACCGCCAGAACCGTCATCTCCTCCATCTTGACAATCATCACAATTTCCAATTACTTCCCCATAAGCAACTTCACAAACACCATTTCCACAAGTATTTTCAGTTAAGAAATATGCTGAAAATCCAGACGAATTACCCATAATTTTTTTATTATCAAAATCAAGAGTAGATTCAAGTGCACCCCAACTACCATCACACTTTCGCTCAGTATAATTCCAATTATTACATTTCATTATTTGTAAACTATTTGCAGAAGAATATGCTGGACCATATTTACTATAATTAAAAATAACTTCTAAAACATTATTCTCTAAACCATTAGAGTTTACACAAATTCCATAAAATGGATCCTCATTATTTAATGGAATAATTTCAGATAAAGTATCTCCAGGCATCAAATACAAATTAATCTGAGGAATATCAGATTTATTTGTAAAATTCACATTTCTAATAAGGATCTCATCACCTTCAAGCTCTAATTTCACATCATAATAACGAGTATTAACTGATAGCTCTAAATTTCCATCACCATCAACAACTCCAGATTCAATAATAACTGGTTCAGAAGGTCGATATAAACTAAAGTTAATATTTTGAACTGAATCACCCTTATAATCTAATAAAGAAATACTCCAAGGATATGAATCATAAACTTCAAACCAATCTAATTGAGTAAAATTATTATCCATTACATCAAAGGCAGTATAATTAACAACATACTCTCCTGCAACCACTGAATTAAGATAAGAACAATTCCATAATCCATTATATTGAGAAAATTCACAAGGCACAACCCCCAATGTAGGATAATATACTTCTGCAATTACCCTATCCACACCAATCTTATCTTGAACATCTACTACCAAATCAATATCTTCTCCAAGATTAATATTATTTCTAAATATTTCAACAAAGTAAGGAGGAGTAATATCTGCATAATGAATCGCATTTGCCTGAACTCCACTAACTCCTCCAAAATTTTCAGTCTCAATTGAAGCCTCAATATTATGATATACTCCATCTTCAATATTCGGCAAAATACAACTTATATTCCAATATTCTTCTACTTCATCAAAGAAATAAGTAATCTCGTCACATAATCCATTACCAACCTTAACATTCCAATCAATATCCCCCCATAAAATATCTGTATTTATCCCCCCATCATTATAGGTTGCATTTACAATTATTTCAATTTCATCCGTATAATAAAGATATTCAAGAGGAGTTTCATAATTCGGAGATAAAACATTAACTTTCATATCTGTTGATTTTAAATAAATAGAGACATTAATTTCCTGAGGAATAGCCCCTTCTTCTTGATTGATAACACTTAAATCTACATAAGTTTCCCCCTCTTCTGTAAGTGCTGAAAAATTAACACTAAAATTAGCATTACTTTTTATCGGGAGATTGAATGTAGAGGTATTTGGAATAATAACTTCAGTATTATTACTAAAAATATCAAAATTCATTTCATTATTTCCTGTATTAATCACTTCTACTTCTCCCACAATACCCTTTTGCCCAACACCCTTAACAAGATTAAACGAAAGAGGATTTAAGCCCCAAGTCCAAGTTTCAGGAACAGTTGCCAGAACCAGAATATCCTTAGAAATATCTCCACTAGAGATAATTATTTGCCCCTCATAAGTTCCACTCTCCAATAAGCCCCCTTGAGTAGACAAAGTTAATTGAGTATTATGAGATGCCCCTACCGGAATATCAAAACTTTCTAAATCAAATGAAACCTTAAAAACACTACAAAGATCTCCAACACACTCAAAACCAATATCCCCTAAAGGAACATTACCTGAATTATTTATCTCAAGTAAAACGAAGTTTTGAGAACCAGAAGGAACTTCAACAGAAACAAAATCAGAAACTTCCATAGATTTATTTTCAAAAACATTTAATACCAAATCAACAAAATTAGTGTTCCTAGGCGTTTCATCAGGATTGTCCCAATGAACTTGTAATCTTACAGGATATACTCCAGGAATAGTTAATTCAGAAACATTAATCTCAACAGTTTCTTCTAAAAATTCTGAACCAGAAATATCTTCAAATTCTAAATTTGGTATTTCAATTTGATCTGGTTTATTAAATATTAAAACAGGATTATAAGCAAAAACTCCTCCAGAATTCTCGATTCTTAAATCAACAAAAGTTTTTCCTTTATGATATTTATCCACATCACGAATATCAATAGAAGATAAACTATTTAATAATAATCCTAAATCTGTTTCTCCAACAGGGGTAATTTTTTTAGTCAAATTCACAGAATTTCCAAAATTATCATAAACAGAACCCATTATATTATATTCTTCAAGAGATTCAAAAATATAAGTTTCAGTAAAATTAGCTTGGATATATCCTCCAACACCTGAAACTAATTCTGTAGGGATATAAGGACAAAGGAATTCAATAGAAGAACTTGCGGAAGTAATATTCAATTTTGTAATATCCCTATTAATCCCACTATCATCCAATCCTAAAATTTTGATATCTACTACTTTGTTTAATTCAATAACTTCAGTTAATTCATCATCTTGATAAAATAAAATATCTGAAATTTCTGGAGGCATTTCTAAAATATAAAACGCATCTTCAACTTGCATTTGAACTGGATCTGCCGATGCGTTTTGAATATCTAAAATAATTCCTATGTCTCCTAAAAGCGCATTTACCTTCCCATTTTGATAAACTTCAATAATTTCACTTGCCCCCTTCTCAACAAAAATTGAACTAGGATTATATTCACCATTATCTTCATTAATTAATCCTTCAAATAAATAATTAATTGTACCTGCTGGAGAATAATCTACATTAAAATCCAAATCAATATTTCCAAGATTTTCAATTTCCCAACTACCAATAACTCCTGGAGTATTCAACCCAAATTCAACATTATAAGTAAAATCTTCACTAGGTTCAAAATTCCAAGAACCATTTACAGGAACATCCACCTGAACATTAACAATTGATTCTCCTGCATTAGATGTAATAACTATATCTCCGAAATAAGTCCCAGGAGAAATTTGTGCGGGAACCTCAATACGCACATTAACATTTTGAGGAGTTTCAACAGTTATTAATTCAAAATTATCAGGAACTAAAGTAATCCAACCAGCAATCTCTCCGGTAGAAGATAAACCAACACCATTAAGATGATCTGAAGCAGAACCTGAATTCAAGGTAATATCGAAATTATCTACCGAATCGTGTTGAATATTCTTACTAATACTTTCATCTGAAATTAGCAAAGAAGCCTGAGATGTAATGGTTATCTCTGAATTCAAATAAAGTGGAACTTCAGCTGGAGATTGACCATCATTATCAGTCCAATTCAACATAAAATTAGTAATGTAAGTAAATGGAAAAACCCCTTCATTTAATACTACCTGCAATGTAACACTACAATATTCTTTTGGGAAAATTCTTTCACAATTTGAAATTTGTGTAATAGACTTAACGGTATCACTTGAAGTAATATTCTCAATCTGAGGATTATACATACTCGCCTCTCCAAGATTAGTTATTTCAGCATCAATAAGAAAATAATATTCACTATTATAATCATAATCATTTATCTCTTTATTAGGAATATAAAAACTACCAATTGTTCTTGGCTCTTCTAAATAATCTTCAAAAGTAACATCGCTATTCCTATAATAATTTGAAGAACCATAACCAGTAATGTCAATAGTATAATTTCCATATTCTAAATTACTAGGAATATTCCAGGATTGTGTACAGGTTGCAACACCTGAACAATATTTCGGAGAAGGAATTCCATTAATATCTTTAAGTGTAAAAACAATAGAATTCATTATTGCGGGAGCCCCATTATCAGTCCTATTAAAATAAGCAGTTAATGAATAAACAGTTTCATCTCCTGAATAATCAATTTCTTTCACATAAGAAGCTTCTGTTTCAGCATAAACTTCTATAGGAACAGAACCTGAACCCACAACCCCAAATTCACTTTCAAAAATTCCTATCTGTAAATCTAAATTACCTAAATTATCCATAGGAACAATAACTTCTTGATTAAAGTTTCCAGAAGCATCTGTTGAAGAATCAATATAACCTATAGAAAAATCAGTTAATTCTGGTGCAGAATAAGCATCTTCACTTTCTAACCAAATTCTGTACTGAATACTATCTTCATTTAACAAACCGAATATACTTCCAGGAGCAGTATAATTATCACTCCAATCAAGCCAATTCTCTTGTAAGATTTCACATGATTCTCCTGATAAAGCTAAGATAGATCCTGCAATAGTAACCGAATCTTTTGAAGAATCAGTAACTGAAATAATTGGATAAATCCCGACAGAAGGCCCAGATAAAACTCTCAAATAAAATCCTCCCGAAGATGAAATAACGGATGGAACAATATCTTCAATAAAATAAACAATTGTATCTAAAGGAGAAAATGAATTATCAATATTTCCTGAAAATACTTGATTAATTTCTTTTTCCCTTAATTCCACTTTTATCTCTCCAGTCCCAAATTCATTCCAATCGATAATATTAAATTCAACACTAGGTATTGTTATTTCATTAGATTCAAAATAACCCCGAATAGGATATTCATATTCAACATAATTAAAATCATAATTAGAAATAGGAACAGAAGAAGAAGAACCTGATTTTATACCAACTAATTTTATATATAACTCATTTACATTCAAACTACTTAAATCTACAGAGTCAGATAACACCCCCACATAATCAATACAACCCAAAGAATTCCAAATAAGATTATCCTCACTATATGAAATACAAGATTGTCCACCCAAACTTCCAGTACCTGGAGCCTTAGTTTGAACATCCACTGAAAATTCCTTAAATCTTGTTGAAGAATTATAGTAATACACTATCTCACCTAAACTCTCACTCATAAATAATGATTCAAAAATAGAACCACTAAAATAACCCAAAGTATCCTCATCAAAACTCAAGACATTATTTTCTTCAACAACAGGCAAAAAAGAATAATCGTCTTGTTTGGACTTAATAAATCCAGCAACATTAGGATCCAATCTCAAACCACCATCAATAATAAGATTTTCACTATATCCCACAAAGTCTGCCTCATGAGAATTTGAACTAACTAAAACCCCTCCCAACTCCATATTAAATAATGTATCATTTAATGGCCAAGTAGAAATATCATTTGTTCTTATAATTGAACCAATTATCTGAATGTCTTGAGTAGTATTAACCTCCAAGGGAGCGTCAATATCAAAAATTAAATCAAATAAATCCACGCTAAAATCAATATCCTTAGTCACTGAATTACCTGCATAATCCGAACAAGTAAAATTTACATTATGAATCCTATGCGCAAAAGGATCATCATAATCAAAATCAATATCTGAAGAATAAAATGCATAAGCTTCTATTACATTGGTTTGAAGCATTTCAATATTCTCCTCACCATCTAATGAATAATAACAACTACCATTAGGATCATACTGATTATCTAAAACTTGGACATCTAAATCTACATTTGTTCCATAATCAACTCCAATTTCGGGGGATATGATAGTAACAAAAGGGGGAGAATTATCAATCCGAGTAGTTCTTGAAATACTCTGAATATTTCCTGCAGTATTTTTAGCAAAAACCTCATAAAATTGGCTATCTCCACTAATCAAATTAGGAATCTCAGTAGAAACAGAACCTTCCTGAGCATTATAAAGAAAACCAACATCCTCAGGAGACAATACTCTTTTAAAAATCATTACTTCATCCAAAATATTTTTATAGCCACAATATCCTAACCTCAAATGATCATTCATCATATCTGTTTGCAAAGGTCCAATGGACTTTGCACCAGATCCAAATAATTCCCCATTAATGTAAATTTTTCCGGCATAATATTCATCCTTGTCATAAGTCCAAACAACATGATGCCACTCATTTTCTTCAGTTAACTTAGCAGTAGGAGAAACCGCACTCCATCGACCATTATAATTTAAATGAGTTTCATTTGAAGCATAAACTATTAAGTTTCCAGCTCTTGTAGGAGATTCTTCATAATTATCTCCATAAAGATAAAATCTAAAATTACTTCTATAAGAATCACAATTAGTACCGCATCCATCTGCTTCAGATTTAAACCAATAAATAGGATACCATGCCCAAGGACTATTAGTTAATTGTTGTGAATTAATCCAAAAAGAAATTGAAAGATCGTCTTCATTAGACAATTCAGAATTATATCCACAATCTAAATAAGTACCACAATCTGCCTCATTAAATGCCATCCCCTTTCCAAATTTACCAAAAGCAGTTTGTTTTGCAACTTTTTTCATAACACAATCTTGAGTACCCATATAATCTTTAACAACACCGTCTACAATATTATCCATATCCCACCAACTAATTAATCCATCATCATAATCAAAAAAAGTAAAAAACTCACTTGCACTATCTACTGAAACATTAATTTTAATAGTATTTCCAGAAATATAATCTCCGGGAGTAGGATCAACAAATTCAAGGTTAGGATATTCAGTATTAATATAAAAACTAATAAACTCATTTTTAACATTCCCATAACTATCTTGAGCATAAATAGTAAAATTATATTCCTCGGATCTAGTCTGCAAATTAATAAAAGAAGAATCATATTGATTTGATTCACAATCCAATAAACTATCAATTTCATTTTCAGATAAAGTTCTATTAAATATAATAACCTCATCAATTAAACCATCAAAATTTTCTCCAATTCTTAAATCACTACCAGATATAAAAATAGGTAGACTATAATCTCCTAAAACTCCATTAATATAAACCTGTCCACTATTATTTACCACATGTTTCCATTCGTCATCATAAATCCACATAGATTGAGATTTGCCCATCCCTATATCTAAAATTTCAATATAATCTATAAAACCTTCACTAAAATTCAATGCATTACCAAATCTTCCCTCCTCAGATTCCAAATTACCAATAACACTTCCATCAAAATTACCTAAATAATCTAAAACATTATTCCCTCCTAAATCATCCATTCTCCACCAACCAACTAGTGAATTATCAAAATCAACAAAACAAAAATGATTATGAGCATCTTCAGTTTCTGTTTTAATTGTAATAGAATCAATTCCAACTATTTCATTATCAATAGGAGTAGGATATAAAAATTTTAAGGAAGGAGGAAACCTATCATCTACAGTTAAATTACCTTCAGAAGTTTGTTCTAATTTTAATAAAGACGTATAAAAATCTCCAGTCAATAATAAACTAGGTAAAACATTCTCAGTTTCAGTAGAAATTTCAAATAAATTATCATCTAAATCGCGATAATCTGTATAGTCCCATATAGCTCTTCCTTTAGCGACTAAATCTCTTACATCTGGTTCACCAAGAGTCCTATTAAAAATTAAAACTTCATCAATCATACCATTAAAAGGTTCTAATAATACTTCTCCTTCTAATAATCCTCCAAAAATCAAAGGCCCCCCACCGCCTAAAATACCAAAAGAAGAACTAGTCTGCGAAACTCCATTAAGATAAATTGAAAAACTTTCTTTATTAGAAGACAATAAAACAAAATACCATTTATTAGTTTCTAAAGGTTCTAAAAATTGAACTGAATTTTTGCCATTAAGGCCAAATGAAACATTCAAATAACCTTCAATTATTGAAAATTTATAATCATAAAAATGATCTCCATCAGAATATTCATCTTTAGTTAAAATACATTGATTTAAATTTAAATTTGGTTTAAACCAAAATCCAATTGTAAAATTATCTTCATTAACAAAATTTAACTCATTAGAACTATCCACTAAAAAATAATTATCTCCATTAAATTTAAAACCCTCATTAAAAATTCCTAAATCATACTCTTCAGATCCAACAAAACTCCCAGAATTACCTTCAACAAAATCTTCTACATTATGATCCCCCTGCCAATAAGAAACTAAATTATCATTTTCTTTTTCTAAATTCAACAATCTTAAATCACTAATATAATTATCTCCCACTCTTGCAGAAGTTTCACTAAAATCAAAAAGAGTTTCAATACTATAATCTTCAATATAAGTATCTGGAAGCTCATTTCTTCCAAATTCATAAATTTCTTCAATCTCATCAAATTCAAGCACCTTATCATAAACAATTACCTCATCTAAAGACCCATTTAAAAAATGATGATTTAAGGTATTTTCATAAAGACCAAAAGTATTAAGAGCTATTTGACCTCCCTCTGGCAATGGAGCCTCTATTTCAATTAATACCCCATTCTTATATGCTGCAGTAAAATCTTCATCAAAAACCAATGTATAAAAAATCCAATCACCAATATGGGCGACAGAAAATTCATATGTAGTAAAATCAATATAACTTCCAGATTCCTGCTTCAACCTGAGGAGATCATCAGACAGCAAAATATACGATGGAGTCTCTGAATTATCAAAAACTCCAGCTAAATAACTTCTTCCATAATAACGCCCTCCATAAAGACCGCTATAATAATAAGGGCCATAGGGGGATTCTTTAAAATCATTAGCATTAACCCAAAAAGAAAAACTTTTACCTTTCTCCAATACAATTGAATTGCCTAACTTAGCATAACTATCTTCATCGCAATTTAAATAACTATTAAAACCTAAATCTCTTGTCAAATAATTCTGTTCTAATCTCCATTCTTTTACACCCACCTGAATATCACTATCAAAATTTTTACTATAATCATTAATATTTATTTCAACACTCTGTTCCCCGGGATCTATTGAAATCCCTTTTAAATCTACAACTCCTTGTTTATTAAATCTTTTAGCAGTACCTTCATAAATTTCTCGTATTTCAATCAAATTTAAAGAGTTATTAAATATCATTAATTCATCAAACCTACCATTAAAATAATCTAATCCTCCTTGTTTAACCCCGATATATAAACTAGATCCAAGATCTTCTACTAAATTACCCTCTCCAATTGTAGAACCAATTAAACTGTCCCCAAGATATAGCTTTAATTCAACTTGAGATTCAAAAGATTCAATAACCCAAAATAAATGAACAATTCCCTGATTCACAGTATAATCTTCTTCAAGAATCAAAGGTCCAGAATCTAATTCTACTTCTGCATGAAGTTTATAAGAACCGCTATCTTGAGCAGTTAAACCTAAAAATTTATTACCTTTATTTATTAAGGTATAATTTCCAACCTTATCTTCTGCCCTATTTTTAATAATCATTGAATAAGTTGAATTTTGAAGATTTGTAAACGAATCCCCTTCTGGAATCTCAATAAATCCCTCATTAATACTCAATTGAAGACAAAGACCATAATCAGCCTCGCAAGAATCATCTGAAACAAATGCTTCATTTACATAATCTCCATCATTTTGATTACCTGAAAAATCATAAGCAGTTACATTATCATCTGCATCAAAAGGCCAATAACCCACGCAATCACCTGTGTTAAATTCTATAACTCGATCAGGAACCTCTAAATAATCTTGAGTTAAATAATTTTCAATAACTGCTTCATGCCCTGTTACAGAATTTTTAATTATGCTTGGATCAGTTTCATCAAATTTCCATAGACCTTCCAAGTAATTATCTTTTGCCGGCAAACAATCATCATAATGAATATCTCTCCCACATTCATAAACAGAGTTAATTTCATCTTCAGACAATACTTCACTATAAAATCTAACCTCATCTAAACCTCCCTCATATGTATATGCGCTCCCATCATCAAAAAACGTTAAGTTCCCCCAAGGATTTATATAATATTCATTCGGACAAGTCCCATAAAGAGAACCATGGTATTCACCATTAATATAGACTCCAATAATGCAAGAAGTTCCACTCTTCTGAAAAGTAGAAGCTACATGGAACCAAGTATCCACCTTTAAAACCTTTCTAGAATTCCAAACCATGTAATTTAAATCCGAATATCGAGCTCCTCCCTGAAATGCTCTTATATAATTATTTTCAATATATAATCCTGCAGAACTATAATAATTTCCATTACCTGTTGCCCCAATATTTGCAGTTCTGATTGAAACATTCTGCCCAACTTCTAATCTAATGAAACAAGTTCCTGTTTGAGTTAAAATATCTCCACCTGCTGCTAATTTTTTATGATGCTCACAATTATCTTGATTATCTTCATTAATAAAAATTGAAGTATAATAAATTTCATTATTTTCT
>Ga0208904_1001211_pt1 | contig 18151 bp, 25 predicted proteins | sample AntAceMetag02UKB_FD_184774 | JGI IMG/M metagenome (GOLD analysis project Ga0208904, IMG submission 184774) | Saline lake microbial communities from Ace Lake, Antarctica - Antarctic Ace Lake Metagenome 02UKB (SPAdes) (version 2) | ecosystem: Environmental > Aquatic > Non-marine Saline and...
AATGACTCTATTGTGATGTTTGCTAATACTGTTGTTGCCAGTAGTGATATTAATAATATTGTTGCGAGTATGTTTATTGTTTTCATTTTTTACCTCTTAGTTATATGGAATTCCTGATCCATTATTATAAATGTCTTGGATTTGTGATTCATTTAATGCTCTAGACCATACGCCAACCTCGTCCATAGTACCGTTAAATAATCTAGTTGTGTCGCCACGTTGACCAAGAGTCACATCTACTGTTGGATTGTATGTTCCAATATCAACAGTGTGTGTTGCCACGCTAACATTATTAATAAATAATTCATAATCATTACCTGATCTAGTTACTAGTAAATATTGCCAAGCATTAAGAACATAAGTGTTTGGTGCATCTAAAAGTGCAGCACCGTCACTACCTACAAGCGCAAACCTAATTCCATTGAATGATGTTTGGTATCGTAAATAAGCTAAGTTACCAGTGATACCTTGAGTCATTATTCTATCATCATTAGTTTTTGTATCTGGATAAACCCACATAGCAAAAGTGAAATCACCGTTAAACCAATTATCATCAGGTATAGTAATTTTATCATTGGTACCATCAAAGATATAACCACCATTAATTTTACCAGATGCAGTATAAGTTGCACCATTAATAGTACCATTATTTCCTATAACTTGGTCGATAATTGCTCCATCAGTGTCAAATCTGTAATAAGCCGATAAATCAGTTGAAAAATCTTCTGATATAGTTTTATTTCCAGCCACTGGCGTACTTCCTCCTGTTGAAATATTAACTCCCATTATGAATGAGGCGTTAACCCCCATTACATTATCAGGGTTTTCAATGGTAAGAAACCAGCCAGCCCATACGCTACAAATTGTTATAGTTAATGGCAAAGCTATTATTGTTGCTTTAGTTTTCATTTTTAATTAACTGCCCATGCGTAGTCTGGGTTAAAATGTAATTCCGTTGTTGAAAATGCTTGTCCAATTGGTCTTACTACATCTCCTGTTGCTGATGGTGCTGTTGTTGTCCATCCTGCTTTTGTAGTTGATAAATAATATAAAGAACCTGTTGTTAATCCAGTTGTTACTTTTGAGCCTCCAATTAATATTTTACAAACTGTGTCTGCTGAACATGTTTCTGTTACAATTCCTAATGTTCCAATTGATGTTGCTTCTGCATCTGCATCTGTTTCCCACATTTTTCCATCTGATTTGAAATAAACTACATCATCCTCAACTACTGCTTCTCCTACGGTAAATTGTCTTATTTGATTTATTGTTGCTCCCACTGATTCGATAGTTAATCCTGACCCTGTTCCCAAGTTTTTAATTGTTAATGTATTTTGGTCATCACCAGAATTTGCGTTTTCTATTTCTGATACTGGTGTTGAGGTTGATGCACTTCCTAAATTCCTATATACGTGTAAGTTTGATGTTGGACTACTTATTCCGATTCCAACCTTTCCTTCATCATCTACTACAAACTCTCCTGAATCTATATTAATAGAATCACCAGTACCAGCATTATCAATTTGAACAACAGTTGAAGTTGTTGCTTCTGAATCAATACTTAAAGCAATTCCATTTCCATCTTGATTTAAAAATACATTTGAACCTGTACCATCATTATCTAATGAAAGCAAAGTTCCTGTTGCTGATGGATTATCTGAAACAACTCTAATAATTCCACCATCTCCCGTATGACCAGCAGAATTTACATAAGCATAAATTCCCCTTCCTGTTGTTATGCTTGGTAAATCTAACCTAAAAGCATCTGATGTCGTTCCTTCTGAATTTCCATATAATATTTTACCATTTGCATTAACATCGACATCTATTGCGTTTCCTGTTCCTACATATAATACATCCAGTCCTGCAAAATCAGGTCTATCTGTTGATTCTAAATCTTGATTCATGGCATAAAGTTCATTATCACCTTGACCAGTGTTTAATGTATCTGTATCAAATGTTCCACCAGTAAAAATATAAGCTCCTGTTGCTGTATCTCCAGTATTTGAAAGATAAACATCGCTTATTGCAGTGCATGATAATGTATCTCCAACTGTTGATACATATGTATCTGCACTACATGCTGCTGGATAACTTGACAAATCAGTCCATGTTAATACACCACTTAACTGTGTTGCTGTAACTGTTCCATTAACCTCAAGTCGTGTACTGGCTGTTGATTGACCAACCGCAAAGTTTCCAGGAACGAATGAGTCTGCGGCAAACACTAAGCTAGTGCATAGTAGTGCCATTAGTAAAATTGTGATTAGTCTATTTTTTGTCATCTTGTTTTATTTCCTCTATTATGAGCAAATGGAGCAACTAAGTACGCCATTTAAAGCTGTGCAGCAAGTGTATCCAGCCGCATCCGTATCTTTAATTTTAATTTGTGTGTCTTCAATTGTGATATTAGTTGAAAACGAAATATCTTTTGTTGTTCCATTATATGATATAGTGTTTTCGTATTCTTCATTAGTGTTCTGCCCTAAAAATATGTTACTATCCCAATATGTTATGTTTTGTTGTATTGGTGTACCAACTAGTCCTGTGAATCTTACATTATCAACAAATGATTCTTCTATTCCTAAGTTTGCCGAATGTTCAAACTTAAAGGTTATGTTTGCTCTATCTTCCATTGATGCTGGTACTGAAAAGTTTTTGTATATCGGTGGATTTATGTCTGCTGATGTTGTGTCATCAAGCCAAATTGTAACCCAACCACTACCTTCATTATTATTCATTGATACTCTGAAATAATCTGTTGGCGTTGCATCCATATTGTCAGATCCATAATAAAATGATATTTCCATGTTTGTTATGTTAAACGTTGGAAAGTAATCCTCAACTCCTCTTATTGCATTTCCATCACCACCCTTTGCTCTCATACATGGATTAATGAAGCACCTAGGATCGTCTCTAACGCTCCACTCTTCGATTGTACTACCAACATTGTCTGGCGCAACTGTTCTACCTATCGGTGGTTGTGTACCTGTTGGTTGCCCTGTGAATGTTTCATCTGCTAGCGTCTGGTTTCCAACTCCAGTTGTTTCTTCAACAATTCGTTTTTCTAATAAGTGGATCCCATTACCTAGAATCTTAAAGTGTGTTTTATTATCTAGCATCCAACTAAAATCACCCTCACCGCTTAGACTTCCTTGGTTTAAAGTGTTATGTATGTGCAGCTTTTGTGTTTCTATACCATACTGTACTCCTAGTGAGGCTCCTTGATCTGCTGTGTTGTAGTCATACTCCGCATTAATTCCTATATCTGCCCACATCTGTATTGCGTTAGTTAGGTGCGTTAAATTATTACCAAATCCATTATCTGAAAAAATTCCGTATGAGTTTCTATGAAAACCCCATGAGTTATTTAATCCAGACTGCCATGCTTCTAATGTTTTATTTTCTTGTGAGTATAAATAGTGCGTTATTGCTCCAGATGGAATGGATGGATCATTATTTCCTAAAACCATTGCATGCTCTGATCCTTCAAACTCATCATCTCCAAACGATAGATATGAAGAGTATAGCTGGTCTGGTTCGTTCCAGATATGGTATTTATCTGAATACATCTCATCTGCAATTAAATTAGTGTACTGCGCTGTATCATCCCCAACATTAACATGAAACCCTTCTATATTATTAGGGATCCAATTCCCAACATTAACCTCAATAGCCATACAAGTAGTTGATGCTATTAAAATAAATAAAAATAATAATAAAAAAACCTGTTTCATGTAAATCGTAAAACCAATAGACTTTATATTAAATCGCCTTAATTTGGTGGTTTTGCCCCACTTCTACCCATGCTATCCATTAAATTCGTAACAGCTTCAGTGTTTGATTGTACATGACCCATCAATGTATTTACTACCTCTGCCATATAATCGTATGTCAAAAACACCACTATGATTAAGAAGATTATAGTAAGACCTAGTGTGATTGCAGCACCATACTTTTTCCAGAACTCATACTTAGATGAAAAGAATTCCTCTGCGTTAGAGATTTTATTCTGCGCCATGATATTAAGATCATATGGTACGGTTTTCAAGCTAACCTTGGTAGTCATGACCCTATCAATTGGAGTATATATGTATCTATCTGCAATTGCTGCGGAATCAAAGTATGTCGTTTTAATACCACGAATATTTGATAGCATCTTATCATATACCTTAGTGAGTTTTATCCTAACGGCTTTATCATTAAGGTTTTTAACTACAATCTTTTTATCTTCTAGTGTTGGTAGTCCAGTGTGTCTAGTCATTGGTATAAAATCTCTTTCGATCCTCATATATTCAACAAACTCTTTTCCCTTCACTCTATATACTACTTCATGCGGTGGCGGTACAACCTCTGTTTTTGCACCCCTTAACCAGTAAATGGTTACGGTTCCACCCTTCATCTTCTTTTCCTGGATTAAATCATTTCCAATTATATGTATTCTTCCGTCCGCTTTCTGTTCATGAATTGTTACCTTCCATGATTTTCTTTTCATGACTACGAGTACATAATAAAACCCAAATGCAAGAATAATTATTACTAAAAGCCCAACTGCTCCAACTTTAAGCATGGGTAGATATTTCATTAATGTTGATCCTAATATTGCTTCTGCCATTTATTCATTCCTCCTGTTTCCGCCAAACATGTTACTTAGTCCGTTAAAAAATCCACGTCTATCATTATCATTAGTATTTTTAACTTCCGTAATCTGATGAGTTTTTGTTAAGAATTCTCTGTTACCATTAGCTCTTGAAGATAATAATATAGCTTGCATTGTGTGTAGAATTTTTGTTGCGATCTTGTCGTAATCAGCTTTCTGATAACCAAAGTCCTCAAAGTGTGCTGCTAGACCATGACACACAACACGATATGCCTCCCTCATAATAAAATTCATGTGTTCTCTATCAAAGTTTGATGATTGAAATGCTGTAGTAGCATAAGTTTTCAATGTATCCATACACCAATGAATTCCTGAATCATTCATTAATCTCCTTGATTCAGAATCATCTGGCTTTACCCACTCACTGTTGATGTCTTGGATCCAGCCACTCCACTCTAGTCTAATCTTATGTATTGGTGCCTCTAAATTAAGAAACCATTTCATCAAACCTGGGTCTTGTGCTGGAGCATTATTATACTCTGTAGGTATCTGGTCTATATCTTCCACTAATATCACGCTCTATTTTTTACAAAATTGGTAGAAGTTGCATATATAGAGCTATGATATAAATGGGTTAATGTGGTTTAAAAAACTAACCCACCAAAAATGGAGGTTTTCTTTTTCTTCTTTTTATTTTTCAAGCAAAGCGCTTTATCTTTTCCAGATAGATGGCTGCATTCATTTGGTATAACAATTGGTCTTATCTCTGATCCAGAAAATAATTTACCTTTCTTTGGTGCTTTTGTTGTAGTAATTCCAAAAGCTAGCGCAGTAAATCCAGGGGTGTACCTTGTTTTGACGCCTCTTCCTTTAGATTTCTTTACCCTTCTTTTCCTACCCATCCCAGGGAATGGGATTATAGTCCCAATCATTGGTGTTGGTGTAGTAACTGAAACTGGTATTGTTGTTGTGGTCGATGTTGATGTTGTAGTAGATGCTGGAATTGTTACTGGTGGTGTAATTGGAGTCTCAACTGGTGTTGCAACTGGTGCTTCGATTGGTGTTGGAGTGTATGATTTAGATCTACTCATTATTGAGACTGGTGCTTCAACTGGTGTTGGTATTGGGTTTGATATAGGCACTGATCCTATAATTGGTTCTGGTGTAATTGTTGACACTGTAGTTGTTGATGGAGTGGTTACTGGAGTACTGCTTTTTGTTGTAATTGAAGATGTACTATAAATACTACTCGGTGATTGAGTAATAAACCCAGCATTAAATGAATTATATTTTGGTGGTGATATAATTCCGCCACCAGATGCAATGGAGCTACCTCCTGTTATAACTGGAAGCTCTCCACTTAAAAAGTTTTGAATTACTAAACTAGAAGCTGGTGATTTTGGTTTTACTTTGGTTGCAGATTTTGCCGCCTTGCCACCAACTACCTCTGCAAATACTTTAACCGTCTTTTTTTCTGGATCAAATACAGAAAAGACCTCTTTTGATCCTTTTCTAAATAACTTTTGATATATTTCTGCTGAAACATCACCTATATATTCGGGAGCATCAATTGAATAAAGCGTTCCCAATAATGCCTGTGAACCAGCTCTTTGTCTAGCTACCGATAAACCAACAACTGTCCCTCCTAAAGCTGCTGCACTAACTCCACCAACAATCCCACCAACAATTAATTCTGTAGCTGTAGGATCTCTATACTCTTGTTGAGCCAAAACCGTAGCCATACCCAAACCCTCTCCAAAACCAGCCTTTAAAAGTCCTGGTGCAGAAGTTTTAACTCCTAATTTAAATGACTCTACAAAGGTTGCCTTTGCAACCACTGGCTTTGATAATGATGCAATAACTCCTTTTGTTCCAAACAACTCTGATCTTGTCGCAATCGCTATTGTTGCTGCTGTAACCCCAACTTTATCAGCTTCTCTTAGCAATAATGATGCCTCTTGCTCGCTTGGTGATAATCCACTGATTGATTCTTTAAACGCATCCTCTCCCTGATTGAAAAATGGTGTTGATTTTATTATTGGTAAAGTCTCAACTGCTCCACTTTGTATAAACTGGGCTACTGTTTTTGTTGCTGTTCCTACCAATGGAACTTCCGCAATAGCTTCAATTATTGTTTTTGTATATCTTTCTGTTGTCTCTGGTTTAACTAAGAAATCTGGCACCAAATAATCAGCTGCGGTTGTTAATGTTTTTGTTACAGTAATATTTTCTGATTCTGCAAGTAGTGCTTTATTTTGTTCTTCTTTAAATTTCTGTGATTCTGAAAACATGAGTTGCTCTGGTGTAAAACCAGACTTAACAACTTCTCTTGATAGAATCGGGGCGCCATATCCAATTCCAATTGCTTCAAGACTCCATCCAGCAAACCCAACAACTCCACCAACTGGAGCAAGAGCTGCTCCAGCACCAATTAAAACTGCTGATGTTACTAATGGAGAATCGCTTTGACCTTTCTTTATCGCTTCAATTGGAATTGATGCTATTGCCAATGGAACACCAACCCCTACAGTAGTGATACGCTTTGCTATCCCACCAACATCCCCAGTTTTTACCATTTCAATGCCAGATGTTTGCTTTGTCGTTAGTGCGCTTCTTTTTGCTAAACTAATTTGTTCACCAACTGAGTCAAGTAAACCTAACTTTGGAGCAACGCCATATGATGCCTGTTTCCCAATGTCAGCATATTTATTTAATAGTTCATATTTTCCTTGAAGCTTCTCTCTATCCAAAGTAATTGACTTTCCTTCTTCTTTTAAGTTTGACTCTGTTATTTTTAATTCATCTAAAGTTTGTTCACCAGAGATAGCCTCCTCTTTTGTTTGGTATCTTGATTGTGGTGAGGATGGATATAGTGTATTTACAGCAAAAGGAAACTCCATTGCGCTTGTTCTTTTTTCTTCAAACTTCCCAACCTTTGTATTGTATGTGCTTGCTTTTGTTTCGTATGATGACAACTTTTGATTATATGACTCAAGCTCTTTGCTATACGATAATTCAGCCATCAAAACCTCTCTTTGGATTTCAGGTGATTGAGATGCAATTGATGGTTTCTTAGCTGGTTCTGGAAACTTAATTGGAGCCTGAGCGTAAATCGGAACGGATGTCCCCTGGTATGGTGTAGTAGTTTGTGGAATAATTGCATCTATTTTTTCTGTCTGAGGAACTCCCAAAAACATATCTCCTTTTTTTTTAGCAATAACTCCTGGTTGTGAAATTGGTGTTCTGGTTGATGTCAATGTTTTATCAAACATACCTCCATCTATTGCTGATAGTGGTGGTTGCTGTAGACCTGTAGTTTTTGTGTCAACTTTTAATTTAGCTGCTTCCTTTTCTTTCAATTCCCTTTGTTGTTTGTCTAGTATTTGAGACTCTCTGTCTTCTTCTTTTATTTTGAAAAGCTCTTTTTTAACATCAATAGGTGCCTGTCTAGATACATCAAGCGCCTCCTGTATAGTCAACTTTTTACCTGTGGCTCTCTCAGCCGCTTGTTTTAATTCTGGAGATATTGAAACAGTCCTTGATATTTTTTGTACTAGATCTGGTCTTTTCTGTGCTAGCTCTTGTTTCTCCTTTGAGCTTAACCTTTGGAACGCTGCTCTTTCTTCCTTTGCAAGCCTAATCTCTTCAATTTTGTTTGCTTGTGTTTTCGCACTCTGCTCATGTTCTTTGATAAATGCTGACCTTGACCTAATACCAGTATCAGTTGATCTACTTTGTTGCTCTAGTTGTTTTCTTTTCAAAACTGCTTGATCATAAGATTCTTTTGCTGATTGATACTCTGGTGTTGATTGCTGCTGGGTTCTAATGTTTGCTTGTTCTTGTTGAACTTTCTTTAGATCAGAGCTACTATAAACTAGAACTCTGGAGTCTCTACCGCTTCCAGGAGCAACAACTTCAAAGTTATATTTAGTCCTTTCTCTTTGTGACAACTGCTTTGCTTCACCAGAAGTGATAGTTTTAACTCCAGATTGAGTTATTGCTTGGTTTAATGTATTATCACTTAAAGAGTTCAAAGCCTGTCCTGTTTGCTTCACAACTTCTTGCTGTGATTCAATAGAAGATGTTAGTTCAGTTCTTTTTTGTTGTAATTCAGAAAGTTCTACTTTTTTTTGTTCAATTTGAGTATTCTCATCAACAGCATCTACCATGTAAATAGAAAAGCATAACTTATTTATATTAAATCGTGAGAAAGCGGTTAAAATAGAAGTATAAATCCACCAGCGTAAAAATTCTTTGGGGGAATAAAAACACTAGTGGAACCAGTTTTTTGCGGAAACCAGCAAAACCGTTTTTAGTGAGGGGAATATAGACACCCCAGACCAAACGTTACGATTATGAAAGCCGATTCATCCACACCTCGGCAAACAGTGTATAACTGAGGTAGAGATGTGAATAAACCTCTGGATTGTGAAAACCATATAGAAGCTGGTAGTATTGGACTAAGGAAAAAATACCTCTATATGGCTAAATTCTATGATTTCATTTCAAAACAATAAGAAATGACCTTTTTTGATTTATAAGTTTTTTGTAGAAAAAGGCACTTGACTACATTGACTACGTTTTTTAGGAATTTAACAAAAGCATATATATATGTGTGTGTATGGAAGATCTCAAGCTATAGCTGCTCTATAATTTATATAAATATGTAGTCAATGTAGTCATATATATATATATAGGCGAATTTGACAGCTACAGCCTTTCTACCTCCATTTTTTTTGACTACGTTTTGGAACCCCCAATGTAGTCAATGTAGTCAACTTTAGACTCGTCATTTTGAAAAGTGTAGTAAATGTAGTTCAAACGTAGTCAGATGGGCGACCACATTTTCTTTTATAAAACTTTCGTATGTTATGACAAATAAGAAGTAGTACAGGGTGGACATAATATCAAAAAGTTAATAAACAATGAATCAATAAAAAAGAATAGAAAGAAAAGCATTGTTAAGAAATAGATGTTAAAAAAATATAATTCGAGTTATATTTATTTAGCGTTTACTTCTTAATAAACCTTTCTATTTAGCGAGAGCTATCTTAAAAAAAAAGAGGCATGATGACAGGATTAACTAGATTAGATACTCCATTTTATTGGTTTGAAGAGAAAAATAATTTGATGTATTTTGTTACTGGTACACTCGGAGCTGAAATAGATGATAGTCATGAAGAGATGGTCAGAAAAGAAGTTTCAACGTTTGATAAATTCAAAAGAGCTGAGGTCACAATCGAAAAAGCAAACAACAAAACAATAATTCGAGATTGCTTTATCATAACAATTGATGGCAAAACTGAAATAGTGGAAGATACTAAAAATAAGAATGCAAAACTTTTAGCACTACTAAAGAAAGCAACGAACTCAATCAAGATTAAAGATAATATTGGATCAAAGGAGCTTGATGGATTCCTAGCTTGCGTAAATAAACTAGAGGTACAAAAGTCACTGGCAACAGATTGCTTCTGTTATATCAACGGTAAATTCAGAACCCAGCATAAACTCTACCAGGAAGTTTTTGAGAAAGAAGATAATACTGTAATAAGAAAATGGATCAGATCAGAGCCACAAGAATACTATTCTACTTTTCAAACATTTCCATATGATCCAAGTGTTGCAAAGCAAGTGATTGAACACATCAACACTAAACTAAAAAGAATAAGTAAAGATGGAAGGGATGAGAGAGAATACATTAAATTAATTATTGCGTGGACTATTGCTGGAATAATAAAGTTCGAGCTTAGGAGATTAGGAGTTGGGTGCTTTCCATTATTATGGTTAGTTGGTGTTGGTAATACAGGAAAAACAACAAGGGCAAGTTTATTCTCAGATGTGATGTATAACAGTATAAAGAAAGATCCAGGACATTTGGAAGGAAGCTTTGGAGCAAGACTTCAAGATTGTAATCCAGATACATACCCATTGTTTTTTGATGAGATTACAAAGCTGCCTAAACATAACACAATGAAAGTATTCGGTACTAGCGGAGAGTTGAAGATTCCAAAAGGGAATAAAGGAGGAGGGCATAGAGAACCCACTATATTCAAGCCTTTGATTCTTGCTAGTAACTTTGCAAACATTTCTGATCCAGCGTTAAAATCCAGGATTACTTTTTTAGATTATAATGGGTTTGATAATAATGATCTGCCAGAAAATACTTTTGATTTTTTACAAGACAACATCATACATCTAGGTTGCGGCATCAGAAACTATATTGAAGAAAATCTTAATGTAGAAGAAAAGGTTACTGAGCTTAGAGGGAAGCATGTTGAACACAAGGGTAGGGACATGGATAAAATGTTATACTACAAGATTGGAGAGTTTGTTTGTGATGATATTGGAATATTGCCAGACGTAAAGATAGGTGATGATTTGATTCTTCATGGTGATGTAGATCAGGTTGTTGATAAGACAAAGGCGTTAAAGCAAGTAATTGATAAAATAATATTATCGAGTGAGCTTAGGTATTCAAATCACATTGCCACCGTTGGATCAACGCTTAGAAATAAGGTATTAACAAAAGAGGAGTACAACCATTTTGATAACAGGGGAATTTATTTTACATCAACATTCAAAGGTATTTATATTGGAAAAAATATGTTGAGCAAAATTAATGATGAGCTGCATCGGATTGGTATTCCTCCAGTAACAAAACTTAATTTGTTAGCGGAAGAAATTGGGAAAACTTACCAATCAAATAATCCAGTAAAGATAATCTGCGAGGGTGATGAGGGTGGTGCAACAATTAAAACAACAAAGAGGTGTTTCATGTATTGCACTGCGCATGAGCTAAATGATGAGGAAGAAGAAAATGAATAAAAAAGAATGTAAAGATTTTGATCATAATTTCAAAAAAGATGTTAATTATTGCGAATATAAACATTGTACCAAATGTGGAGTTTGTAAATGTAGAAACTCATTGTGTGAACTTAACAAAAGGTGCGAAGATGAGATGTGAAGGAGAGATAAAATCTAAGATTTTTGAATTAGGCATTAAAATGGAGATTGCCAAAGAAAAAGGGAACGACTTTGAAGTAATAGAACTATACACAAAAATTAAAATGTTAATATGGGTGCTTGAAGATGATTGTAAAGATAATTTACCAGTGTCCAGGATGTAATAGCAAAAACATAATTGAAGGTAATAGATTTAGTGATTTTTCATGTGAAGATTGTGGAATTAATTTTAATAAAGAAGATAGTGTAAGGTGCGACGATGAATGAAAAAGAAATCAAACAAAAGGGGAGAACAATGACATATGCAAGAAAAGACAACATATTAGTAAATTTAAATAATGTAAAAACATTAACAATAAATGGAAAAAGTATTTTTTTCAATTATGAAGAAAGCAATCCAATTCAGTTTGATTTTCCAAGTGAAATCCATGCTGGGACTTATTGGGCGAGGATTCAAAGCACTCTCTCAGATAATTTAATTAAGCAGTTAGACACACAAGAGAAAAAAGGAGATAAAAAAGATGGAGAAAAACGTAATACTTGATTTGTGCGGTGGAACTGGGTCTTGGAGTAAACCATTTAAAGACGCCGGTTATGACGTAAGAGTAATAACTCTTCCTGATTACGATGTTGAAAGATGGAGAGAATATCCCGAGTTAGTAAAAATCCTACATTCAAATAGGGTTGTTGGGATATTTGCAGCTCCTCCATGCACAATGTTTTCTATAGCAAGAAATGATAAGACAGCCAAAAAACCAAGAGATATGAGAAAAGGAATGAAAACAGTATTGGCTTGCTTAGAAATTATATGGGAGTGCCTGTATAAGAACTATAGGATTAAAGAAAATAGCTTAATGTTTTGGGCGTTAGAAAATCCGAATGGATATTTAAAAAGATTCTTAGGTAAGTCGGTACTTGACTTTAATCCTTGTGATTATGGCGACCCATACACCAAAAGAACATTAATCTGGGGGATGTTTGATGAGCCTAAAAAGAACATTGTTAAAGTTAGATCTTTTGAACACCCAACTACAAAGGGAGCTAAAGATTTTGTATCTTGTGTTGAGCATTTTTCTGATCTAAAAAATATACCAGAAGGTTATTTAGAGAAAACAGGAATTAGCAAAAGAGCAACACTAAGGAGCATGACCCCAGAGGGTTTTGCTAACGCTTTTTTTAAAGCAAATAAATCACAGTCACCCATCGCAAAGATGAAAGACAAAAACGAGGTATAAAACATGACAAGTATAGGACAAGCAGCAGACGAGCTGATTTCAACAAAAATGAAAAACATTGCAGATTTGCAAAAAGTAGATGTGAATGAGGAGATTTACAACGAAACAAAAACAAATGCAGCAAATGAAAAGTATGAGGTTTACTGGATCGAAAGAGAAGGATACCAATACAGAATACCGTACTCTGTTCTTGATGCAATCAAGTTGCTGCGAAGAGAAGTGAAAGAAGGAAAGACAGAACCTTTTGAGCACTTCAAAGTAATAAAAACAGGTACAACAAAGGATGATACAAAATATTCAATACGGATTTTGTAGTCCTTGCCCTTCGGGGTTTTTATATTTATGGAGAATATATTGCGTATAAAAATGATTTTTATTATGTAGAATATAAGTGCGACGATGAATGAAAAAGAAATTAAAATAAAAGAAGAATGGATTGACATGATGGTTAAGGAGTTATCTACTGAGGAAAAACTGCGAGCGGATTTATCAGATTATTATGACTTAATACAAATAAATTCTGAGGTAATATTTTTACTTTCAGGTGGGCTATTATCAAAACCCAATTACAATATTGAAGTCTATGAAAAGTTTTTGGAAGAATATTGTGTAGCACAAAAGAAAGACGAGGAAGAAGACAATGAAAATGATTATGAAAAAACCAAAAAAGAAAAGTAAGTTTTACCACTTAGTTAGATACATTAAAGACACTAACGCTATGAAGAAAGGCACAGAGCTTTATATTAATGTCACTGACTACGATGATTTAATAGAGGAAGGATATACAGAGACGGTTGAAATAATAAAGAAGGACGTAGACATTAAGGCTCTGCGAAGAGCAAGAGAATTAATGAAAAAGAAATCAAACAAAAGGGGAGAACAATGACATATGCAAGAAAAGACAACATATTAGTAAATTTAAATAATGTAAAAACATTAACAATAAATGGAAAAAGTATTTTTTTCAATTACGAAGAAAGCAATCCAATTCAGTTTGATTTTCCAAGTGAAATCCATGCTGGGACTTATTGGGCGAGGATTCAAAGCACTCTATCAAATGATTTGGTTCAACAGCTAGACACACAGGAGAAAGAGAATGGCAAGTAGAAGGCGACAGATGAAAACAGTAGAACTATTTAGTGGAACAAAATCGTTTAGCAAGTTTGCAGAGTTACAAGGACATGAAATAAATTCTATAGCAGAAGGTGTCGACAAAGTTTGGTTAATAGAGGAAGAAGATGAATAACAAATGCCCAACATGCGACGAAATGAATTTATCAACGTGCGATGAAGAAATTATATGTGATAATTGTGGAAGTGCATTTGCGCTTGAGTATTTAGGAATGTATGAAGAAGGAAGCAATGATCGAATTGATGAAGGTTTTGAATCAGAAGAATGGAAAAAACAATACTTAGTACGCAAAGACGAGGAAAAAAGATGAAAACTGAATACAAACTGTCAGAGTGGGAAAAACTGAATAGAAAATTGCTTGTACATGAATTTATGATGAAACACGAATTTACAGTTAAAGAAGACTTAACTGATATTGTGTGTCTGAATACATATAGAAAATTTGTAACATATAAGTTTGTTGAAATGACTAAAATTTTTAATCAGTGTTTCGAGTGCAATATAAGATACAGATTAGACGAACTAAACGATAATATAAATGAATTTATAGCCAGAGACAAAGAGGAGAGCAAATATGAGTGAAGAAATGATTTTTAGAAGTTATGGGCGTGGCAATTCAGAAATAGGTGTAAAGTGTTGCGACAAATTAATGAATATAAAAAATTTAAAGGGTCAACATTTTAATGACCATCCTTTTACTTTAGAGTGCGAAGTTTGTAAAAATAAATTAATTAACTTTTTGAAGAGGTGTGAAGAATGAAGATTCAACATAGATGCTGTAAGAACTTATACTTTGCAAGAGGTTTATTTAATGTCAGAGATGAGGATGAAATATATATTGAAATTAGTGGTGTAAAGATGTGGGATGTTGAATTTTGTCCGTTCTGTGGTGTTAAATTAAAATTAGATATACCAAGAAAGGGTAGATTACTTAAGGATATAAAGAAATCTGACATGGATATAGTACCAGATGAAAAAGGAAATTATAGCTTTTGTCCATATTGTAAACAAACAAATGATGGGTCTTGTGGTCAAATAATGTATTGTTGTTGGCCAACCATTGTAGATTATAATCACTGTGAGATGTGTGGAACAAAATGGCGAGACATTGAAGAAACAAAATTAATAAAACGACAAATAATAAGATGACTGAAACAAAAAACATGAGAGAAGCAAAAAACCACAAGTGCCATTATTGTGAAAAACAACAGGCTGTTGCATGGTATCCAGATATGATGGATTTTGAACAATTCCCATATTGCAGAAAGTGTTTGGATGCACTTAAAACAAAATTAATGATGGAGATATTCAGTATAAAATGAGCTGGCACTGTTAATGGACAAAGAGGACGAATGAGATGATAATAAAGTTACCTAAACAAATAACAAACATAATGGCACACATAATTAGCCACGGATATAAAGCATATGTAATCGGTGGTGCGGTAAGAGATTTTAAAATGAATTTTGAGCCACACGATTATGATATATTTACAAATGCAAAAGGAGAAGAACTATTGAAGATGTTTCCAGAAGGAAATGTGATTGGTGGTGAGGAACGCCAAGAAAAGATATTGACTGTTATGGTTGCTGGCGTAGAGGTATCAACATTTAGATTAAATGGGGATAGGACTGAAATTGGAAATAATCTAGAAGATCATCAAAAGACTTGCGATTTTTTAATGAATGCGATAGCTTGTGATATAAATGGAGTTATTGATAAAAATAATAAAATCAATGAACAAGGTCTAAATGATATTGCAGAAAATAGATTAAAGTTCGTCGGTAATGCACAAGATAGAATTGATGAAGACCCACTTAGAGTTTTAAGGGGTATCAGATTCATATTAAAATATAACATGATGTGCGACAAGAATACTCTTAAGATATTACTAAGTCATGATGTAAACGTCCCTAAAGAAAGAATTAGGGAAGAACTTATGAAAATACTTTCGTTGGAATTAGCTAGTAGTTTTTTAAAATATATTGCGAGATTCTTACCTAAAAGTATAATTCATTTTAAAGCGTTTTTACCAGGGGGGCATTGGCATAATGAAACTCCGTATGCGCACGCTGAGAATTCGTTCTTAGAAATGAGCAAGGTGACAAATGATCCGTTATTGAGAATGGTTGCGTTGTTGCATGATAATGGGAAAAGTGATACGCGAACAGAAGAAGATGGCGTAGTTCATTTCTATGAGCATCATAAAGTTGGTGCAGATAATGTAAAAGAATGGATGAACGAATATAAATTTAGCAGTGCCGAGATTAAGTATGTAACTACATTCATCTATAATCATATGCACGGATATACAGAACAAGATCCAAGTAAGAAATCTTACCTGAAATTGTTTGTCGCTCTTGATGATGCGGGGATAACAATAGAAGAATATGTTATGCAGTTGTATGCAGATAATCAAGGCAATCTAGCTAAACCAAGAATCAAGTTCGGAGACTTCATTAAAGACAATGTGTACATAAAAAAGTATTACGAACTGAAGTTTACAAAAGAGCCGTTCAAAATATCTGACTTAGAGATAAGCGGGAAAGACCTTATAACTAAATATGGGTTTAAACAAGGAAAAGAATTAGGAATGTTATTGAAAGAAATATTTAGACTTGTTCAAGAAGGAGACTTAAAAAACATAAAAGCAGACATTCATCACTTTGTTAAAACTAAAACTAAAATAAATGCTGAATATGGTAAAGAGACTTCTGAGACAATTAATACACCAATGGTACAAACTCATGAATTATGGGATAGATTCAAGCATAGAAAAAAACTTTACATTGACAAAGACATAGAGCAACACCATCCAAGAAACAGAAATAGATTGTATTTGTCAGATCCAGACTATTATAAGAAAGCATACTATACTACTTTTGAGTGTTGTCCTGATTGTACGAGAGCTTTATTTGCTGATTGTAAACCAGCGCTATTGATATCAGAAGAGAAATATATTGAGATACTAGATAGAAGGCAAACAAAGGAGAAGAGACTATGGAAGATGGATTAATAACTAAAACTAAAATAAATTCAGGAGATAAAAATGGAAAAAATAACAGACCAAGAAATTGAACAAAGAATAGAAAAATTAAGGTGTGATAACTGGAAAGTACAACATTTACTTACAGATGTAGGACAATTTCATACTTGGAATGAACAACTACAAAAGAGTCTTTTTAAAATATTACATATAAAAAAAATATTTAACGATAAAACAGGGTCTGTATATTATATTGAACAAAATTAGGAGGGAAAAATGGAAATTGAATATAAACAATTTGTTGTAGTGCCTAAAAAGCCCTACATGAGCAGAGGAAAGATTGCAAGTCAAGTGGCGCACGCATCCTTTGTGGCATTAGAAAAACAAAGAGGATTCGATGGCACAGGAGCAGTAGATGTCGAAGGTGGAAATCTCGTAAAAGACTGGAAACAATCTGGAATGTGTGTTATTGTTCTGGAATGCCCCACTCAACAAGAACTATTTGGTATTGCTAAATACTGTGAGCAATGGGGCGTCCAACATCATCTATATATTGATGAAGGTATGACAGAGATTCCAATGGGAACAGCAACAGCGTTTGCAACAGGAATAGTGCCTAAAGAAAAGCAATGGATGTTCAGTCAATTAAAATTGTTTACAGATAAGCAAAACCTTTTTAAGAGGTGGAAATGATGAATAAAACAGACAAGCAAATTTATATATACTTTGTGTTATATGGAGTATTTGTAATAATGACACTTATTTTATTATTGTTATATAAAACAACAATACTAGCGGCAATAACATGTGTTGCGGCAATTTGGTTTGGTTTTATGACGTGTTTTTTCCTCTACTTTGCGGCGCGCGATACGTTTTGGTGGATAGGATGAGAAAGATAGTTAAACAAATGAAAAAAGTAGAAGTGACTAAAGTTTTTTGTGACATATGTGGTGGTGATTGGTATACCGTTTGTAGAGCATGTAAACGTGAGATATGTAAAAAACATACTGTTAAAGAAGAGGACACTAATAGCGACTATTCAACTTATTATTGTAATGAGTGCAATAAAATAAAGGAACCATTTAAGTTAAAAATAAGCGAGCTGGATGAACAGGTTGATGAAATAGATCGAGAGATGGGAGATGCGTTAGCGGTTTTTAAAAAAGGGTTGGACAACAAATGATAAAAAAAGAAAGCGTAATAAACGCAGTTAAGCATTGGTGTAAGTTAACCCC
>Ga0208904_1001212_pt1 | contig 18148 bp, 23 predicted proteins | sample AntAceMetag02UKB_FD_184774 | JGI IMG/M metagenome (GOLD analysis project Ga0208904, IMG submission 184774) | Saline lake microbial communities from Ace Lake, Antarctica - Antarctic Ace Lake Metagenome 02UKB (SPAdes) (version 2) | ecosystem: Environmental > Aquatic > Non-marine Saline and...
TTATTATTTTTTGTAACTTACCTTGAGATACATGTTTTCCTTCTTTATACATTCTTTCGTTTGTTTCTGTCATCGCCTTACTTATATTTCTTATTGCATCTTTAGATAAGTCAGGTCTTCCATTGAATCTTCTAAATTTATTATTTATTTTTGCTGCACAACTTTTACTACAATATTTATTATTATAATAAGTTAAATTATTACATTTTGAATGATCACATTTTTTTGCTAATCCAATTATTTTATCATTATTTGAAATTTTATCTATTCTTTTCCATCCATCGTTTGTTAATATTGGATGATTTGCCGTAAATGATATTTTCTTTTTATTAAAATATAATTGGTATACAAATTCATCTTTATTCTCTTCACAAAATGCTTTTATCACTCTTTTAAATTTTCCAGTATGCGTTAATACTAGATCATTTTCTTTAATTTCTTTAATTTGCTTCCATCCATCTGAAGTCAATATTTTTGTTTTTCCATCGACTAAGCATTTCATATCAAAAGAATCATATCCCTCGTTTAAATAAGAAGCATAATCTGCACTTACTTCTCCTGAAAAATATCCTGGTTTTGTTTGCCCTAAATATTTTATAGAAGATAGTAAAGAACCTGTTTTTCTTTTAATTCCTACTTCTTGTATTGTTCCTTCTACTATAGGCTTAAAATTATCTTGAAGATAATCATTTATCCTTAAATAAATTGCTGCCAACCCATCAGTAACTACCATTATGTTTTCTTTTTTTTCTTACGTTTTCTTTTTCTGAATCTTGGGTAGCTACCTTGCCCAACGGTTATTAATCCTTCACCACCAGAAGTTGTTGTCATTCCTGCCATTCCATTTGATTTTAAAATTGGGAGTTTATAAATTGTAAGTTTTTTATCGCTCATTATTACTCCCAGCTTTCAGTATTTTGTTCATTTCTCCATCTTTAAATCTTAAAAATTTGAAATCAGAGTAATACCTCTGGATTTCTTTTTGACGCCTTACATCTCTCTCTCTTAGTCTTCCTAATTTGTCAAAATGATGTTTTTCATCAATCTCTATTATTAATTTTAAGCTTTCATTGAAATAATCAACAAAATATCCTCTTATTTGTTTTTCTCCATTACCATAAACCGCATATCTACCTTTTGTATTATTTAAGTTATCAAAAGCTTTAAAAGCTTCACAAGCTTTTTTATTATAATTGGGCTGAGGTATACAATTATAATTTTCTGCAATTTGTTTTAATCTTATTAGACGCAGATTTTCTTTTTCCTTGGAAGTTCTTCTTCTTCCTTTTTGAGCCTTACTAATTGCTAGTCTTTGTTCATCTGTAATAAAAGATTTACCTTTGTGTGCTAAACTCATTTTCTTTTTTGTTTCCTCAGAATGCTTCATTCCCTTTGTTGGACTTACTCGTCCTTTTAATTTTTCACTTCGCTTTTTATTAGATTCTTTAGATTGTTTTCTTCCTTTTGATGCCAATCCAATTTTTCTTCTGTGTTCTTCAGAAAAAGGCTTTTTCTTTTTCCCCTTGGCAGCAGCACTCATTTTCTTTTTTGTTTCTTCTGAGTGTCTATGTCCTTTATGTGCCCCGCTCATTCTCTTTCTTTGTTCAAGTGTTCTTTTCATATTAAAAATCCAACTTCCGAACGTGGATCCTTTTCCCTAAAAACTGACCCATTTGTATTGATTGTGGTTGTGACATTACTTTCCAAACTCCATCAACATTATGAATTTTAATTTTATCCATACAAAAAAATCCGCCGTCAGACTTATTTTCAGCATTTATTTCTACATCTATAGGGAGTGATAAAAATCCATCTCCATTTTTCCAAAAGCCCATTTTTCCTAAATCAGAATCATAGTTCGGTATCTTAAATAAAGCCTTAAGAGTAGTAGATTGATAATAGATTACTCCCGTAGGATAATCACCTTGTTCTGAGTCCAAACATGTTTGACAAAATCTATTTGGGTTTCCTGTTTTTTCATCTATACATTCAAAATGCCAATTATAGCTAACTCTAACAATACCTAAATCTGCTATATCTCCTGTTGTTAACCTTGTTATTATTGCTAAATCATAATCTATTGTATAATCAGAATTTTCAATATATCCTGAAACCCCAGTAGCATCTGTGACAACTACAGAACCAGAAATTGCATAAACACCTGTTGGAGTCCAATCTGTTTCTGCTCCTATTATACTTGTCATCCCTGTTAAGGTTATTAAATTGTTTCCGTTTAATTCATAATCAAATTGGTAAAGTTCATCATTTACATATGTATTATCACCTGTACAAGGCATAGCATTATAAATTGTGACATAAATGCCACCACGCGAAATCATTGATTTTATAGCACTTACTCTAGTTGAATTACATGTCATAATTTTATTTCCAATGTTTTATTCATCTCTGTATCTTTAAATCTTAAAAATTTAAAATCAGGATAAAATTCCTGAATTTCTTTTTCCCTAACTAAATCTTTTGCTTTTTGAATTGGTTTTTCATGACGTGGTTCATCTATTTCTATGATTAATTTTAAATCAAAATTTATGTAGTCCAATGAATATCCTAAACATTGAAATTCATAAGGGTTTGTTGCATAAATTCCTCTTGTATTATTTAATCTATCAAATTCTTGAAAGATTGGAATTGTGTTTTTGTTATAAGATGGAAATTTTCCACCATTTTGTTTCATTTCACTTAATCTTTGTATTCTACTACATTTAGATATTTTTTTATTTCTCTCTAATACTTTTTTAGTATTTTTATTTTCTTTCCACCATTTTTTAACACTTTCTGATCTTTTGCTATTGCTTTTCTTTAATTGTTTTTTACCACTTTTTTCATTACTTTGTTTTTTACTTATTCTACTTGCTTTTTCTTCACCAAATCTTTCAATATTTGATCCTAATTTTATTCCTTTTCTAGATATTTTATTAATACATTTTTTTCTACGTTGTTCGTTTTGCATAGACTCTTTTGTTGTCTTTGAAATACTGTTTTTTATTTTCTGTGCTTTTTCTTCTCCATATTCTTCAATATTAGTTTTACTTTTTCTATGAGAAATTTTACCTTTCATTGGAGAAACTCTTCCTTTTAGTTTTTCACTTCTTTTTCTATTTGATTCTTCAGATTGTTTTTTGCCTAAATGAGCAATTCTATTTTTTTCTATTGCTTCCTTCGTATGTTTTTTATCTTTTCTAATACTACTTCTTTTCTCAAACGTCTTTTCACAAAGTAATTTTTGTTCAGGGAACATTTTTTTAAATTGCTTAATTGATAAATTATGTAATTCTATATGCTTTAAAGTAATTTGCTTAAATTCTTTATTGCAAATAGGACAAATAACATAGTCTATATTTTTAATTCTAATCGATGGACAAGTCATTTATTATCTCTCCGCTAGCTGCTTAGCTGTTCCTACACCTGGTATTATTGGAGAATGTGTTGTTGGTAATTGATCTGGTTTTCCAGTTGTTAAAGTTACTGCACTTCCAATAGAAGCAGTATTTATAGCATTTTGAAATCCTCTAACTCTTCCAAAAGAACTAATTTCGGCATTCCCATCTAAAGAAACTAATGTATTATTTGGAGATTTTGTAACTCTCTTTAATTCATCAGAATGGAATCCTTGCTGTACTCCAATATTAACTGTCATTCCTCTTTTTTTACCATTTGTTTTTTGAGTAGATAAAACACCTGCCATTTTTTGTAGCATTGCTTTCCTATCTCCATCTTCTATTTCTGGATTATTTAAAATCATATTTTCAAATTGTTGAATTTCATCAAAATTAAATACAGCTTGAGGGATTTGTTGATCTTGTATTTTTCCAATATGATCAGCTTGTTTAGCACCCATTAATGCATCTCTTTTTATATATTCTTCATTATATTTATCAACAAATTGATTAACATAATCTCCAACTGCTTTAGCTTGTGTTTTTGCATCCATTCCTTTTAAACTTTCTGCAGCTACACCATTATGTCCTAATAATCCTTTTTTCTCTAAATTTTTAACTACATTAGGATCAGTAGTTTTCATACCATTCCAAAAAGCACCTGTTGGATCAAAATTATAAAATTGCACAATATCCTTGTTTGCACTTCCCATAGCTTGATTCATCATAGTTCCAAATGTTGCACCTTTTCCTGCTCTTTGATCTCCTTGAAAAATTACAAAATTTTGCCCTCCAGGATCTGCAGGAGAGTTTGACATATATTGGTTTGAAGTAAATTCAAATTTATATTCTATGCGCTTTCCACTTTTTGCTTCACTTGAATAACCTTCTTGTAGACCATTTATAGATTCTCCAAGATTTTTTGCAGGTAATGGTTTTATTTCCCAATCAATTCCTGCAACTTTTTTAACATTGATTTTTGTTTCTCCACCTGGTGTACCTCTATCCATCGTAAAATACTTTGCAGCATCTTTTCCATAAGATAATTTTAATGATTTTTCTAATGCCTTTATTTTTGTTGGGTCAAATGGGAATCTTATTTCCCCTTTTATTGAATTTACTTTTACTCCTGAACCTACAATTCCTCTTATGTTATTTAATTTTGTAAAAGAGTTAATTACATTTTTATTATTTGTTTTTACTTTTTGCAAAGGAATACCTTCATATCTTATATTTAAAAAAGTTTGTGTATCTTCCATTTTTTCTTTTGGTGTAACTTTTAGAGGTTGTGCTTTATAAGTCCCAAATTGACCATAAAGTTTTTCTCCTCTTGATAATTTTTCAGAAGTTTCAGCTTGTTTTTCCGCACGAGCTGCATGTATTGATTTTTCATTTTGTAAAGCCAAAACAGCATTTGTTCTTTCATCTTCTTTATTTATTTGTCTTTGAAGTTTATCATATTGCAAACCTTCTTCACGAGTAAGTCTTTGGCCAGAAATTATTTTATTATCCATCCCCTTTAATGTACTTTTAGCACCTTCATAACTCGTTCCTCTGGCTGCTTGTTGTTTTAAAGAAAGTGTTTTTTGATTTAATTGAGTATAGACATTTTGAATCATATTATTTATTTCTTGTTTTTTAACTTCAGCTGCTGGCCCAGAAGTTGGAATAGCATCTAATTTTTTAGCAAATTCTGAAATAAAATTTGTGCCTGCAGCCCATAATCTTAAATTATATGCAGCTTGAGATTCTGCTTCTCCTTTTGGAGTAGCTAAAGCTTGAGTTAATCTTTCTTCTGCTGGAGGTTTTGCCTCAGGTTCTACTGGTTTTTTACCTAATTTTTCTTGAATTTTTCCAGAAACTTTTTCTTTTAATTTTTCAATAGTATCCTTAAATCCTTTTTTTTCTTCTGGAGTTAATTTTTTTCCTTCTTTACTTGGTAATTCTTTCTTACCTTTTGTTGAGATTGCTTCCTCCTTAGGACCTTCTATAGCTTCTAATTTTGTAAATCTAGCCCATCCCTTTTTAGTAGGATCTATTTCTACAATTCTAAATTCCTTTTTTCCTCTTTTTACTGTATCTCCAATTTGTTTTTTACCCATTTCTCCTGTTGAACCCATACCCTTAGGTGAGGGTGGTGCTGCCCTTGGCATGCCGGCAAAGGCTTTTTTTATAATTTCTTCAAGAAATTTATCTTTTTTTAGAATTTCGTTTTTCATTTTATTCAAAAATTCATCCATTATATTGACCTCGGGAAAATTTTGATATGATTTACTATTATTTGGTCTATTTCTTTTTGCCACATTTCTATAATCCCTGCAAAAGGTTTTGCCCCAAAACTCTCACTATATCCATCAAAAGATCTAGAAACCATTCCTCGCATTAAATTAGCCCAAAAAGCAGACATAATTTGTACTCCAACATATTTCCCAGCCGCCGTACATATATCTTCAGGAGTTGTGCTAAATCCCCAATCATATTGGATTTCTATATTTCTTCTTCCTGTTATAAAAATATTTCCAAACATTGATCTTGCAGGAGAATCTGATAAAAATGCAGGATAAATTGGTGGTAAAAATACTTCGCCCCATTCAGGATGAATAATCAACTCAAAATCTAAAAATGTTCTCATAGCTTGTAATAACGGATTATACATAATTACATGAGTTAATTTAGTCATTGGGAAATTATAAGTTCTTATAGAATCTTTCCCATTCCCATCATAATATTCAATAGCATCTCTATGATAGTAAAAATTTGTAAATGTTCTATTATTTATATATGAATCCGCTATTGGAATCCAACCCTTTAATTTTGAATCTGAAAGATAATCAGTTTCCTCACAATATTCTCCTGTAAGTGGATCTCTAGATCTTAATCCAAAAGAATTCATAAGATCTCTTACTTTTTTTACTGTTGTATAATATTGATCTCCTCTAAGAGTTAATGCACTTACTTGTGGTGCTGGAGAAACTCCATCAGAAATAAAATACATTTTCCAATAAAAAAGTCCGGCATCTATTTCTAAGGGAAAAGCTTCCATTACAGTTGCAGTTAATTCACTTGGCAAATTAGATCCCGAGACAGTTGTTGTAAGAGATGAATCAGTCCACTCTTCATTTAATGTATCATAATAATACCAATTATAATTATCGTTACTAATTTGGAATTTTATTATACTTCCTGAAGAAGGATTTACTGAAGATACAACAAAACTCTTTAAAAAAGTAAATCCTACTCCTTCAACATTGATAATTGAAGGCATTGATACATCTGCAGGATCAGTAAGTGTTATATAATCTTCTGCAAAAGTTATCTTATCTGCATCAAAAATATATTCTGTTTGCTCTCCATAAACTGTGTTCCATGTAAAATCAATTTGCACAATTTGTTTCCTTTGTTCTTATAAATTTAAAATTTCTTAATTATTGAATCTACTACTTCTTTTTTTCCCTCTAAATATTTTTTCAAATTTGGCAATCCCTTACAAATTTTTTCCCCTACTTTATATTTTGTTCCTTGTTTTGCAATTATGTTCAACCCAATTGCTTTCTTTATTATATTTTTCAAATTTTCTTCTTCTAGATTCTTGTTTCCACTTCTATTTTCAATTTCTATAAGTTGATCCAATATATTCACATCATGTTCTTTTTTTTCTACTACATTATTCTCTTCACAATCCATTGTATTATTTACTGTGTTAATTACTGGTAATATTTTTTTAAAAGAATTAGGATATTTTTCTTTAAGGTATTTAGCAACTAGTTCTGATACCTCTATGGATTTGCCTTTAATAAATCTATAAGTTTTGTTTTCTGGTTTAAAATTCAATGCTAAATTCATATCTGGAAGTATAATCACTTGACTTCTCCTTTTATTTCTTTAATTGTTTTTACAGAGGGTACTACAAAGTAGTACCCTCCGGGATTAGTTAATCCTTACTTAGCTTGCAATGTTGTCGATAGTAACTACTGCTTCACAATATTGTGCATTGAATGCAATTCTCTCAGAAGCTACGATCAATAATTGATCCGATCTGATAAGAACTTCATCCGAAGACTTAATTGTGAAAACGCGTCTGTCACCGATGATTGCTGCATTTCTGTTCATCATTATTGCTTGAGATATGCTTGTAGTTGCGTTCACTGCTAGCAAGTTTGTTGCTACTACAGGAACTCCCCAAACTTTACCGATTTCACCTGGTAAAGATGTACCTGTTAACCCTAATTGGTTAACAGCCAAGTTAATACCTAACAATTGTCTTAACGTACTTTCTTCACGTAGAGATACTATCAATAATAACTCAGATTTATCACGTCCGTAGACATCAAGATTCTGAATTCCTCCTGAAATATCTGCTAACGCAAGTGCACCTGAACCAGCATCAACAGCAGTACCGCAAGCAAAGTTGAGGATACCGTTGAAAGCTAATCTTTGATCATTTACATACCAGTCATCAGCAGTAGCTGAAGCAGGCTCTGTAATTGTTGCTGTATGTGCTGTTTCACCATTGATGAACACATTTTCCTCAGCAAGCGCGAAAGCTTTAGCCATATCATCCCTGATTACAGGAACAATAGGAAGTACTGAATCTTCTTCTAATTCGGCCGAGATTGCTAATGCAACCATCAACTTTTTAGCAGCTAATTCTCATTTTGTTTTTAACAAATAATATTTGCTAATTAATATTATTCCTCAGCTTTATCTATACCTGAGTATCGGACTATATCATCACCAATTTCAGGCGTACTGCGTGTAGTCTCTAGCGGGAAAGATATTTGTTGAAGATACTTTTCTACATTATCTATTAGATTCTCTTTTAACCACTTTGCTTTTTCTAATGGAATTTTATACTTATTTTTTAAATAATCTTCTAAATTATCAATCTTCCGTCGGGATTGTCCATAATATAATAATCCTAATATATTTTCAAGTCTAGTGTGACAAGATATACAAAGCGTTATCATATTATTAGGGGTGTGTGGATTTTTAAGAAGTTTTCTAGCTATTATATGATGAACTAAATATTTATGCTTTGAACCACATATTTGACAAGTAAACTCATCTCTTATTAAAGCAATATATTTCTTTATTAAATATATTTCGTTTATTTCTTTTTCAGAGTTTGATCTACTTTCTAAATTAATAAATTCATCTATTATATTTTTGCTCATACTTCTTAGATTCTCTTTCACTTTTTCACTACTTTCTCTTCCATAAGTAAAGTCATAAAGTTTTTGCATCATTTCTTGAGCTTTTTCTTTCCCATATTCTTTTTCCCAATTTTGATACTGTTTATACCTATCATGTTTTGTTTTAATCATGTTTTCAGTATTTTTTAATACTCTATGATCGCTAAACTTTGACAAACCTTTATTCCACGAAGATTTTGTCCTATTATATACACCACTAGTCATTTTGTATCATCTCCTTTTTGAGATTAAAATCAATATAATATGTAAAAAAGTTTTATATTATATGAAGTTTTTGTGGGTTCCCCCGATATAGCAATATTCTCACTTCTTAGTTTCCTAAAAAGGCCGCAGGCTTTTAAGCTACATGTAACATGAGTTCTGGTTCTTCATGGTAGCTATGGATGTTTACGGTTCCAGTAGACATTAAGGACTCAGGAGACGAAGCTCCTTCTCCAACGAAATAAACAGAATTCCCTTGGGTTAACTTAGGAAAACGATATGTCTCTGTAGGCATTTGAAAACTTTGCAGAAATTGTCTTAAGTACGACTTTTGGCGAATAAAAGGTATAATTTGATCTGCCAATTGAGGTATGATCAAATCTCCACCTGTACCAGTAGTCGAGTTAAGTGCTTTTTCAAAACTCATTTAAATTCACCCCTTTCAGTTTATAGATTTTTTATAGGAGTTTTTATTATCGTGGTTATCCCCTCGGGTACCACAAAAATTATCGTTGAATTACTCAACTAAAAATTATTTTTTGATTAACATTTGAGCGAATGCTCTATCTACTTGTTCTTGAGAAGCCTGACTTTTTTCTACTTTTTTATCCCCTTCAATTGCTTCTGGAACAACTGATTGTCTACCTTGAGATTTTTCTGTTAATTCCTTAACAGTTTTTTCGAGCGATTCAATTTTATCATCTTGAGATTTTCCTACTTTATCTTTGCCATAGTTCTTAATCTTACCTTCATCAAACTTACCTAGCATAGGTTTAGCTTCTGCATGTTTCTCGCTTAAATCAGAATCTGCAGGAATTGTTTTCTTCCCATCAGACGCATCAATACTATGAGCTTCAGAATCCTTCTCTATCTCAGGTACGCTTGAACCAGTTTCCTTTGCAGTATCTGGTAATACTTTTGTATCTGCGCCTTTCGCAGGTGGAGCAACGGCAATAGATTCACTTGGTTCTCCTCCTCTTGCCATCTCTTGTTGTGAATTTGTGTAAGTAGTATCTGCGCCTTTTGCAGGTGGAGCTACAGCTATAGAATCAGCATCCATTGACTTACCACATTTAGGGCAATAAGACAAATCATCTCCCATTGACTTTTCAAAAACAGAACCGCAATCTTGACATTCTACATCTACAACCTGACTAGATTTCTCTAATCTATCACCACAGTGAGTACAGAATTTTGCATCGTAGCTTTTACCTACTCCATCTTGTGTTTCAAATTCAGCCTTGCAACCGCGACATACTAAAACTTCCATATTTTCACCTCCTCCAATATTTGTTGATTTTTCTTTTTTGTTAAAGGGAAACTTTTTCTTTTTCTTTTCAAATCCCCTTTCATTATCATCATCGTCAGCATCAATATTTACTTCAACATCGTCGTCATCTTCATCATCCGCATCGATATTTATTTCAACATCTTCGCTGTCATCATCTTCACCATCTCCACCATCTCCAAAACCATCACCCTCTTTTTCAATACCCATTCCATCATCTAATCCTTCTTCTTCTAAAAGTTGATTAAGTTTTGCATTTATTCCTTCAAGAGTAGCAGGCGCTTCTACAGCAGGTGCTCCTACAGCAGGTGCTCCTACAGCAGGTGCTCCTGTATTAACCATAGCTTCCTCAACAACGGGTTGACCTTCAGGTTGCAATAATTCTTCACCTTGAGTCATATCATTTTGAGCATTTTGATTAACTACTTCACGATCTGGTACTTTTGCAGCTGTTTCTTCTTGAGCAGGTGCCATTTCAGTACCTTGAGCAGCTTCCTCTTCAATAACAGGCTCTTGAGTTCCAGCTGGCGCCCCTTGAACGGGAGCCTCTGGTGCAACTCCTGCTCCTGCATCTGCAGAAACATCAATTTGCAACAATGTTGCTAAATTATTAAGTGCTCCTTTTATTCGCTGTAAACTAGCTTCGTCTAAATTCTCTGTTGCTACGGCCTTTTCTAATGCTTGGATTTCTCTAGATGCGCTAGACGCATCAATCGCTTTATCCAGTGATTTCATTAGCAATTTCACCTCCTTTTCATCTTTATTTAAGCTCTTCGCAATAGCGAAAACTGCCTCCGAATTCACTGGTAATCCAGTCAGAGACAATTCACGAAGTTCCATCTTCGTAATTTTCTTGACGTCACGATTTAAGTGACGGTCAAAATAATTTGTTGTTTTAACAGCATCCCCTCCGATGCTACATCCATATAAATACCCACCTTTAATTAATTCCCTAATTGGTTCTCCAATTGCTCCGCCTGCTATTTCTCCTCTAAAATACAAACTCTTATCATCAGACCAAGCATCGACGATTTTACCAACTGGCAAACTTAGTTCTTTTCTTCTATGTTCTATAAAAATAGGAATTGATTGCCCTTTTGCTGTTCTTTCTTTTATAGTATTGATAGCATCAGCATAAGATTCTGCTCCTATAACTTCATTTTCCAAATCTACAACTGCTTTACTCATTACTCCTTCGATTATACATTTACTATTTTCTTCATTACTTTTATTAATTTTACCTTTTGTTGAGAGTCTATTTAAATACATATTTATACTCCAATTTTATTTAATAATTCTTTTACATCGACCGAAATTTTAATACGATTTTTATTTTGCTTTACCCATTGCTTAGCATCTTGTAATCCCCAAGACTTTCCTATTTCAGAATCTCGATTGAAAATCAAAGTTTGTACTCGTATTTTAGGATCTTTAGGTAGTTGACCAATTACGGCTTTTATACCTAATGCCTTTGAAATAGAAATAGTTCTCATTGTCGATCTTTGAAATATTTTTGGACTGCGTTGTCTAATTCTTATATCTTCTATTTTTGCTTTTTTAGGTAATTTTACTATATTGGCATTTATAACCTTAGATATAGATTTAATCATACCTTTTATTTCTTTTTTACTATTTAAAGATTTATTTGTTTCTATATTAAAATCAGATAGTGTCTTTTTAATTATACTTTTTGTAAAATCATGAGCAGTTATTAATTTAGAATTATATTTATCAAATTCATTATATAGATTTATAACTATCTCTGAAACTAAATCTTCTTTTGAAACAAAACTTTTATATCTATTTGCTTCAGAAGAAATAGTATGTTTTGTTTTATTTATAAAATTCTCAAAAACTTTATTAATTTTTTTTTCAGTTAGGGCAACGCCTTTGCGTCCCTTAATTATGGGTATACGATATACCATTTTGGGTACTCCTTATTCTTATTGCTTGTAATTTGGGACTTAGATCTTAACTTGGAAGTAAATTGTTTAGTTCGCGCATCATTACATAAAATTTAATTTCTTTTGCCAATCTTGAGAAAGATTCTTCTATTTTTCTTTCTTCAATCTTTGGAGATTGTTTTTTAAGATAAGCATTTATTTCTTTTTGTAATCCTGTAAAAGCTACTTCAACATTTTGTGAATTCAATTTTTGCAAGATATCATTTGTTGCTGATTCATCTCCTAATGCAACAAGTATTGAATCTTTTAATTGTTTATAAGCTGTATCAATTATATTTCTCTCTACTGTTGATTCACTTTCATCTACAATTATTGTTTCTTCTTCAGTTTCTTCTTCAGTTTCTTCTTCTCCACCTTCTTCTGCATCTGGTCCTTCTTCACCCTGTAATCCAGCAAGTATACCCTCTAATCCCTCTGGACCTTCTGGTTCTCCTTCTCCTTTTACATCTAAACCTCTCTCTTTTCTAACTTCTTCAACAGTCATAATTTGTGAATTTATTAAAATCATATCTCTTTGAGCTGCTTGCATTTCATCTTGTATTGATTTTTCTTCTTCAAATGTAAATTCTAAATCTGGAGATTTAAATTCAGCTACAATAATTTCTTCTGTTATAAAAGAAGAAATCCTATCCATCATTGGAAATATTGTTTTATTTTTAAATGCTTGTGATTGAAGCACTTGACCTGTCATTGGGGCTCCCTTTACTTCATCTGCAAAACCAACTTCAGATGGAGTAACACCAAAAGCTAACAAAATCATTTTCATCAACCAATTCATATATTGCATTAATTCCATATCTTTTGAAGACATAGCTAATGGAATCCACTTTGCACCTGCTTTTCCTTCTTGTGCTCCGGGATTACTTAATACCATCACGCGATGGGGTTGTTGAAGATTTTCTTGTCTCCAATATTCTCTAAATCTATCTAATTGTGCTTCATTTATTGCTCCAAGTTCTAAAATACCTCTTGGAGTTGCATTATTTTCAAAATATTTTATATTATAAGATTCGCCGTATAAAAAAGCAGTTACCATATTTTCAAGTGTATTTAATATTGGATAACCATAGGGTGTATGAGAACGAGGATTCATCATCATATAAATTAATTGATCTTTATTAAAGAATTTTGGTTCTTCTTTTGTATTTTCTAAAACTTGATAATATCCTAATAATTTTCCATATTTATCAATTTTAATTCTAATTGTATCTCCTGCAACAGCATATAGTTCCTTTAATTTGCCCCCATGACCTCTTACTTTTTCAATAACACCTGCGTCATATAAAAGCAAATCCCACATTACTTTTTCCAAAAATATTCTAAAACTTTCCCTATTTTCATTCGGATGTCTTAGGAAATCTGAGATTTTTTTAATTCTACTTTTTTGATCTTCTTCTTTTTTAGGATCTAATTTATCATCAACATCTATTGCTTTAATTGTATAAGGTGCTACGCAAACTTCATTTATAATAGTATCAATAGCTGCACGAACTACTACATTCTTTTCATACATCTTTCTAAGAATTTGGCTATTTAGTCTTGATTCTAAAGATGAATTATCTCTTTCTTGACCAAACCTTGCTTGATCTTGGTATGTAGGGATAACAGCTATTCCTGATTTTTCAATAGATAGAGGAGTTTTAGCTCTAGGAACTTCAATAAAGTTGTTCCCTAGTGATTTATTTATGGAATTTTTAAATGAATCTCTAAAGCCCATTAATTTACCCCACTTTTTAGTTTTTCTATGAATCTAAAAACCAATAATATTAAACAACTATATAGTGGGTTTATACCAAATAATTTTATTAATGTGTATATTGCTGCTATATATCCTCCGAATGAAAATAATTTTTCAAAAAGGGAGTTTTTATTATTATTCCAAATTGTTGAAAACAAAACATATATACTTCCGAATAATCTACCTATTGATGAAGAAATTTGTTCATATAATTTTAATAACCATTTTTCTTTTTTTCCTTTTTTAGATTTAACTTCTGAAGGCAAATATTGAAGTGTATGTGCTTCGCACTTTGGACACAAAATTTTATGTTTTAAGTCATTAGGGTGTATATTGTTGTTTTTTTGTTCTTCTTGAGCTAATTTAAGTATTTTATCGGATTTTAAAAACTGATTAGAACATGTAAGACATTTAAATTTATGTATTATTTCTTTTTTCTTTTTAAACATTAACTACCTCTTTATTTATTTTTTTAGTTTTCATACTTTTACTTCTTCCAAAGTCTTTTTATTAACTTTATTTATCATATGTTCAATTCTATGGTGACAACTAACACATAAAGTAATTAAATTTTCTCTATTATTATCTTGTGACTCTTGAAATTTTATCTTATGGTGAACATCAAGTTTACAATTTTGTTTTCCACAAAACTGACAAGTATAATTATCTCTCTTTCTTACAACTTTACTAATTTTACTCCAATCATTACCATATTTATGTCTTACAAAATCATCAGAATACATATTTCCATTTTTAATTAATGTTTTCTTTCTTTTCTCTTGCACCCAATCTAATCCAGAAACATTTCTAATACCATACTTCTTTAATAAATTATTTTCTCTATTTTTCATACATTTTTTGTGAATATTTTTATCTTTCCAGTTATGATCTACACCATATCTATCTAACATTGTCTGTTTTTTCTTTTTATTAATTTTCTTCATTTTAATTGGATCTTGCGATGGTATAATTCCTAATAAAGCCCTATGTCTTCCTGCACAAGAAGAAGTACAATATTTTCCATTTCTTCTTGCCTCTTTGTTGCATTCTGGATTTGCACATTCTGGATATCTACAGTCATCACAGTACCGTTGACCATTAGAATTTGAGTTAAACTCTTTGTTGCATTTTTTGCAAATTTTAACTTTTGCAATTTTATTCATTATATAAAATTTTGTCTCTCAGCCCTTCTTTTGGCTTCAACTCTTCCTCTTTCAATTGCCTTATTTAAAAAATCTTCTGCATCCTTAATTATCTTCTGTTTATTCACTTTATCAATTTCATCCTCATAAGCTTTATTAGTTGCCCCTGTTGCCCTCATTACACTTCTCATCACTGTAAAGGAATCTTGAAAAGAAAGTCTTGCTATATCATCAAACTTTCTTCCAATTAAAACATCTGGACCTTTAATAACTACTCCAGAAGGATCACAAAATAATTTAACTCCAGCAAATTGTTTCCATTCGCCCGTTCCACCAAGCTGAACTACTGATTTGTCAATCAATTCTACTGACTTCTCTATACTGCCTGATAGCTTAGTTTTTTCTGATTTTTCTATTTTACCATTATTTATTCTGTATGTTTTTGCCATTATTTACTCCCTTTTAAAGTATCTATTAATTCTTGTGCATTTTTTCACTATGTTCATCCATAGCTTCTACATTTAGTTTATCTTCTCGTCGTTGCCATTCATTTGGATGATTTCTTTTCAACCATGTCTCAAAAATATCAATTGGTAATTTTTCTTCCATTATTTTAATATGCTCTTTTTTACCCTTTTTCCAAGGACCCTTTGATTTTAAAATTGGTAATTTCATTGTTTACCCCTTAGTTATTTCATTAAATTTATCTCTTGCTTCATCTTCATTTGTACCCTTAAATATATATTCTGGATTCATACTTCTATTTGGAGTATCTGTTGTTTTCCAAATTCTAAATTCTAAATCTTCGGGAATATTTAATTTCCCTAATACATAATTATAGCCATCTGCTTTTCTAATGAAATCTAATTTTTCACTTGTTTGAGCGAAAGAAGCTTTTAAAAATTCTGACCTCTCATTTAATGGACGATTTTGCTGATCTATTACGTAGGCGATATCCATATTTGGATTTTCGTATACCATGTTTTTTTCTCCTTTTTATTTATCTAAGGGGTTGTAAATCTGTTTGTCGAAAAATTAAATTTTCTTCTTTATTAATTCTATCTTCCAATATTTCTATAAAATTTGTAAATCCTGCTAATTTCCCCTTGATATTCGTTTGAGCATAATTTACCTCTGGAATATCAGAAATTTCTTCAAATAATACAATTAATGCTCCTGTTATTCTTTTATATTTTGCATCTAAATAATATAAATCATTTTTATTATTTAAATCATACAATATTTGTGCTAGCGTGCAGTGCACGCCTTCGTTATATATTTTTACAACTTCATCATTTGTTGATTTTTCTGTATCAAAAATACCTTCTTGAATAAGAGTTGTTAAATTTATATATAGTGAAAATTGTTGGTCAATATTAAGTTTTGTTATTATGTTATTATCTAACAATTTTCTAGAATCATTTTTTGTATTAGGCAAAGAATTTGCATGAATACCATCAACAACTGTGTTTAGGTTATTTTCCATTTCTTCAACCATCATATCTTGATGTATTTTTTCATCCTCTCCCCTGAGGGAGAGATTATCGATTGACTTGAGCATTGGATATTCCTTCTATTTTATTTGAGGTTCTCTAGCGTTTGTTGGATCTTTTTCTATTTGTTGTTCTACTAAATTTAAAACATTCTCATATGCTAAACATTGATTATTATAATAATTATAATCATATTCCGTAGGCATATTTTTTGATTCCTCTCTCATTACCTTTCTTGTTGCATATTCATAGTTTAACTCTTTTTCTAATTTATCTAAATACAAACTATAATTAGAAGCTAAATCATAGCAATGAGTATATACTTGAATTCTACCATCGTGAACTATCGAATGAAGCAGAGTTTTTATTGCTTGCAAAAGCATTTCGCGCATATAGGGATTAGGAATTAAATCCTTATCGGCTACTGCGACACCAATTCTATTAGCTAATTTTTTGTCATTCTGCCATATATTTAATGTCATAGGGAGTCCTCATTTATTATAATTTTTTACTTACTTATTTAGCTTCTTTTTCTCTACCAACCAATAAAACAGTCCTTGTGCAACTACAAATAATCCAGTTACTAATAAATGCACAGGTAGAACAGAATTTAGTGCTAGTTCACTCGGATAAATTAATAGTCTTTTTGTGGTTTCACCTAGCATTATAATTCCTATAAAGGCCATTATACCGCTATTTATAGATAGAATATCTGCTAAATCTTTGGCATATTTGTTTTTTGTTACAAATTTTATTCGTTTAAATACAAAACACAATTTTATAGCCATATATATTCCAGATAACATAGCTAATATTATTGGTATAAAGAGTAATTTAATCATTTTATTTTCCTTTTTGGAGGTCGGGATGGGAATTGAACCCACGCTTATTGGATTTGCAGTCCAAGGCCTTACCACTTGGCTACCCGACCATTTTTAGTTTTGTGGTGGGTTAGGTAAGATTCGAACTTACTAGTCCTTTCGGAATCAGATTTACAGTCTGACGCAGCCCTCCAGCTCTGCCGCTAACCCATAGATTAGCTACAATAATAAAGAATTATTCTTTTGCTGGCGAACTGTTTATTTGTCATTATTCGTTTTTCTTCCTTTATCTATTATTATAAGTTTTTAATACTATTTTGCGCTCTTGAGTACTCTTTTTTTAATTTTTTTAACTCTTTTTTTAATTTATAAGCTCTTTCTGACTCTGGATTTTCTTTTCTTAATAACCTCTTTATTTGATCTACTCCGTATTCTAAATCCATAATTTTGTTTATTATTTTCTCTTTTTCATCACTTAACACTATTTTAGTTTTTTTACGACCTGAACCATACCCACCCTTAAGTATTGGTAGCTTTATCATTAGTGTTTCACCTCTGCTTCTTTTTCCATTTTTATTAATCTTGTGTAATAATCAGGTATCTCATCTAAATGATCTTTTGCAATCTTTTCTGCTAATAATTTATCATCGGTATGTTCCATCTCTATTTTTGTTCCCATTTTTAATTGTTTGAGATCATATGATTTCATTATTGGTAATTTCATTATAGTTTACCATCCTTTTTTTGTTGTCCCCAAGTCGAACCATTTCGTGTTTGAACTTGAGGTGATTGTATATGAAATTGTCCTGGATGATTTGGGAATTGAGGCCCACTTGCATTTGGAGTTCCATAAGTTGTAATTCCTGGCAATTCTGGGCAAGGGATATTACACA
>Ga0208904_1001213_pt1 | contig 18145 bp, 33 predicted proteins | sample AntAceMetag02UKB_FD_184774 | JGI IMG/M metagenome (GOLD analysis project Ga0208904, IMG submission 184774) | Saline lake microbial communities from Ace Lake, Antarctica - Antarctic Ace Lake Metagenome 02UKB (SPAdes) (version 2) | ecosystem: Environmental > Aquatic > Non-marine Saline and...
GATGTCATCATCCAGGCCGGGGAGCTTGGGAAACGACAGTCCCAATTCCTTATCTGTCAAGGGCTTCATACCGGGGTCGTCATCAGGAGAGAGCCCGTCATCCAGTCCAGAGTTTCCAAATGGGTCATCAGGGTTCATTACCATTATTACTCTCCCTTATTCGGCGTACTACAGCGTTCAATCAGGTCATTCATAGTGTCCTCGATTATAGCAACGCATAGCCACTGCCAATTACTGAGCCACTGATGCACCCACTTCCGCATAGACCTCAACGGACCAGGATGAAGGCGACACTCCTTGGCGTTGGCGCGGCCCTGTTTACTGAGTAGACTGAAGCTCTGTCTCATTGTTTACCTCACTGTCCTATTATAGCACGTCGGTAAAACTTCCCCTTCGGAAAGTATATCAACTCCCCTGCTGCACTGCAAGCACTTAACGACATCCCCCCACTCTTCCCATTCAGTGAAAAGATTACCGCCACACCATTGACACCGCGTAGACCCTGAGGGAGAGGAAACTACTTGATGGGATACGAGGGGGCGGGGGGTGCGTTGGCCGAGGAGGGGGAGTGGATTTTGAGATTGCTTGCTGGAACTCGAGCGCATTTGAATGAATGAGGGAACGGGTGATAATCGGGAAGGGGGGTCCGCGACCGCTTCGCTCCCGTGCCTGAGTCGAGCCTGCGAGCCGCTGTTACTGTCGAGCCTGCTCATTTTCATCTCCATCGCGCCGCTGTGGGCGCACAATCATTGTTATGTAAACTACTCAAGTATGGGGTCGACCGTGCCTGCCGGGAGACTGACAGTATCCTCGGATGGCCTGGCCTTATCTACCAAAGTCACTTCAAACTGGACCCTGTGCGCGTTGATGGACTTCGCTGGGGCATACAGCCCATGGATTTTACTAAGTTCGCGCAGTGGTTCGATAGGATTGACCAGCTTGACCGATTTGGTAACATCCTCGCCACCATTGCCGTCAGTCGACCGCTTGACCGTCAGGCTCCGAACAGCATCGATACCGTCCGTATCTTTGCTCACTACGATGTTACCGTCATCGTCAAGGATAGTGCTTAAGGACGAGCGAGCCAACTGTGACAGCCGCGCCTTTATCTCATTCGGGTGCATTATCAACTTGGCATAAGTATCCGCCGCCCTTTCGGCCTGACGCTCCAACAAGTGGTTCACGTAGGCTTTAACAACCCCATTGCTCATCAATAGCCTACTGCCCAGCTTATCCCCATTGGGCCCAGTATAATCAAACGCTATACTATATGCTTTGGATTGTTTCATACCATCGGCTAGGTTTACGCAAAACCGCCGCTGCTGCGCCGTTAACTCTTTGGTTGACATAATAATCTAACACCTCTGCCCATAAACTGTTATGTCAATTATACCATCAGAGTCAATACTTCGCTCGTTCGTGCCTATATAACGCTTTTTCACATAGTCCATCGTTATGTAAAGTTTACTCTGAATGGTTATAAGAGTTAAATCGTGCCTATATAACGCATCATATAACGTAATATAACATGTAATATAACATATAACACTTTTCCCCCCCCCTTTAGGGGGGGATGTTATATGGTAATACAGTATTACTTTTGAGCCTGAGGGGGGTGTGGGGGGAGTATTGGAACCGGGGTGCAGCAGGTCGTTTCGTGCCTATATAACGCGAATATAACGCTTTTGGAAACGTAATATAAACTCAATGGGACTGCCAGGGGATAAAATAAGGACTCGGCCAGCGGTTAATCCGTTTAACTGACCGAGTCCACCGGATGAAGGAAGTGAAGCGTCTCCACTTTACCACGCCTGCTATACTATATCAAACCCAGTAGACCAAATTACTTAGTGGGTTTTTATGGTTTGAGCCTGAGGGACCACTTGACAGGACTCTACTTGACCTGATAGTATTGGAGATGTCAGGCACAGCAGCCTTGACGGGGTAGTGATTCGGGTTACTGCCAAATAAATAAGCAGGGGGACAAAATGAAAGCAATTATGACAACGGATATAACTGAGGCAGGAACTATGCGGGAAATTAAGAAAGGCACACGGGTTCAAGTGTACGCCGCCACTAACCTACCGAACGACAGCCCTTTCAAGTGGTTCGTTGAACCCTTGGGTAGATGGAGCGGGGACACAATGGCAGTTTACGCAGACGATATCAAAATGGAGTTAATGAAATGATTAAGGTGAAACTAAACGGGGCGGTAATAGATTTCGATACAGCGATAGAATTAATGGATGATGATTTGATGGAACGTCTGCACGATGCGTTATCTCCATGTAGCGAGCAGGAATTTATGGACGCATACGATGTAGCACACAAGCAGAAGTTCAACGAAGATTTTATAGTCAATTAGTTTATAGCCTCGGCCGCAGCTGGTGAGGCTGACCCCCTCGCCAGTTACCACGGGGATTATAAACAGGAGTATTAAAAAGATGGTTATACACGACGGAAAAACATATAAATGCGCCACTTGTTACTATTGGGACAGAGAACATGCGCCATGCGGCAGGTGTTTCGAGCATACTTGGAAAAACGGCGTATTGGTTACTGATTTAACCAAGTGGGAAATTAACAGGAGTGAAAGACAATGCGCGAAATGAGCTTATGGAATAAAGACGATTCAAAGGCATTCGGGGAAATCATGAAGGCGTATGACCTAGGCCATGCTGCCTGGCTTAAGAAATTTGGAAACGACGAACACTTCAACGCATGGTTTACTGAGCAGCTGGATATAAGGGGAATATAGACTATGAAATCGGCAAAGGTAACATTTGATAACGGAGATTATTTTACAACCAGTATTAACGGTACAGATGCAGAAATACGCGAATATTATAAAATCGGACGGCAGTTTAATCTCGGAGATGGGCCGCTTGATCTTATGGCAAACGTAACATCAGTTGAGTTATTATAATCCTATTGTTAGGGCAGGGCGTCGACTTCCACGCCCGTCTTATAGAGTAGGAATATAAAAGGAGAGTATCATGGCATTATCAATTATTATAATATCAATAGCTTTTTACTGGCTGTTATATGAGACGGATTATCTGCGAATAAATCTATTTTACGTGATAATACCTGAACCGATTAAACCGAAATTTGAGGCGATAATTTGCGCCACTAAATACAGGTCAGAATGTATACATAAATCGCCGCAATATAAAAACCGTTTCAAATGCCATATTATACCAGCGCGAACCATTAAGGCATTTGGACACACCATGCATTTTAATGAAGGTTGTAATATATGCCGCGCTCAGTTATTACACGATATTGCGAAAGTGCAAACTAGCAAGGTTGTATTATATCCCAAAAAACAATTAACTTATAATCCGGCATTACTGGACGACCTGATACCGCATGAAATAGTTATAACTGATGGTAGTAAATCACTGACAGTCAATGGCAATTATAAACCAGGCATGATTAAACAATTCGTGAAGTCTGCGGCCTAAATACAGGCAGTTAAAATAATAATCAATAGCAATATATAGCTGGGAGTATATCAAAATAGAATATGAGGATAATGAATTGGAGGTTACCAAAATGAACAAACTGAATAATGAGACCCTGGACCAGATGGAGACTATCGCCAAGATTGCAGCCCGTGCCGTGGAGATGATTAAAATTACTCTTGATAAGGCCGGATGCACCAAGCCCGAGAAAGAGCCGGAATTTGCCAAGCTGGCCGACTGGAGGGGTCGCTGGCTGCAGCTTGATGGCTACGAGTGTAATAGCAATGGTATGTTGGCACTACTGCGCGACAGGTTTGCCGAAACGGTTAGGTCTATTGTTCAAAGGCCAGGCTACACTCTATTCACGACTGAGAGCGGGATGATGCTGTCAAGCAATGGGTACGTGTTCACTGACCACGACGAGCGAGTGACCACTGCGAAGCTGGTACGGATAGCTATGACTGAACGAATCAAGGACCATCCGGCCCCGTTTAATATCAACGTACCAACCACGGCACAAAAACCGGAGACCATTGACCTGACGCCGACACCGGACAGCTACCGGGCGATGCTGCGACTGATTATAAAACATAGCCCGGTTCCTCTGGACGTAGTGTGGGCCACCAAGGAATTGGCCAAGGTTGAGAACGTCACCAAATGGGGTAAGCAATAGCTGACGGGCCGGGGTCCGCCCCGGTTAAAGCGCGGCCTCGTCCGAAGTCGGGGCCATAAGAAAGGAGTAGGAGAAAAAGAAAATGGATAAAGAAAAACTACAATTGCAAATTGACAAACATACTAAATGGCTAAATGATGAGGAAGGCGGTGAGCGTGCCAACCTGAGTGGTGCCGGCCTGAGTGATGCCAACCTGAGGAGTGCCGACCTGAGGAGTGCCAACCTGAGGGGTGCCGACCTGAGGAGTGCCGACCTGAGGGGTGCCAACCTGAGTGGTGCCAACCTGAGGAGTGCCAACCTGAGGAGTGCCGACCTGAGGAGTGCCGACCTGAGGGGTGCCGACCTGAGGGGTGCCGACCTGAGGATTGCCGACCTGAGGAGTGCCGACCTGAGGATTGCCGACCTGAGTGGTGCCAGCCTGAGTTATTCTGCGTGGCCTCTATGGTGTGGCAGTAAAAGAGTTAAGGTGGACAAGCGTATTGCCGCACAGTTAGCAGCTCACTTCTGCGTCCTAGACTGTGATGATAACGACTACATTGAGGCACGTAACGCTATTATGGACTTTGCTAAAACTAGCCATAGGGCTAACGATTTGGGGATAGTATAAAGGCTATAACGGCAGCGAAACGGGCAATTCGAGACAATGGTCGAAGCCTATGCACTCAAGGCGAAAGTATTGGAGCAGAATCGCGGTCACGACTACAAGGTGATAAGAATTAAGATACAAGAGGTGACATTATGAAATACAGGTTATCATACGTGTTGGCTTTCGTGATGCTGATATTCCACGCAGGCTGGATGCTGTTCACGTTCGGAGCGCTGCACGTCAATGGCGGCGAGGTGCTGATACGTGAATACAGTGCCGCCATCAGATTTATCGAGATGGGGTTCTCGACATCGGTGATGATACTGGGCATCTATTGCCTTGGTCATTATGTAAAGTACGGAAGGAGGTAATCGAATGATAGCAACCAAGCACTTAACCGAGGCGCAGCGCATACTTCAGGAGCACTGTTATAATTGCAGGAATAAAGGGCCCGGCTGCGCGGTGTGTCACATCAGTCAGGCGATGGAGGAAATCGAAAGCGCTCAAGCTGCGGCACCAGAGAAAACGGAAAACGTCTCAACTGGAGGCCATCGCCCGGTGTGCTGCAAGTGCAACTGCGAGATGAGGCCAGAGAAGAACGACATCGGCGTACTTGACCGAAATCTTAATGGTTCGTGTCAGGTATGGAGTGCCGACAAGTGGAAATGCCCAGAGTGCGGAGTGGAAATTGTCATTGGCTTCGGTTGGAATGCCATGGTCCAGCAATTTGAGCCTAGCTTTGACGCTCACGTTAAGGGATACCGGGATACCGCAACGCTGATTGATAATTACGGAAGGAGGGAATAGTGAAGCAAAGAATCATCTGGTGCAATAACAGCCATTGCGCGTGGAACAGCCGGATAAACAAGGAGCCGAACGACGGCGAGCAGTGCCTGTTCACGGGGGAACTGACCCTGGAGATACAGACCCCGGTCGACGGTGACATTCGTGACACTATGATATGCGAGAGTTACCGGGCACCGCTTTCAAAGGAGGAGCATAATGCGCTGTAATAAGTGCGGGCTTCCACTCCAAGCCATTGAGTATATCAACGGCGGGACCTGCCGCCAGTGTATAAGGAAAACGTGGAGGAGCCGTTTCACTAGGGCCTGGCGCAGATGCAAGGCTTTCGTATCAGAGCTGCTACCGAAGCGCCCCAAGAAGTACCTAACACTTTCAGAATACGCCAAGAGGGAACAGAATGCCGAGGGTAGGTAATCAATACCGGGAGGACATCAAGGACACCAGCTACGTGATACGCGGGCGCACTGACGGGGTCGTGGTCTTACAGAAACCAGGCTGCCAGCTCGAGCAATGGAAAGCCAACGACAAGCACGCCGGGTACGTCGTAGTAATCGATGGTATTGGGCACGAATTTATAAGTACAGTGATACTGTAACAGGAGGAAAATTATGCCAGGAACACGTAAGCAGAAAAGGAACAGAGAGTGGAAGATGCGCCTTGAGGTGGCGTGCGTCGGGCTGCACTATACCGGGTGCAATGTCGGTGTGCCGGGTGGCCCATTTATGTTTGGGCTGGACAGTTCGGGTCTCATTAGTTCAATGTCGTTACCGTGGGCACGCATAGCCAAGCGTCGGCAGCAGCGCGATATGCAGCAGTCCAAGGGGAGGGCATAATGCGGAATAATATACCGGAATTTATAGCCGCCATTATAATAGTGACCCTGGTCCTGGGGTGGTACTTATGCCGATGAAAGGGGAGAAGTACCTCAAAGGAATGACCTGTGATAACTGTGACGGCGAGATGGTCGGCGCCGGGGGCGGATGGAGTGGCACCAAAAAATACCAGCAGTACCGCTGCACTAATCCTGCTTGTGTAAAATTCAGAAAGTCAAGGCTGAACACGTCCGAGCCGTTCATTCCTGCCGGGGAAAGCCCCCGGCACTAAGCATCAAATCCAAGGTCTGGCTCATCTGGGGCGCTGTCGAGAGGCAGCGCCCATTTGCTGTTCGATAATTTTACTATCAGGTCCTTCTTATAGAGGCGGTTACAAGAGCTGTCGATGATATTACGATTGACCTCCAGAGACTCAGTAAGCTCAGCCGGGGACTGTGCTCCACCTTTAAGCTCGGCCAGTATCCGTTGAGTGTTGCTCATCCGTTCCAGTAATTCAGGCACTGACTTGGCGTCGAACTTCTGGGCCAGGATACCACCGTTCTCAAGGTAGGAGATACGGATGCCCATCTCGTCGAAGCGCTTGGTGTTGTTTGCCTTGTTGTGGTACATCGCTATGTCCTGGTGGTCATCTTCCTGGGTTCCTCGCAGCTCCCACACCGAGCGGAAGCCTGCCTCAAATAAGACCGAACCGATAATTGTCTTGCTCTTCGATTCGCGGTCCTTACTGGTATGGGCAAAGCTGATAGTGGTGACCTCGGGGCCGAAGGCCCGAAGCGCCCGGATGTATGCCGTGGCCAGCTCCATCTTGTTAAGGTCTCCGCCAGCGGCCAGTGATACGCTGTCGATAATAACGGCGTCGGCCCCTATTCGTTCCATGTGGGTGCGTATGCTGTCAACGTCCTGAGCCAGCGGTAAGAAGCAGCGGCGATAATCTATATTGCACGGCCCCAATCTCATCCCTTTGGCCACCCTGATAAGGGTTCTGGCCACATCACTGCTGTCTCCCTCGTAGTCCAGGTAAAGAAACTTGTGTGGCTCCTCCGGCGCACCCAGACCCAGAGGATTGTCATGCCATGGTAGCCCGGCGATGAGGGTCATCAATACAGCAAACTGTGACTTACCAGCGCCGGGGTTACCGAACACGCAGGTTGGTTTCCCTAACGGGAACAGCGGGTAAATCAGGTACTTTAGCTCGGGCAGTACATCCTCGGAGCTGATTGAAATGACCGGCTCACCCTCGTCTACGATTGACTGCATCTCACGACACAGCTCATCGACACTGGTCTGCCAGAATGATGGTTCCCACCCGGAATACTTCTCGGTCAGCATATTAACGAGCTGCTTCCTGGTCTGCGTGGAGCTGAAGTTAATCGAGAACTTCGGTTCCTGGTGCTTACCTTCTCCGAGGAAGTATGTTAGGTATGCAGTCAAGCGCCCATCTGAGTGGCTCCTGACTTGGCTCACCTTGGCGAGCACTTTCTGGTCTGGCCAATCTACTTCGTAGCCAGTTAATGTCGCCTTAATATTAGGCATTGTTTAACCCCCGGTACGCTGACTGCTTGGGAGCTGTTGCGTTATAAGGCTTATTAACTGGCTTGTTGGTTATCGCTGCCAGCTTCTGGGTGAGGCCCTTGACCTGCAACCTTAGTAGTTTAATCTGCTGCGCCTCATCTACCTGGGCACTACTCTCGAGAACAGCGAGCCGTTCAGTCAAGTCACGAATCTCAGGTTCGTTACGATTGTATGCCGGGTCATGTGCCCCGGTGGACGCGAAGCTGTGCCGCCTGTATAAGGCGCTCATCGGGAAGTCGAAGTCGTCCGGTCCAGCGGGTCGCACTTCTCTCTCTGGGATGTAACAATCACAATCAATAAATGTATGAGGGGACAATGTCCCGTCAGGTCTATAGAACGGCAGTTTCTGGCTGCCGCCACACTTCGAGCAAACCATAGCAGTCTCCTTATTTACTTTTCTGTTTGGACGGCCTGCCATGAATGGCATAGTGAACTGTGGGGATGGATACCTCGAACATCTTGGCCAGTTCCTTTAACGTCCAGCCGGGGATGCTTTCGTAGGTCGCCTTAATCTTATAGTTCCTCTGCCTGATGGCCACTCGGGTCGCGCTGATGTTAACTTTTTTGTAGTTCATAACGAGCATTGTAAAACTATTTTCAAACAATGTCAATGGTGGGGGTTGCTTTTCTGTGAAAACCTGATATACTGAGTAAAGACTGTTACAGCGGAGGAAGAAATGAGTGAGCAAGAACACCGTATTACAAGTGAATTTAAGAAATGGGCTGACGATAAAGACCCACTGAAACTAATGACTAATAAACCAATAGCCAATACCCCGGATTCAAAATGGCTGGAATGGATACAGTCACAACACTGGGTATGGGGACGAAATCAATACCCCGAATTTGAATATCGTATAAAGAATAGTGAACTCCAAGCATTTGGAAATTCTCAAGGTTTAACAGTTTATACTGTACCACCTACTAATCAAGGCGAATATTCCAATAAAGCCGAACCTTGTGATAAGTGCGGAGAGGAGAATGCACCAAACTCCGTAAATGCATCTGCGTGGCTTGAACAATTCAGAAAAGATGCGGCCGAGCAGACACCGGATGATGTAAGGAAAGCACTGGCGAAGATAGTTTATAAATATTCTTATGAACCCGAACCATTTACTGAATTCAAACAGGCACTAGAAGATTTCATCAAGCCCCTTATAGAAGCCGCCAAGATAGAGCGTGACGATGAGTGGCGCGACATCGTTACTACCTTTATAACATCATCAACCAAGCGTATGGAATCGCATCTGAGTAAAATAGACAAGGAGGAAGAAAACAATGGCTAAGAACCCAGACTACACGGAATCAGCAATTAACCTGATTAACCCGGAGGAGGTGGGGGAGCTACTGGCCGAGCTAAAGGAACGCCAAGGAGAGCTGGCGGTAATGGAGAGTGAAGCCGTGGCACTGATACCGCGCACATTACAGAAGGCAATAGCCGAGACTGGCGCAGTGATTGTCAGTCTCAGAGAGCATCTCATTCTCAGTATTAATGACTACGGCAGCTACCAGGACATCACCATCGGCGCCTATGCCATCGCGCAGCGCAAGGTATCCGTCACCTATGACCCGGTCAGGGCCAAGGCTGCAATACCTGACTACGCCAAGGCCGTTATCAAGGAGACTGTCGATAAGACTGCCATCAAGGGTTTACTTAAGGGTAAGCTCATCTCTCAGGCACAGGTTGATGAGTTCTCAGAAGAGGATGTAACTACAGCGTACATCATCAAGAACATGGGCCCCGAAGAAGTCGTGGAGGACCCAGGGATTAAGCTCGGCGACAATGGCGTGGTCGTAACAAAGGGAACAGATTAATGATTACCAGCGACGACATGACATTCGATGAGATGCGGCAGGCAGAGAGGTCTCACTTCTGCGGAGCCTGCGGCGGACCATTGGCTGTGTGTTGGGGCGGAGCTCACGGTCATAACGGGTATGTCCTGATGTGTTCCAAGGATAAGAGCCACGGCACTGTAACCAGGCATAACCGGAAACAAGAAGCAAAGATAGCAGAGTATAAAATGGAGGCGCACATGGATAGCACAGCACTTGAGGCAATGAGCCAGGATACAATGCTCGCCAGGATTAATCAGGCCAAGTTCCCACAGGACCTGAAGCCGCCAGAGAAAGCGTTACTGGCAACGGCGTCGCGGACGTATGGATTCGACCCCATAATGGGTGAACTGACAATCTTTCAGGGACGCCCCTATGTAAGCGTCGACGGACGGTATCGCAAGGCCCAGGAAACCGGGAAGCTCGATGGCGTGGAATCACGTCCGGCCACCAAGGATGAAAGGACTGCGTGGGACATCCCTGACGGCGATTTTTTCTTCCGTGCCGAGGTCTGGGTCAAAGGGGCCAGCCGCGCCTTCGTAGGGTGGGGCAGGGTTCGGGCCGTAGAAGCCAAGGCCAGGCCAAACAATGCCGGGGATGCCTACAAGCCCACAGTCACGGTGCCGCAGCGAATGGCCGAGAAGCGAGCCGAGGTAATGGCACTGCGTAAGGCTTTCCACATTCCTTTGCCGAGCGCCGAGGACATTGGCGGAGAAGAAGAGTCACCTGCTCCAATCACGGTTATCGAAAGCACCGGAGAGATAGTCGAACCTCCGGCCACTAAGGAACCGCCGACCGAGAAAACAGAGAAGGCCGAGCCGGTAGCGCCACCTCCTACTGAATACGTCATCGACCGGAAGTGGCTTAAGGAATCAATCGAGGCCCTGGAGTGGAAGGATTACCGGGCGTGGATTAACAGTAACTTCACTAACATCCCAATCGATACGGCTGCCGTCATGATAGCCGGAATGACCAGCGACCAGCGCCGTCTGTTCGTGGTTGAGATAGAACGACGGCTCAATAACGTCGACGAGGACTAATCTGGCCAAGGTTGGCGGGTGGGTATAACGAGTTTGAAAGCAAGTGAGCCCTCCGGGGTGAGAACCGGCCCACTCCGCCAGCATCATTAAATAATGGGAGGAAACCGTGAATATAACGTGCGACGCCAAGCGATTACAGCTTGGACTTAGTATAGCCAGGAGTATTAAGAGAAAGACCACGCTACCAGTCACCGAATACCTGTCCATCGTAACGAAGGGAGACAGAGCATTTCTCAGAGCGACCAACCTGGAGACCAGCTTTTCCCTGGACTTGCATGCCTTAGTATTCGAGCAGGGTGGCGAGGCTCTTATCCATAACACAGTGGTATCAAATTTTGTCCGCAATGAAAGCCGGAGGATTAACATCTCCACCGAAGGGAGCAAGGTAACCATAGGGGTAGCAGCTCCGAGGCCGACCAAGGAGGGATACCTCTCTATAAGTGCCTCTTCTGACATTGGTGAGTGGGTGCAGTCAGGGGTGTTCTGGGACATGAAGGAGAGTGACAGAAACTCCACCATCAGGGCGTCATTGCCGGGTAACTTCTCGGTTCGTGCCAAGTATGCGCTAACCTGTGCCTGCAAGGAAGATTGCAGGCCAATATTAACGGGAGTGCTGTTCGAGTTCAATGGGAAGAAGTTGTCGATGGTTACGGCTGACGGCTTCCGGTTGATAGTGGTCACGGATAACGTCGTTACGAAAAAGCCGTTCGAGGCTGTCGTCCCGGCTGCGGTACTCCAAGTAGTGGCTCGTTTTATGCCTGGTAACATTAATATGTCCTATACCAAGGACGCAATGATGGCCAGCTTTGAGACTCACGGGCTCACCATTACCACTCAGACGATTCAGGGAACATACCCGCGCTATGAGCAGCTCGTCCCCAGGAACACACCGGCATGGTGCGTTACGACCTCGGCGCCGCTGCTGCATCGCAGGTTGAAACAATTACCCGACAGTGGGGCTGGTAATGTCCGGCTCCAGAACAAAGGTAATGACCTGATAAGGATGTGGATGTCTACCGATGAGACGATAGACTGCGAAGGACAGATTCCGGCAGTTATGAATGGCGATGGTAAGATAGCAATGAATCGCACGTACCTGATGTCGATTGCCGCAATCTTCTCTGAGATGAGCATCTCCATTACTAATACGTCATCGCCTGCCGTTATCAACGGGGACCTCGATGGCGTCCTGGCAGTTATCATGCCGATGTTCGTACAGTGGGCAGATTAAGGAGGAGTAATTGAAAGGAAAGTCATTACTATCAAACAGAGAAATTCTGATGCAAGCCCAGTGGCGAGAGTACGTCCAGGCTAACATACAGGAGGAGTTAGGGGTGGCCGAGATAAGCAAGGCCCGGCGCCGCCTGTGCGACAAGTGCAAAGCGTACACTCCTCCAGCAGAGGGAAAGAATCGCAAATGCAGATTCTACCTGATGCCGCTGACGACCGATGGGTCTGACTGCCCGTATTTCCCCAATGAGAGCGGGCTGTAGTCATGGAGAAAATGAAGCGACCGAAGCGCCTTATTGGGAACACGGAATGTATTAATTGCGGCTGTGGCAAACTGTATATCACCGTGAATGCCGAAGAGGCCGGGGTGCCGTTCGAGATATTCGCACACCTCGGTAAGTCCGGGGGCTGCGCCGCCAGCCAGACAGAGGCACTGACCAGGGCCATTACCATTGGGTTACGGCACGGCATCGAGGCGAAGCAATTCGTGGACCAGTTAAGGGGTATCAGTTGCCCGAGTGTTGGCTTCGATGAAGGCGATAAGATTCTCAGTTGCGCGGATGCTTTGGCGAAAGTGTTGCAGCGCACGCTGAATGGGAGGGGTGAGACCCCGTCTACTTAACAGAAGAAAGGACAAGGAATGAACAAGCGAATACTATATCTGACACTTAAGCGCCACTGGTTTGACGAGATATACTCGGGGCGCAAGAAGAACGAATACCGGGATATGACCGACTACTGGAGTAAGCGCCTTCTGGGCAAGGTCTACGACGAGATACATTTCAGGAACGGGTACACCGAGAGCTGCCCGTGGATGAGGGTCAAGTGGTTGGGCATTAAGTCGGACACCACTAACAAGAAGTTCGTCATAGAGCTCGGGAAAATACTGGAGACAAAGAACTATGAATAAGTATCACGCTATCAAGACCTATTCCAATCTGTGCGACCGTACCTTTGACAGCAAGGGCGAGGCAGGCAGAGCTGATGAATTGTACCTACTCCAGAGGGGCGGAGCAATAAGCAATGTGGAGTATCAAATCAAATTCAAGCTATCCGACAGCCCGCGAATAACCGTAAGCATCGACTTCAAATACACCGATACTGAGACTGGCGAGTTTGTCTACGAGGACTTCAAAGGTGTTCTCACTCGGGACAGCCGTACCAAGTATGCGTGGCTGAAGGAACAGACTGGGATTACCGTGTTACTTTCGAGGAGGAACTAAATGAGCAATAATCCAAGCGCTACCACTAAGCCAGTGGCCTTTCGATTGCCCAACGACGTGTACGAAAAGATAGCCCGCAGGTCAAAGCAGATGGGCATCTCGATATCAGACTACATAAAAAGACGGGTGGTTTATGATGCCACCCGTCAGCACGGTAAGGGTAAATAAAGGTTGCTACGCCGGAGGTTCCGAGGTTTCTTTCTTACGGAAGTAAAAGGTAATTATCATGGTGTGGGTGCCGGTGAGTACACCGAGGATAATTTCGGGGATACTGATTATGCCAAACCCCTGGAGCATCCACATCGTGAACAGCAGCAGGATATTCATGATGGCAAAGATGTTGTTAAAATTCTTGAACATGGTCACTTCTCCTTTCTATGTAACATCCGGTGGTCGCTTGGGCACGATGTGCCCGTTATACCTGGCGACTATCTGACTACCAAAACAGCGCCACTGGTCGTTGCCAGGATTGTTATCGCCCTTGAATGTGAAGATACGGTTGTCTCCAGTCTCCTCGATGGCCACTACGCGATGGATAGCCCTGAAGTCATGCTCTGGTTTCAAGTCGTACACGCAAACGTCGCCGACCACTATGTCAGCCGGGTCACAGGGGCACATCAAAACAACGTCACCGTTGTCAAAGCAGGGCTCCATACTGTTGGTGTCTGATATCTCGGCAATGTATGAGCCTATCGGGCAGGTTACCATCAATCGTGACGTGCCGGTAAAGGCATCATTGACCAGAGTGACATTCTCCCTGAGTACGTCCCCGGTGGCAGATGGGCGCTCGATGGTGCCTTCGTTTTCCTTGACGATTTTATTAAGGATGTCCCTGAGTTTTCTAATCCAATTCATCACTACCCTCCTGCTGCAATCCTACCAGTCGCAGGCAGGAATTGCAATGCGTAACCGAACAGTGATGTAACGATGCCTGTAACTACGATAATGATAATTGCCTGGCGCAATGACATCGTCCGCTCCTTGGCTTTCATCCTCTCCCTTTCGATTCTGGCATCGTGGTCATCTTGCCATTGCTTCATCTCTCGAAGTAAGGCTACGTGATGATTACACGGCAGACCCTTAATACTGGCGCCTATCTCGGCCTGCTGGACTCTCACGTCATCAAGTCGGCCCTTTACTTCCTTGAATGACTTATCACCGGAGTCCAGCCGTGTAATTACCTGAGCGAATAAATACTCCGGGCTTCTCTTGTCGATACTGTCGTTACCCACGTTTTACTCCAATCTTACTCTTACTTTAAGCCAGTGTCACGGTGCATTCTGCCCATCCGCCGTTGCCTTTGGAAAGCAGCGACACAGTGCTTGAGCCACTTGTAAATGGGACTACTCGGTATTTCTTGCCGGGAGGAACTACAAACACCAGTGGTCCGTTAATTATCATCGTAGACCCCGGAGAAAATATACCGACCACTGTAGTAGGGGTAGCATTTGTATCGACATAAGCATATGCTCCGCTAAGCCCGCCGTTGTGGGCGCATTGTATATGAACCACACACAATATAGCAGTGTCACCGCTGTTAGTATAAACGGTACTGAGCGCCCTGGTGGGCGTCGTGGTTCCGTCAAGAATACTTATCGTAGGACTGACGACAGATACTCCATCTGGAATAGGATTCGCGTTATTATATTCCACCAAAGCGGTGTCTATTTGGTCGCTGACTGGCAGGTCATCCCTGACGTGGTTAAGGCTTATGCCGTAAGCACTGAGCTGTGAGACGATGGATTTTATCCACACGTACAGGTCTGAAATCCCAATAGTCTCACCCCCAGAACTCCACCTATCCATTGTATCGCCATCCCAGATTAGCGGCTCCAACTCAAGATTCCATATATTACGCAAGGCTCCGTAGGTGACAAACTCACTTTGATTACTGTCACCCTCGGCCATTAGCTGATTAAAATCTGATGGCTTCGATGGTGAGAACGAATACTTAAGTGCACTACCGAGGCGGAGTGACATCTGCCAGCCATAGGTCGGCTCGCTTGGATTGTAGGACCGATGGATTACACCCAGGTTTCCAGTCCTCGAGTCGCCCTGCCTTGCGTCAGTAAATAGATTATAGTCATACAGCTCTGCGGCAAGGTTTAATGGAGCCCTGCAAGACCCGCGCTGAGAAGCTATCTCCAACTGCGAGATATAGGCAGCAGCCATTGTCGCCGCTTGAGCATTAGATATTAGCTTCGCCTTAATAAACTTATCCTTTGGCCGCAGAGCATAGCTGGCAGCGCTGGTTGCACTTCCAGTATACGCAGTAGTATCCACGGAATAGGAGTGAATGGTTACCTTGTTAGGAAGTACCAATGATTCCCGTGCGCTCTTCGAGAAGAACTTAAAGTCGGCGTCTGCAAGGCTGTACTCCTCATCATATACACTACCCGCTGTTACAGGCTTAAAGATGTGCATCTTGCCGTCATTCTCAAACCTCTTAACACTGGTAGTATACCCCAGTAACTGATTAATCTTCGTCAGTCTGGTGTCGCCCTCGAAAATCTTAAAACTATCCTCTGGCTGATAGGTGTCCATTAAAGCGTCACGGACTGAGTATACGTCGTCGGTATCCCAGTCGTCGTCGGTGCCGCCACTGAGAGTCGCGGTTATGGTTGTTGCGTCATTGTCAGTGATAGTCCCAGAGCTGCCGTCAGTCGTATTGAAAATCACCTGCCCTATTAATTGGTCTGTCTTGAAAGAGGCGCCGGAGTCGGTAAGGGTAGCGGCCCCGTTCGCGCCGGTATGCGCTCCGCTCGGGTCGAACACGGTATCGTATGACACGCAGTGGTCGTATACCTCGATGCCGTCAGCGGTGTAGGTGTAGCGCATCTTACAATCCATGTCGGATATCTCAACCATGCCCAGCACGGCATCACCAATCATTAGCCATTCGTTTGCCTTGACGCCGTAGTCCTTGTATCCTGCGGAGATGTAATGAGCAGCAGTGCCCCCGGTGTACGTCGCGTACATATAGACTCCGCCGACCGCCGTCGCCCCCGTAAAGACAATTTCTTTATCCAGTTGAACTGCGGAGGAAAGCTCGACCTCGCACCAGTCAGCGGTATACCCAACGTCTGTTAGAGCGAATGTCTCAGATGCAAGCTCCGCGCCGGTTTCAACGTCCTCTATCTTGAAAGTAAGAGTTCCTGTCGGCACCAGGGTTTTATTCAGCCAGAAAGCAAAGTGAGTTACCAGTCTATTGGGAATACTGAGACGCTGGCCGACCGCAATCACATCATAAGTGGCCGAACCAAACTCAACGCCCTGACGGTCGAATTTTATCAAATCAACGCTTGGGTCGCTGGTTGGGAAATCCACAGTTTCCGTAGTTCCAGGGCTTGTTGACGGCTGCCCGTCAGCTATCTCTTCAATCAAATCCTTGACGTACTTCGGGTTCGTTGCTTCCAGAGAGTAGTCAGCGCTTGCCTCATCCTGGGCCAGCATATCAGGGATGCCAGCCATAGTCAGGTAACACAGGAGTGCGGATGGGTCGGACGACAGAGTCATTGCAATGACCACTTGCGGCGCACACTCCGAATACTCCACCCCGGCTGCTGTTACGAGTCCCCACTCCACTTTGGCGTCCCATCCATGCAATGACAGTGACACGAAATACTTATCAGCATTGTCGCACACCACCTGCAACGTGTAACTGTCGGCGCCCTCGTCGTAGGCCGGGATGCTGGATATCCTGGGGTACTCAAGAACGACATCAGCCTCTACCGACGCCGGGTCTGACAATGTAATGCGCGGCCTTGGTTCCAGGCTATTGGCCTGCTGTGCTGCCGATAGTGTCGCAGAGAGGGTTCGCATTATGCCTCCACCTCGAAAGTGAAGTGCTCCCGGTGCGGATAACTGCCGTACTCCCAATCCACATACCCTCGCCATTGCCCTTCGCTACTAGCCGGTAACTCATATTCATAGTCGTACTTGCCGGTTGCCCGCTTGGTCATCGCAACCGCATCCACATTGGTCGTGCCATCGGGGGCAATGATGGTAATGACAGGGAAGCCGTCATCTGCGTCAACTTCAGTCCAAACGTTGGTTGCCAGCGAGAAATATTCGAGAGGAGCACAGGCTATATATGCGGAATCTCCGTTCTGATAAATTTTACCCATTTTGGTCGCCACCTTTGAGAATTACGGACGTTCGGCTTTTCTTTGAGACCAACAATGTTGCTCGGCTTTTCTTTGAGACCAACAATGTTGCTCGGCTTTTCTTTGAGACCAACAAGACCCTTATGCGAGACAGCCGTTGCCCAATCCATGACTTTATTGCTGATGCAGTCACTCCGATAAGCACCTCGGCTACCCTGGCAAAAGCTACCGCTCTAGTAGTAGATACGGCCATCCCGATAATGACAGCAGACAGTCGTACATTTCCAAATACACGGGAGGCAGTCGTGACTATGCCTACCACAACTGATGATGTGATGGTAGTAACCCAACTCTTTGTGGCGGAAACTACCGTACCTATCTTGACGGCAGATGCTCTCGCTAAAGTTACAGCGCGAGAGGCTGTGACCGTAAGCCCCATCACTACGGCTGATGCTATGGTACGACCCCAACTCTTTGTGGCGGAAACTACCGTCCCTATCAATACGGCAGATGCTCTTACGTATCCCCAAGCCCTTGAAGCCGATGCAAGAACTCCAATGATGACCGAGCATGATTCGTCATAATAAACTGGCTCATTCAGGTCAAGGTTCTGAACGTAGCCATCCCACTCACGTGCCATCCCAGAGGTAAAAGCTGCAAAAGCATAGCAATATCGCCACTTAGTTGTACCAAATCCAGATACAGACAGCGTATCCAATAGCGTAGTTCGTGCCGAATTGGAATAGATTAACAAGGATACAGTGTCGTTCCCAGCAGC
>Ga0208904_1001214_pt1 | contig 18131 bp, 27 predicted proteins | sample AntAceMetag02UKB_FD_184774 | JGI IMG/M metagenome (GOLD analysis project Ga0208904, IMG submission 184774) | Saline lake microbial communities from Ace Lake, Antarctica - Antarctic Ace Lake Metagenome 02UKB (SPAdes) (version 2) | ecosystem: Environmental > Aquatic > Non-marine Saline and...
CAAGGACCCGGCCACTTCAGAATACAGGAATCTAGTGTATTTATCAAGCGCTGGCGCAGGAGGTCTCATATAATTACGCAATTTCAAGTATTTTAAAGATAACGGTCGACTATCCCTCAACCAAAGTCCCCTCAAACTTCTTTCCCTCGACAATCTTCCCCAAATCAGTCAAAGACCCAACGATATAAGTCGGAATCTTCTTCTTCAAAATCACCTTCGCCGCGCTCTGGTCCAAAACAAAATGCTGCCCCGCCTTAAACTTTATCTTACTCGCGACCTTGTCAAAATCTTTCCACGTTATCTTCCGAATAAACTTCGCCCTCTTATCCTTCCGCGGGTCCGCGCTATACAATCCTTTAACATTCGTCAGGTTGATAAACGGCGCTTTCAGGTAAGCAGCCAATTTAGCCGCAGTCCCATCAGAAGTATTATTTTTTCGGTAACGAAGTCCCCCGCAAAAAACAACCTGGTTCCCATGCAAAAGATTCTTCACCTTCACCATGTTCTTTGGGATGATCTCGTTAGCCGGCGCGCCAAAAAACCGAGCCATGAACCCGGAGTGAAGCCGCGTAATCGCAATCCCAGCAAGACTCTGGTCCCTAATACCCTTCTTCAAATCCCGCAACGCAGAAATATAACGCCGCGCCGTCGACCCACCACCAGTCACAATAACGAACTTATTCGACGGATGTGACAGAATCAACTTCTTAAAATCCTCAAGAAACTTCTCGTCAACATCGTCTGGCACAATCCGCGACCCACCAAGACTAATCACCCACAATTTCTCAACCATAATATTTAGAGTGGGCAGATGTTTTTAAGATGTTTGGTCGTCAGACGAACAAGCCCGCAAATTAAAATTCTAGGCGCAGGTGCCCTTTGGACGGCGCCGTCAGAGGATTTCAATTTGCATTAAATACGGTTCGCGGAAATTCATTTTTTATAGAAAATGAATTTTAAGAATCGCTATATGAGGAGGCTACTTGTAGGGAACCCTAGGTTCCGTCGATTAGCACACAGTAAACAACCGATCATCATCCACGTCAAAAACTTTTAACCGAACTCCAGAATCCAACCATCCATGCGCATAATTCAAAGCAGCAAAGGCGTTCACTAAGTCGCCTTTGTCTTCGAAGTGGTGTGCGTCGGAGACATAATTCGAAACCATGTCTATGATCTTCTTGGCCTCGGGTTCTTTTCCTTCGATGATGTTTTTCTTAACTTCTTCTAGGGCTGTTTCTGTTAGCTTGAAATACTTGGCTACTTTCTCCGGCGTTATTTTATCTTGCATGTTTTAGAATAAGATCGAAGGTATAAAAGTTTAACTCAACTATGCGGCATCTTCAATGACAGTTCTCTCGAGACCTTCGATGTCGAGATTGCCCCATATTTCACTTCTTAAAATCTCTGGCGTCAAATCCCTTTCAGATTTAAACCAAACAAGGTGACATTTTCCTCTCGTTTCTGAATCCATCATCGGATGAGAGAGACCCGATCCACCACCATATTTAGAATGCAATTCCCAAAAAGCTTCGTCTGTCGGAAGATCTCCGGTTCCCCGGAAAACGGTCGCACAATATTCGAACATGAAACAGAAAGGAAGGCATTCTTTATAAGAATTTATATTCTCAAGTTTATCGAGCCCCACTCTCAAGCATTGCATAAGGAGTCGACTTCTTAATCACGAACCTCGACCCAATCATCTCAGAAATTATCGCATTGATAGAAAAATTATCGACAGCGGCACGAAACACGCCCTCAAGCAGCGGGATATGAGCAGCATCGGAAACCTTATCCAAAATTCCCTTTATCTCGAGGGGATTCAAAACAATCTTAGTGAACTGTCTCATCCCAGCACGAATAATTGTGACAGGTTTGCCTGGCCCCGGACACTCGATCGAAGACACAGACGGATCATTAAGCAAAGGAGTTATCTTCCCGTAATCCTGAGTCAAGCCGGTTCCCATTACGCCGGTCGGCGGAACCATAACTCGCGTCGCAGCGACGGGCGGAGCCATCTGGATAGGAGGCATGGCTGGTCTTTTAGGCGGAACAACTACACGCGGATGGAAAACAGGCCGAGGTTTCGCGGGGGGTAAGACCGACGGGATCATCTTAACAGGAGTTACGATCTTCTGCCTCATCGATGCCTGCATAACCCGGTGAGAAACTCTTGGCACCAAATCGGCGTGGATAACGCTCCTCTTTTCATGATCGAGATTCTTCTCACGAATGTTCTTAATAATATGTAAAGTGAACGCTTTAATAAACGGTGCTAGTCTCGCCGGGTATCTTTTAGAATTCATATGCTTGGAAGCGGTTTCGGCCTCGGCCTCATCGGAGGCATTCCGGCAGGTTCTGGCGAAGGCGAATCTGATCGGCCCCTAAGCTTCCCCTCCATCAAGACCAATCCTTTCGCAATAGTTTTATTCTGGTCAAGCAAAGAATTAATCTTCCTGATCAAATCTGTATCGTCGGTCTTTCCGCCCTGCATAAAATTCTTCGCCGACTCTTCAAAAACAATAAGCAGCTTCGTAATATTATCAGAAAGCGATCCAAACTTAATAGAAAGATTCGTCATAGCATGCTGAAGCCCAACAAAGTTTTCAATCAATAACTCTTCTCGTTCACGCGCCGTCATCTTCTTTTGCTTCGGTGTTTTAGTAGCTTTCTTCTTATCTTCCTTCGTAGCTTCGGTCATCTTAGTCGTAGTCTTTTTTTCACCAGAAGCTGGATCATGAACTGTCTTCGTGACAGTCGTCACCACCTTTTTTACCATGATTAAGTTAAGAAGTCCTTATTTATAAATGTTTTCGGATTAGATCGGATCGTATCCAAGAAGTTCTTTTGCCTTGGAAATATCTACGTTTTCAATTTCGTCCACCACGGTGAATGCTTCGTACCACAGTTCTTTTTCGATGTTGATTGCTGACTCAAGTATCTGTAAAGCATTTTCTATTTTCAAATGAAGACCCAGTTCTCCAAAAGGTCTGTATGCTCCGGATTCTCTTGTAGGGCCGAATCTCAAAATTATTACTTGCATTTTTTTAGTCAAGCCGTAATTCGCAAGAATTTGTTCGGCGATAACCTTGCTTGTAGAATACGAGATATCACAATCTCTAACAGATTTGGGAAGATTTTCCACGTTCACTCTCTGGGTTAGAACGGTTCCCTTTTCTAAAACAGGAATCTCAAGTGGCATTCCCTTTTCCATCCCGTAATAACTCATCGAACTTGTGAAGATCAGTTTTTTAACTCCGCATTCTACTGCTGCTTCGGCAACATTGAAGGTCCCGGTGCAGTTGGTTTCGTAATAATCCTTAAACATCTTGTCTTCGTAGGGTTTTCTGTGTGCTGCCAGATGAACGACGATATCGCAGCCATTCATAACTTCTTTGAGTTGATTGTAGTTAAGAATATCACAACCATTGTCGTGAGCGAATTCTACAATTTCGTGTTTGTCGGAAATGTGTTTCACAAGTTCACTTCCAATAAATCCCGAGCTTCCTGTAATTAATATTTTCATTTTTTTTGGGCCGCGGAGGGTGAGCGGTTAGGTCTTCGACAATTTATCGCATTCGAAGACCTGAGCGCGAACTAGAACCCCCTGTGGGTTCGATTCCCTCAAGATGGGCGCGGAGGGAATCGAACCCCCTTCTAGCGGGTTGGAGCCGCTCATTCTACCACTATACCACGCACCCAATAGCCGACAATAGAAATCCCAACTTTTAAACCTAACTCAAGTCCGATAAGGGCCGAAAAAGAAATGGGCTGCGGAGGGTGAGTGATTCGCTTTTGCTTACGTTCCTGTCACATGCAAATGCAAATTGCGAGTTAGAACCCCCTTCTAGCGGGTTGGAGCCGCTCATTCTACCACTATACCACGCACCCATAGGAAGTAGTATTTGAAGCGATTTAGAATCGCTGGATTATACCACGCACCCGATAGCCAACAATAGAAATCCCAACTTTTAAACCTAACTCAAACCAACTTCTTCATGCCCTCAATCTCAGCCGATGAAATCGCCGCGCCCTTAAACTTAACCCCATAAAGCAAAGCATCCAAAAGATCTTTGCTCTTCTTGATCGGAATTAAATTCTTCTTGTACGCGATAAACAAAAGCTCAGGCGACCTGATAAATTTGAAGTCCTTAAAGCCTTCCAATAAAGACAATTCATCCCTAAGCGTCGTATGCAACTTTCGCTCCATTAACTTCTTCAGGCTCTTCGGCGCCTCACTTAAAAGCCGCGTAGTTCTCTCGTCAATAACAATAACATTCTCCGCGCCACAAAGTCTAGAAAACGCAAGCGACGCAGACTCACCATCATGAATAATCTTAATCTTCTCGCCAGTCTCAACCGTTCGCAAGACCCCATTCGCCAACTTCATAATCCGCTTCATCTCCTTCTCGAGTTTCTGATCCGGAACGACAGTCGAAGACATCTTGAAAATCCCGCGATCTATCATATTTTTCACCTGAATCGCCTCCAACTTATACTTCTTGATCTTCATCGGCCGATTCACGACCTCATACTTAGCCTGCGGCGTCAAAATAAACTCACCCTTGAAAACACCCTTAAGCTTCTCGAGAACCGGCAACATCCCGCTCATCGCTAGGGATATGATCGGCCCGGCGTCGAAGATTAGATATTTCATGTTAGTTTTTTCGTGTTCCAATACTCATTTAGATATGTTATTTTATCACCACGCATTTTCAATATCATAATTCCAACCATTCGCCCCTGCTTCCATTTCTTCGTATTTTTCCACTTGTGATTATTCCTACACTCCCATTCTGCGAACCCAGTTTTCCCATCAGCCGAAACATAACACTTTCCCAGCTTAAACCTTATATCATCCGTGTCTTTAACGACAACAGAATCCCAAAACTTAGCAATCGCTTTATGCCCAGAATAAGGTTTCGCAAGCGGACTCTCCTGATATTTTCCAGTTTTCGTAAAGCATTCCAAAATCAAATCAGTATCTTTATTCTCCCATGATTTCCCATACTTTTTTATCACGGCCTTAATCTGAGCAATTTTCATCTAAAAATATCCTCCGCAATTTTCACCCTCTTGTTAATCGGCATACTCATCGCGATTTTAGCGTCCCCAATAGATGACTGTCCGATATACGAAGCCAAATCCCACAAAGTCACACCGAGCAACTGCGCCGTTTTTTCAGACGACAAACCGTGCTCATAAAGTTTGAATGCCTTGTTTATCTGCGCCTTTCTAAAAACATCACCGATATACTGCCGAAGATCCCCTTCCAATTTGTTCAACGAATTCCTGATTCGCCCAAGATAAATTCTCGCGTGATCAAGGTTCTTTTTCCCAAGACTCTTAATGGTCAAGTCAAGATTTTTAATAACAGCAGAATGAAACTCGCCCCAACCCTCCATCGACCGGTAATTACTCCTGCCCAAAATCTTAGCCATTGAATAAACCAAAACAGCGACGATAACATTATCCGGATCCTGATAAATCGCAGCCGCATGAACCGTCTGATTCGAAAGCGCCTTCAACTCGAACGGATTATCTTCCTCAATAAACTTCCGAGTCTCTTTCAAAATCCGAAGAACATTCTCAACCTCTTTCATTTGTGCATCCTCAGAAAGCAAATGAATGAAAATCTTTGATTTACTTTCATGATACGAACAAGATCCCAACTTATATAAATCTTCTCAACGTCGCGATAACATGAGGATACTAATAGACACGAACTTCGTACTCACGTGCGCGAAACAGAAAATCGATTTCGACTCAGTCATGAACGGGCTCACTAGCGAAGAGGTCACATGGATCGTCCCGGAGGAAGTCTTGGCTGAGCTCAGAGGACTAAGGCACGGAGGAAGAATAAAGATAAAAGATCACAACGCCGCAACAATCGCAATCGAGATTCTAGAAAAACTAGGGGCCGAAGTGATCAAGCTCTCAGATACCGCGAGCGATGTGGACACAAAAATCGCGAATTACGTCCGAGGAGAAAGCATAATCTTGGCAACGCTTGATAAAGGGCTAAAGAATAGAGTTGACAACAAAATTCTGACTATCCGAGGCAAAAAGAGCCTAGAGGTCATTTGATCACAACCTTTAAAAACCAAAATTCTCTCATTAAATTATGTTCTACGAAGTTCTAGTAACGGATCATGTAAGGGTGGAACCCAACAAATTCGGCATGGATACCGACGAGGCCGTCCGAGTACAGCTGGAAGAGTCCTACTCAGGTTTCCAAGACAAAGATATCGGAACCGTCGTCGCTGTTCTTGACGTAACTGACGTAAAAGAAGGAATCATCATCCCGGGCGACGGAGCGGCTTACTACGAGTCCACTTTCAAACTTATCGTTTTCAGACCAGAACTGCAAGAACTTGTCTACGGAACAATCGAGGAAATCACAAACTTCGGCGCATTCATCAACATGGGCGTCGTTCGAGGAATGATTCACATTTCCCAAACAATGGACGACTTCGTATCTTTCTCCGACAGCGGAACTCTATCCGGAAAAGACGGAAAGAAAGTTTTGGCACCAAAAGATAACTGTATCGCAAGAATCGTAGCAATCTCATACCGAGGCGAGGAGCCAAAGATCGGTCTAACAATGAGACAGCCAGGACTAGGAAAGCTAGAGTGGGTAAAGGCAGACCAAGAGAAAGAACAAAAGCAAACGGCACTAGCAATTAAGGCAGAAGAGGCCGTAGTAAAAAAAAGGGCTAAGAAAAAATAATGGTACATAAAATATTTGAAGTAAATGATTTTGAATTATGCGATGGCGTAGCCCTTGCGCAAAAAAAATCGGAGAATTTTTTCTGATGGTAATCAAAGAAAAATCATGTTTGAATTGTAAGGCAATCTACATGGGTGACAAATGTCCACAATGTGGCGAGACACCAGCAAGCGAATCTTTCAAGGGCAGAATCCATATCTTCAACGCAGAAAAATCAGAGATGGCAGACAATATGAAAATACACAAAGATGGCGAATTCGCAATCAAATCAAAATAAAATGGTACATAAATACACGGAGGCAAATGATTTCAGATTATGCGATGGCGTAGCCCTTGCGAATCAAAAGTCGTAGATTTTTGTTTATGGAAGCACAAATAATCAAACAAGAGAAGAACCCGTTCCTAGAGCGAGAAGAAATCGTTATGGTAATCAAGAACGAGACAGCTCCGACATTTGCAGATGTTAAAAAAGAAATCGGAAAGGACGAGGCGCTAATAGTTGTTAAAAAAGTCGCGACTAACTTCGGAAGGCAATCTTTCAATATTGAAGCCGTGGTTTATGATTCGGTAGAAGCGAAGAATAAGATCGAAACAATCCCACAGAAAATTCGAAAGAAAATGGCAGCGGAAAAGAAGACAGCCGACGAAGCTGCAAAGAAGGCCAAGGCCGAGGACGAAGCAGCCGCAGCCGCACCGGACGAAGAAACACCAACGGAAACACCAGCAGAGCCGGCAGAAGAACCGGCTAAAGAAGAGGCTCCAGCTAAAGAAGAGGTGAAAACTGAATAGAATTAAATCAGAGCGTAGCTCTGGAAAAGAAGTTTTTCTACTTGCGAGAAATTTCTTTTTTCTAAAAAGAAAGAAATCATGGCCATCAAATCTAAGATCAAGGGAAAAAAGAAACACATTAACAAGCCGACTTCTGTAAAGTACAAAAAGTACACAGTCGAGGGCGATAAAATCACAAAGAAAGCACGAAGCTGCCCAAGATGCGGCCCAGGAATATTCTTAAGCGTCGGAAAAGGCAGATCATACTGTGGACGATGCCACTTTACTGAATTCGAGAAAAGGCAAGTTGAGCCAAAGTTAGAAGCTAAGAAAGAGTAAGTCGATCACGCAAATACTTTTAAAATCCCATTGTCCATTAGATCTATGCCAGATAGAGAAACCGCGGAACAATTATCAGATGCTGCGATATCAGTTACCGTTGACTGGGCGGCAGTTTATGGCCTTAAAAGAATATCCATGGCCGAAGGCCCAGGAAGAGAAGAATACGCGTCAACTCTAGAGCGGCTATTACTGCTTGGGGTCCTTTCGAGGGAGGAAGAAGGGGCCTACACGGTTGAAATCCCAGGGTGCGACGGAGGAGGAACTGCAAACCCCACGCTAGGAGGAGAAGTATTATACATAAAAAGAGTAGAAGATGCAGAGAAAATTAAAGAACGCTTTACAAATTCACTAGTTCATAAGCACTAATAAATATTAAACCCTCGCTGCCTCGAACCTCTTTGGATTCATCTTAGGACTTACGCGAGTAAGTTTACAAGTAACTTCAATGCCCCGATCTTACGATCATCTTAGGTCTTACATGAACCATCACTTCTTTAGGAGATTATTATTCACCTTCTACCACCATAGCAACCACATCAGCCGTCTGCGCAAGACAACCCTGCAATCCGCAGCAAGCGAAGCGCGACCGGATTGAGATGAGAACTTTCGAACCCATTCGAAATTTCGAATAAGGTTTATAATTTCTTTCAGAAATTATAAACCCTAGGAGATGCGATACAGCGGTCAAAAAGATGCCATACCGCTCTCTCCTGGGGAAAAAGAGGTGATAGTATAACTAACCAGTAATACTTTTTAAATGTTTCGTTTAGTTGTAATTACCCAGTGACATCAAGACCATGGGATATTTTATTAACCAGATCATCCCTCTAGAAAAATGCAAAGCGGTGATAAGATAAACCAGAGTCAGTTCTTCGATCTAATTACCGGCGAGGAACTAAGCTGGCAGTCCATTATTTACGATCTTATCAAGACCGAACAGCTCGACCCGTGGGATATCGACCTCGGAGTTCTCGCCGAGAAATATGTCACAATCATCCAGCAACTAGAAGAAGCCGATTTTTTCGTCTCATCCAAGGTTCTTCTCGCATGTTCACTTCTCCTGAGGCTAAAATCCGAAATACTAATCAATAGTTATATACAAGATCTCGATAACGCGCTATACGGCAGAAAAGAGGATAAGCGATACGAACTCGAAAGAATCGAAATCGACGAAAACGAACTTCCGACGCTAACCCCGAGAACACCAATGGCGCGGCACCGAAAAGTAACCCTGAAAGAACTAATGGGCGCTTTGAACAAGGCGATCGACACCGAGAACCGACGAATCAAGCGAGAGATCAAAGGACGACAGGCGCAGAAATCACTTCTCAGCGTCATGCCGAAGGGAACATTCATCCCATTAAAAATCCGGGTCAAAAAAGTATTTGGCATAATAAAAACCCATCTCGGCAGCGGTAATGATCATATGAAATATTCACACCTAGCTCCCGAAAGAGAAGAAAGGCTTGCATCCTTTTTGCCGGTTCTTCATTTATCCAACAGCGGCAAGATATACCTACACCAGCCGGTCCACTTCGACGAAATCCACATGAGAAAGGAAATCCATCCAGAAGAAAGACAGGAACTTACCGAGACGTTGGGGTTGATTGAGGATGAAACTATTTCAGAAGATCAGATTCAGTAATTACCCTTGCCAGGTATAATATGCCTAATTCCCCCTCGAGGATTTTCAATATCACCAATATACCTGGGAATAATATGAACATGAAGGTGATGAATACTTCTCCCTGCAGCTTCACCCTCGTTGATTCCGATGTTAAATCCATCAGGCTTATACTTTTTAGAAATTATATTCTTAGTTTTTTTAATTAAATCAAATAATTGCACCGCCTCCTCATCAGTGAAATCAAAAAAAGATTCAACGTGTTTTTTTGGGACAACCTCCGTATGACCCTTTGAAACAGCAAAATTATCTTCTCTTGCATAAAATAATTCATTCTCCACAATAATTTTGTGCCGCTCCGTATTATTCCTATCGCAAAATAAACAATGTTCCTTTACCATTTACTTCACCAATTCCCCTTCACCAACAACCGTCTCTTTCCCGCTAGCCATATCTTTAACTTTAAACTTCCCAGACTTAACTTCATCCTTCCCAACAAAAATAACCTTCTCAATTCCTCGAGAGTTTGCATAATCCATTGCCTTCCCGGGAGATTTATCCAGTAGAAGATTCACAGAAGCACCAGTGGCTCGCATCTTCTCCGCCAGAACAATCGCCTCGGCATCCTGATCAATTGAGATTATCTGATACTTAACATTATCACCTTCAACATTAGAAATTAAAAAGATTGGTTCAAACCCAAAAGCAATTCCACAAGACTGAACGTCTCCAGTAAGATAGCTCCCACCGCCGGCAAGAGAAACATTCAGATCCTTAGACCAAACTTCAAACACCGTTCCGTTATAATACGAAAGTCCCCTTGCTAAAAACGGCCGGAACTCGACCTTCACCCCGTACGCTTTACAAAGTTTCTTCAACTTCTTAATCTCCTTGTAATAACTATACTTCTCAAAACTCTTCTCTGCCCCGGTAAAAATTTCCAACATCTTCTCGGCACCTATTCTTTTCAGGTTATCCGCGACTTCCTTCTTCGTCAACTTATCTAACTTATCAACTTCACGGATTACAGCTTCGCGATCTTTCTCGGGAATATTGTTATCCTCCATAATCTCGTTAATCAACTTCCTATTATTCACATAAATCTTTGCAGGAATCCCAATCTTTTTAAAAATCCCCCCAACAACCGCCAAAATCTCAGCCTCATCCTTAGCCGTACTTCCAATAGTATCTACGTCACACTGGACGAACTGCCTAAGCCGACCTTTCTTAATAGGTTCATCCCTGAAGACAGGCCCGATCTGAAACCGCTTGTAAGGCAACTTCTGATTCTTCGCAATCCGCTTCAACTGGAAAGTGAACTCGTAACGAAGAGCCAACTCCCGCTTGCCCCGATCACTCAACCTAAAAATATCTCGGACAGCCTCGTCGCTGGCGTTTTCTCCTTTGACGAATTCTTCGAATTCAATTATTGGTGTTTCGGCTGGCTCAAACCCGTAAAGTTCAAATTGCTCCTGGATAATCTTTTTGATCTTTGCTCTCTTTGTGGCATCCGAACCCGTGAAATCCCTGAAGCCTTTTATTGTGTTAATGTTCATTTTATGACCTTGGTCAATTTAAATTCAATAATATCCTCTGCTCCAGCTTTCTTTAACTTGGGTATTAAATCTCTAACAATCTTTTCATCAGCAACGATAAATAAATCAAAGCCTCCGCTAAGGAGCGGAGAAATCGTCGGATTTTCCCCCTTAGGAATAATCGCCTTAACACTTTCAAAGTTATCTTCGGATACATCCATCATCAAGCCAACCTTATCTTCCGCATCAAGTGCTCCCTTGAGCAACAAAGCAACATGCTCGATCTTTTCACGCTTCCATTTGTCGTCGTAGCTTTCCTTATTCGCAATTAATCTGGCCGTAGATTCCATTATCGTATCAATCACTCTGAGGTTGTTTGCCCTCAAAGAGTTCCCAGTTTCGGTCAACTCAGCAATCGCGTCAACCAGCTTAGGCGGCTTAACTTCCGTCGACCCCCAAGAAAACTCAACCTTAGCGCTCACCCCATTTTTCTCCAGATAATTCTTCGTAACATTAACTAACTCCGTCGCTATTCGTTTTCCCTCAAGATCCTTTACTGTTTTTATAGGAGAATCATTTGGCACAGCAAGCACTAATTTCACAGGATTTTTACTCGCACGAGAATATTTCAACTCTGCAACTTCTTCGACGTCAACTCCGTTTTCTTCTATCCAATCCTTGCCACTTATTCCAAAATCAAGCACACCTTCCGCAACATATCGAGGAATTTCTTGCGCTCTGATTAACATGCATTCTATTTCCACATCATCAATCGCAGGAAAATAGTTCCTTTCTTTTATCAAGATATTATAGCCCGCTTTTCCAAATAGCCTAACCGTCACATCTTTTAAACTTCCATCCGGTATTCCTAATTTTATTTTCTTCATTTTATCTCCTTGAAAAAACAGGTTCTTCTGCCCGTGTGACAGGTCGGCCCCTTCGGCTTTGCCTTTATCAAAAGTGTATCGTTATCACAATCAAGATATATCTTTTTGACCAATAAAAAGTTTCCGGAAGTCTCTCCTTTCGTCCAAAGCCTGTTTCTCGTCCTAGTATAGAAGGTAACCTTGCCAATTCTCAAAGTCTTCTCCCAAGCTTCCTTATTCATAAATCCGAGCATCAAAACTTCATTAGACTTACTATCCTGAACAATCACAGGGATTAGCCCATCCATCTTCTCGAAATTCAGTTTTATTTTATCAGCTTCCATATTAACTCCCTATATCTCCCCGTTCAAATACTTTACTAAGGGATAAAAAGGCGGAAGGAGGGAGTCGAACACTCGTTTTACGGACCACAACCGTACGTTCTACCATTGAACTACAACCGCCATGTTATAAGATTTAGTTGGGAAATTGGTATAAAAAGTTTCGCGTTAGAGTTAGAACTGGGTTGATCTCCTTGATCAGTAATGCCGATAACTCCGTGCGTTTACCATATTAATATTTTGATAAGTGGGTTTTTAAGATTTTGGGTTAGGCGGCAGCTCGTTCAAAACCTTCTCTTAACTTCGCTTCTAGCTCAGGTGATTGAACATCTTCACCGTTGATATCAAGACAAAACCATCCCCCTGTCGTAGAGCCCGACCGACGGTCCGGGCCGATACCAGCTCTTAAAACCGCAGGAGATCCTTCATATTTTCCAGCAAAAAAGAAGCTGTTATCTAGGGAAGAAGACCTGCTGGACTTGACTTCCTCAAACGCATGCCAAATTGCATCAGCCATCGCCTCAAAAAGAGGCATGTATCCATTGTCTCTTGTCGCTCCAATCCTGTCTAGATATTCTTGTTCGAGTCGAAAATCCATCAATCATTAAATATATTCATCATTATAAGTTTTTGTATACCCCAGTTAGAATCCAGATACTAAACGTTGGTTATTAATCCGTCGCGAAGCGACATATTTTGCCCAGGCATAAAATTTTATCACACCCCTCCCCGCGCAATAAAAAAATAGAGCCGGCGATTTCTCGCCAACGGCTTGAAAAATAAAAAAAGTTGTAAAAGATTTAAGCCGCTTCGGAAGTCTCTGCTTCTGGAGCCTCTGCTTCCGCAGGTGCTTCCTCAGCCGGAGCTTCTTCTGGAGTAGCTTCTGCTTCCTCAGCCGGAGCTTCTTCACTTGCTTCTTCAGCAGGTGCAGCCTCTTCAGCCTCAGCTTCTGGTTCTGCTTCTGGAGCAGCTTCCTCAGCTTCTGGAGCAGCGTCTTCTACTGGTGCTTCTGTAGTCTCTGCTTCTGGAGCAGTCTCAACAGGAGCCTCTGTAGTAGTTTCTGTTTCTTCCATAACCGAGCATACTAAAAATTGTTTATAAAGATTTGGGTACACTAGGCAATAAGAACTCTAAGGACACCGAATATAAAACAGCTGGTCTCGTGGCGCGTCATGATAACAATCAATACGTTCATACTCATCAAGATAAGAAATGTATTTGTAATAATAATCCTTTCTCGCCCCTCGATAATAATCATCGTCACGATATCTGTAGTCCCGGTCATATCTATCATACCGGTCATAGTCTCGTCGGTCGTAAGTCCTCCGATAATCCGGCTCTTCGCGATAATCCGCGCGATCATCGAAGCGATGGTCGTCCCAGTAAGGTCGACTAGTCCGGTAGCTGTACCCATTCCTATAATCACGAGTCGAGTACCGATCCTCGTTGTCATAATCAGAATAAATCGTATGCGTTATCGAATATCCGTCATCCGGATAATAATTCGTCTTCGTAATCCGCTCTTTATAATCCACACCGTTAGAATACGCCGAGACAAAACTAACCGAAAGCAACACCAACACAAGCAGCGGGATTACCCTATTTCTCATAAAATAAAAGGCCAGTTTTGATATTTAAGGATTATTGTGGTACAGTTCAGTTCAATATCTAAGCTTGTGCTTTTCCTTATATCGAAGAACAAAAATAAGCTCTATCGCCAAAAGCAGCGCAAACTCACAAAGCACACTCGGGAACTGCACCTTCAGCGCCGGAAGAAATATTAAAAATATAAAAGTCGGTACGGTGAATATAAAAATACCGAGCACACCCAGGTAGGCAAGCCGCTTCTCGTGAACCGGTTTGTTGCTTAACGAAACAATGTAGAATAAAATCATAGCCCCGACTAGATATAATAAATAATATAACCCGAAGAATTTCCAAAGGGGTCCAAGCCCGGGATACTGTATAAATATGGTCGAGCAAAAGGCAGGGGCCCTAAGGTAAGTCGATAAAACAAACATCAAAACGAAAAATACAGCCGGAGCGTAAATCAAGGCATGCCAGTAATATCTTATCTTCTTTCTAAATAAAATCAACACATGAGTTATTGCTAGCGCCGGGAGTATCGCCGTAGTCGCGAGGGCAAGCTTAGTGAATAATCCGATACTAGTAGTGCAAATCAAAAACTCGTTAAGCTGGTAAACCCCGAGCAAGAAGGAAATCAGCGCAATAATTCTGTTGAGCTTGTCCTTCGGATTCTTAAGCAGAAAAAATAAAGCCAGTAAAAACTCAATCACAAAAGTCGATAGCGAAATATACGGCGCGAAACACATATAGGATAAAAAGATTTTCAGTATTTAACTCTTTTTGATATGCTCCCACCGTCGACCGAGCTCTTGGAGCATCGTCGTGGGACGACCAGATTTTTTGCTTATGATTTTTATTTAGTATGGTTTACTGACGCTGTTAGACTTTATAAGTATTGTCGAGATTGAGTATATGGATTAGATAATTTGGAATATAACAACGCTTATAAAACGAAAATATCTTCCAAATTTACAATGGAGGTGATCCAAATGAAAAGAATAACTTGTAAAGTTTGGAATAATCCAACTGATCAGGTCATAACTCATGTGGGGGTAGAGGGTGAGGGAACCAGATCAATGGTTGGGGTTTGGGACAGAATCAAAGCCGAAGAATCATTTTATGTTCTCGCAAATGGTCAAAGAGTTGCGGTTCTTGCTAAAGCAAGGGGGGGTAAAAAATATCTGACAACAAATCGAGATGGCTTTGTTCCTAATAATTTAGACGCATTACCTAGCTGCATAGTATAAGTTTATGGAAGAGTATGTACGAACGCCACTTAGCTGTGCGTGTAAAATTAACCTTTCTTAATCTCTTTTGCAACTTTCATCCCCTCTTTGGTTCTTCGATATATTCTTCCAGTTCTGTCTTCAGGATTTATAATTTCAACTAATTTTTCGTTTCTCAATTCTGCTAATGCTCTTGAAACAAGATTAAAATAAGTATTGCTACTTTTCTTGTATATTTTAATTACTAATTCAGAAGGCATCATCGGTTTATCTAAATTAATAAAAACTTCTTTACGGGTTTTCCCTCTCTTGATGAACCCCATTGCTTTTAGCAATTCCATAGCAATCTATATGCAAATTAGTTTAAGAAACAGATTCAACAATCTATTAGCAAACTATGAGCGAGATAAGAAAGATTTATAAAGTGAATAGCATTTTAAAAAATATGGTCAAAGAATCTAAAACGATTACACTTGGGTTAATTTTGAGTTGGGTTTTCGGAGTTCTTTTTGGAATTGGTGGTTTGTCTATGCTATTTACTGGAGTAGTTGTTGGAGGCGGGGCTTTAATTCTTGCTTCACTTATTATACTTCCTCCAGCTACAAAATTCACAAAAGAAAAATTTAATTTTGAACTTTCCAGGGGTTTAAAGATTATTGCGGTTATTGTTTTATTTATTGTTTATGCGGTTAGTGCTTCTAATTCTGGAATTTCAAGTGTGGATACTTATTCGAATAATCAACCAGCAGAGGCAGCTGCTAATCAGGCAGAGGACATAACTCCTCAAAATTATAAACTAGGCGACAGGGTTGCTATTGGGAATTTTGCATATACTTTTAATTCATATTCTACTACCGATAAAGTTGGACAGGATTTAATGGGGACTTTTATGGGAGAAAAAGCAGATGGAATTTTCTTGGTTTTTGATGTAACTATTGAGAATATTGCCAAAGAATCTAAAACACTTTGGGGAAATAACATAGTAGTTAAGGATGACCAAGACAGAAGCTTTGAACATGATACAATGGCAGAGATTTATCTTGAGAGTGATGACCAGTTTATTTTTGAACAAATGCAACCAGGACTTCCTAAGACTGGAAAGATTGTTTTCGATGTACCAGAAGACATAAGCGGATACATTGCGGTATCAAGCGATAGCATGTGGTCTGATGAAGTGGAATATATTGCCTGGTCTGAATAAGAATTAAATTATCTCTTTTTACCTAATTCATTTTTGAAGTAAAAAATAAAATACCCTATTCCTCCGATTGCGATAAAAATAGTTTTTGCAACGCCCAATTCAAATTTAAACAATATTTCAATTACAGATCCAATTGTAAAAATTGCGATACACACCAAAAGAGGATACATTATTAAATGAAACCCATAATACCTTATTGTTTCTTCATATTCTTGCTGGGACATTCTATTTACCATAAGGATGTATAGAAACCATATTATTTAAAGATTTTATAATATTTTTTGGCTCAGGTGACTAACATCAGGTACTTAGAGTTTTTATCTTAAATATACGCGAAAATAATATTTTACATAAATTACGGAATGTCCGTAAATAGAAAGGTTTTTAAGGAGTATTTTTCTATTTATTAGGTATAAAAACGGAGAAAACACAATATGCTAATTGAATTTAAGGTTAAAAATTTCAAATCGATAAAGAATCAGGCAGTTCTAAGCATGGTTGCAAATAATAGTGATAATATTTTTGAAAATAATATTTTTGAGGTTAAAGAGTTGGCGAAAGATAGGTTGCTCAAGACTACTTCAATTTATGGAGCTAACGCATCGGGAAAGACAAATTTATTTAAGGCATTCCATTTCTTTCATCAATTAGTTTTAAAGTCTCATGGCCACCAGAAAGGAGCTCTAATCACCTTTTCCCCGTTCAAGATAGGTAATAAGATGAAAGCTGAGCCAACAGAATTCGAAGTGTCCTTTGTTAATGAGGGAACTTTATTCAATTATAAAGTATCCTATACCACAAAAGAAATAGTTTATGAATGCCTAAAAGAATTAAAGAATAAAAAAGAAATTATAATCTTTCTAAGGAATAAAGATACTTATCAGTTTGATGTTGATAGGAAAATACAAACCGATCTGTCTTCGAGAACTTTAGAAAATATGCTTTACTTATCCAAAGCAACGCAGGAGAGATATTCAAGGATAACTAAGGCCTTTTTATGGTTTGAAAAAAATCTTCAGATTGGGACAAACGAATTAATGGAAGACAGCTTGCTCCAGAGTACCATCGATTATCTGCATAAACATAAGGAATTAATCCCTCTTTTCTCTAAGGAATTGCGGCAAATTGATTTGGGAATTGAAAAAATAATGAATGTTGAGGTTAAAGAGTTGGGCGTAGACCAACTGCCCGAGAATATGTTACCAAAAGAAATTATGGAAATGATAACCCAGCAGAATAAAAAATTTACTACGGCAAGACTTACTCTTTTACAAAATGGGCAAGCTTTTGATTTGCAAACAGATGCCTCAGATGGAACTAAGAGATATTTTTCTATACTGGGACCAGTTATCGATACTATTCTTAAGGGTGGAATGATTTTTATAGATGAACTTGAGATCAGATTGCACCCTATGCTTTGTTCTAGATTAATACGCCTCTTCCAAGACCCAGAAGAGAATAAAAAAAATGCACAGCTAGTTTTTACCACACATAATGCACAGTTGTTAGGTGATGACCTCCTAAGAAGGGATCAGGTTTGGATCGCTGAAAAGAATAAACAAGGTGAAACTGAGATCTATTCCATAGGGGAAGAATTCAAACCAAGAAATGATAAGAATCTAGAAAAAGGATATTTGGCAGGAGAGTTCGGAGGAATCCCGAAAATAAAAGAGGGGAGATTGATTAAAGATGAGTTTTTACAAACAAAGAAGATTTCATAAAAAAAGAGAAACCTTCTTTGTCGCATGTCATGGCAAAACAGAGCTAATATATTTTCAGGGATTAAATGACTTTTTAAAAGTTTGCCGCAGGCAAGAAATCCCCTTAGTTTAGTGGGGGGATGAATTGTTGCGACTTGCCGGCAAACTTTGTCGTCGACAAATATTTATTCTATAAAGTATTAAAGAAAGT
>Ga0208904_1001215_pt1 | contig 18119 bp, 17 predicted proteins | sample AntAceMetag02UKB_FD_184774 | JGI IMG/M metagenome (GOLD analysis project Ga0208904, IMG submission 184774) | Saline lake microbial communities from Ace Lake, Antarctica - Antarctic Ace Lake Metagenome 02UKB (SPAdes) (version 2) | ecosystem: Environmental > Aquatic > Non-marine Saline and...
GAATGGCTAAGTCCGCCATTTCGACTAAGATCTTGTCTTCGCCGACATGATCAACTACTACTTTTTCGGGAGCTTTGCCAGGACGAAAGCCGTCGATTTTAACTTCGGGAGTTAAGGTCTTAATCGCTTTAGGCCAATAAGCCATAAAGTCTGTTTCTGGTAGTTCGACCGTAATTTCTATTTCTGAATTATCTAATTTTTTTAAGTCTGTTTTCATAATTGTAAAGTTTAAAAATTAAGTTAAATAATCTTGCGAGTAATTTTACCTTACTTGATTAAAATTTGCTGTCAACATTTTGATCATTAATTTAAAATTAATATTTTTTAAAAATTAAACTAGAGTTTTAAGTCTAGTTTAATTTAAAATCAAATTAGCTTACTCTTAATTAAGAGTATTTTTTTTGATAAAGATCAAATGAGTGATCAATATCTTTTTTGGCTTCTTCGGCATTGCGCCAATCGGCAACCAAGACTTCTTTAAGTTGAAGGTCTTTATAAACCTTAAAGAAGTGCTTGATTTCTTCTAAGGTGTGAGGGTCAAGATCTGAAATATTGTTAATCAAATTGTAACGAGGATCTTTAACAGGAACTGCTAAAATTTTTGCATCTGAATCACCATCGTCAGTCATTTCCATGACGCCAATCGGCCTTGCTTTAACCAAACAACCTGGAACAAATGGTTCGTGACTCATAACTAGAACATCCAAGGGGTCGCCATCATCCCATAAGCTTTTAGGTACAAAGCCGTAATTAGCTGGATAATGCATTGGAGAATAGAGAACTCGATCAACATGGATAAGACCAGTTTCTTTGTCTAATTCATATTTAATGCGTGATAATTTAGGGATCTCGATAATGACGTTTAATTCATCGCGAGAACCAGCGGGAACATCGTGCCATAAATTCATAAAATAAAAGATTTAATTGATAATTTATTATTGATTATTTTCATCATTTTCAATCGTAGGTTCGGGTTCTGGTTCGGGGTCAGTTAAAATTTCAGGTTTAATTTCGACTTGAGGTTCTTTGCTACCAGCAGGTGAGACAATATCTATTTTCCAGCCCGAAAGTTTAGCGGCTAAGCGAACATTTTGACCACCTTTGCCAACCGCGAGAGAAAATTGATCCTCAGCTACTTCAATCGTAGCTTGGTGTTCGTCTTCATTTAAAGTGACATTTAAAATTTTAGCGGGCGACAAAGCGTTAGAAATAAAAATAGTTGGATCATCATCCCACTCAATAATATCTATTTTTTCGCCACCTAGTTCAGATATAACAGTATTGACTCTGGTCCCTCGTTGACCAACTAGAGAACCAACTGGATCTAAGCTTGAGTCGATAGCATAAACAGCAATTTTGGTTCGTGAACCAGCTTCACGAGAAATAGCTTTAATTACCACTGAACCTGAAGCTATTTCTGGGGCTTCAAGTTCAAACAAGCGTTCAACAAAACGAGGATGAGAACGAGATAATTTTAAGGTGATGCCTCGAGGCGATTCTTCAACTAAATATAAATAAGCGCGGATTCTTTCGCCTTGGCGATAAAATTCTCCGGGGATTTGTTCTTCGTAAGGCAGAAGGGCAGTAGTGCGACCGAGGTCAACAAAAACATTACCGCGATCCATTTTTTGAACCTTGCCAGTGACAATTTCATCTTCTTTTTCAGCATATTCTTCTAGAATTGAGGTTTTTTCAGCTTCTCTGATGCATTGAATAATAACTTGTTTGGCAGTTTGGGCGGCGATTCGGCCAAAATCGTCTTTAGTTTCTAACGGAAAAATCAATTCTTCTTCTAATTGAACATCTTTTTTCATTTTTTGAGCATCAGTGATCCATAAATGATGTTCTTCATTGAAACGAGGTCGTTCGTCGGTTTTGTCTTCTTCCCCAGCTTCTTCGGCTTCAGGGTCAACTATTTTAACAATAGTTGGGTCAACCACTATTTTTACTTGGTAAAAATTAGTTTTACCTGTGTTTATATCAAATTCGGCGCGTATTATTTGACCTTTTTTGCCATAGTCTTTTTTGTAAGCGGCGACTAAAGAATCATTAATGGCAGACAGAATCTTTTCGCGAGGAATATGGCGATCCTCTTCTAGTTGGTCGAGAGCCATATTGAGAGCTTTTAAATCAATCATATTATATTTATTAATTATTATTTTTTAAATAAAAATGTCCGCTCCTTTTCGGCCGGACATCTGACTTTCTTTTCGTATTTATAATTTAGCATAAGTTAAATTGACTTGTCAATCAGTCGGTTAAATAGAGTCTCGACTTTGGTTATCAACATTTTAGCTTATATTTTATTGTTTGCTGGCCTGATTGTTGTTAAGATTAAATGAATCGATCTTATTTTTAAATATTAATTAATTTTTTGTATGACTAATTCTAATTTGAATCCTGAAAGTAAAAAGACTACGCCACTTGTGATAGGTATTATTATTATTGCTTTGTTGGCTATTGCGGTAATTTGGTTTGTTGGTAATTCAGCTAATTTAAAAAACGGAGGCCAACCAGATCCAGATAACAACGAATTATCCGATGCTGAAATTCAATCCATACTTAATAACTTAGAGACAAACGAAAACGAAGCCAGTTTAAGTGATGAAGAGATTCAAAGTATTTTAAATAATTTAGAAACCGAAGGTAACGCTGAAGCCGAATTATCAGACGCGGAAATCCAAGCTATACTTAACAATTTATCAACTGGCAATTAGTTCCTTATTATAAATTTATATGATGAAAAAAATTCTTTTTGTATTTAAAAGCCAACTTAGTTTATTAGTTATTATGTTGGTGGTTTTCTCGGTGGCTGGGCTAGCCGAGGCAGGTGTTTGGAAACCGGCTCCAGCTAATCCACCAAGCAATAATGCGGAAACGCCGATTAATGTCGGAGCGACTGCTCAGATTAAAACAGGGTCATTATTGCTTAGGCCGTCAAATGATAATTCGACGAGTCTTTACGCTTCAGCTAAATCTTATTTGTTGAATTTAACGGCGATAAAATTAAGAATAGGATTAGAAAATGAATCAATAGACCCATTGTCTGGTACTTTTTCTTATAATTCAACAGATAATAGTTTAGTAATTTATGGCGGTAAAGCAAAAAGTAGCTCTGGTCCTTATTTAATTAAAATGCGAGATTTGTTAGAAGTTGACACGATTAATGCTAGAAATATTAATATTTGTAATGAACAAGGTAGTTGTTCTCCTATTGGTTCAGGAGGATTGCCAGAAGGAACCCTTCGTCAGACTTTGGTTTATGGATCTGATGGTTGGTCGGCTAGTAGCCTCTTAACTAATAACGGCACCAATTTAATGGTACGTGGAGAAGGAGCTCTAGAATTTGGAGCATCAATGGCTAAAAAACAAGCTGATACTGGAAGAATATTTTATCGAAATTTGACTGGAGGACTACAGGATTTATTTATTGTTGGCGGTAGAGGAGATAATCCTATACAAACCAGAAATCAAGTAACAATTTCAGGAAATTTAGATGTAACTGGTGGAAAAATTTCTTTAAATCAAGAGAATATTTTAGAATTTGGAGGTGGTATCCAAGGTAGACAACTTAACTTTTTAGAAAATCCAGCTGGATCCCTTAAATACCAAGCTGGTGTTAATCATAAGCTGGTTATAACTGGAGGGTTAAAATCAAACCAAAACACTGATCCGTTGGTAGAAATTAGAGAATCATTGTATGTGCGTAATTCAATTATAACTCGAAATTTAATTGCTGATAATCTTTGTGTAAAAGGCTTAGAAGGTGTTTGTATTTCAATTACAGAGATAATTAACAATATCAACAATAACGAAGGAGACAGTGATTTGCCAACAGGTGTAAATAATGACACTTTAAGACATGATGGAACTAATTGGGTGACTAATCCTAATTTTAAAATTTTAAGTAATGGTAATGTTAGAATAAATGGTCTAAATCACCATATTAACGGCAATCTTGGAATTGGTTTTATCAATACTCCTAATTTAGATAACAATTTAAACGTTAAATTACATGTTAATGGTAATATTCGAGCGGAGGGTTTTTGTTTGGGTACAAATTGTATTTCAGATTGGTCTGATTTAGATTTGGCAAATAATTTAACAGATGGTACAACTGAAAATCAAACTTTAAGATGGGATAATACAACTAATCGTTGGATGGCTAATGATGTGTTAAATATAAATTCTAATACTGGAATAGTTTCAGTTAACCCTGTATCTGGACAATCAATTGCTACTTTACAGGTAGTTAATCCTGGTTCTAATTCTAATTCGATAGCTCAAGTTATGGCTTCTAATAATAGTAGTAATCCTATGCCAAGTGGAATTAGATTAATTGCTCTTGGTGAAAATTATTCTGATTCAAATGATCCAGCTTTTACGGCTGATACTGGAGTTTTGCGAGTAGGAGGTAATTTGTCTGGCGGTTTGAATATTTCTAGCGGAGGAGGTTACAGTAATATTAAATTTTTTAGTGGAGTTACTGAAACAGTTAGATTTCAAAATAAACAGGGGGAGGGGGTAAGAGTTGGTATAAATAACAATAATCCTCAAGCCACTTTAGACGTCGGTGGTAATATTAAAATCAGTGGCGGTAATCCAGGACTTGATAAAATTTTAACTTCTGATGCTATTGGTAAGGCTGAATGGCGTGATTTACCTAGTTTAGTTACTTCAGTTATTCCAAATGGAACAAATCCTTACGAGACTTTGTATTGGAATGGTTCTAAGTGGACACGAAATAATGTATTTTTAATTAAAAATGATGTATTGCCTGGGGTAGTAAGAAGCATCCAGTCACTAATACCATTAATAGCCGACGCTGGAATTCTATCGTCGTCTGTTAATACTAATGCTATAAAATTACCAATTAATGCTGGATTAAACAAAGTATTAACTTCTGACGAAACTGGTAATGCTTCTTGGAAAAGTTTAAGTGATTTAGGATTACTTAATAATACAAGCGAAGGAGTAAGTTATCAGGGTAGTAACACTATCACAATTTTACCAAATAATATTTTAGCAGTAGCTAATAGTGGAATTGGAGCAGGTCAGATGGCGCAAAATTCTATTGCTACAGGTAATATTATAAATCGAACTATTCAAGGAGTTGATATTAATCAAATGAATGCTTCAACTGGACAGGTTCTTAAATGGAATGGTTCAACTTGGGCCCCAGGAACAGATAATGCTGGAATTGGAGAAGGAACAGGAACAACTTATACTGGATTAAATGGTATAACAGTTAATGATTCAGTTATTAGTTTACCCTCAGGTACAACTGGACAGGTTCTTAAATGGACTGGTTCAACTTGGGCACCGGGAACTGATGAAGTTGGAAGTGGAAATCTTGGAGTAGGTGGTATACCTAATCCAGTACTGACAGATATTATTTTAAATAACTCTACTTCAGATAGTCCTGATATTAGATTCGCTTCCACTGGTTTTCCAGAGCAAAGAATTGATACTCGAAACGGAGATTTACGCTTTTATAATTCCGAAGGAAAAATTAGAATGAGTATAGAACAAGGTGGTAATGTTCGAATTGGTCAAGGTTCGAATGTTTCTAATTTAAGTGTTAATGGAACGATTGTTGGAGGAGGGTTAGTTCTAGGAGCTTTATCAGAAGGTTCTTTTAGTGATAAAATTTTAGTTGTAAATGAATCAGGGCTTGTTTCTAAAAGATCAGCCACAAATACTTATTACTGTGAATTTTCTGGTAATCAAATACCATTAGAAACTGGCGCGGGGAGTGCTATAAGTGGTGTAGATCGATGTGGTATTAGAACAGAAACTCCTTCAGGTAATATAAATTATATAATTTCTTGTCCAACTAATTATCCAAAAATAGTTTCAGGTGGAGCTTGGGCTGATTCACCAAAATTTTTAAGAGAAAGTCGTCCGGCTAGTGTTTCTGCTTGGAAAGTCAGTGCTAGAATCTTGAATGTTATTACCGGAACGACTAATAGAACATCAATAGACGGTGCCTCGATTGTTTGTTCACAATAAAAGTATTAATTAATTATCAAAAATCCCCGCTGGTCGGGGATTTTTGGTATAATACTTTTGATGTCAAAGCTAATTGTCTTAAATTGGAAAATGAATCCCGCGACTGCCGATGAGGCTAGTTATTTGGGTTTAAAAATTAAAGCTTTAACCAAAAATTTAACTGGTGGAGAAATTATTGTTTGTCCGCCAAGTCTTTTTTTGCCTTTAATTTTACCCAAGCGACGAAGCGCTAATTTAGCTTTTGGCTTGCAAGATGTGTTTTATGAATTGCGCGGTCCATATACCGGGGAAGTATCAGCCGAGATGGCTAAATCATTAGGGGCAAAATATGTTATTTTGGGCCATTCTGAACGGCGCAGGCTGGGTGAAACTGACGATGTAATTGCCAAAAAAGTAGAGATTGCTATTCGCGCTGGACTCAAAGTGATTTTATGTTTAGGTGAAACTAAGCGTGATCCAGAAGGAAAATATTTAAAATTTTTAGAGCAACAATTAGAAAGTGGTTTGTCTCGACTTAAAAAAAGTTATTTAAAAGATATTATTATTGCTTATGAACCAGTCTGGGCGATCGGACAAGATTCGACTTCGGCTGATACGCCAGAAAATTTTTTGCATAATGCTTTATTTTTAAAAAAGATAATGGCTAATTGGTTTGGCCGAGATATTGCCATAAAATTACCAATTTTGTATGGTGGTTCGGTTAATAGTGATAATGCTGAAGGCTTTTTGACAATCGGTCGAGCCGGTGGGCTCTTATTGGGTCGAGCTTCTTTGCAAATAGAAGAACTCAAAGCAATAGTGCAATTAGTTAAAAATAAACCTAAAACTAAAAAATAATTTATGACCTTACCTCTTCTTTCTGATTTAGATGTTAAAAATTTAATTAATAAAACAGTATTAGTCCGAGTTGATTTTAATGTGCCGATTAAAGATGGTCAGATTTTAAATAGTTATCGGATTGATCAAAGTCTAGCGACAATTAAATATTTAAGTGAAATTGGAGCCAAGGTAGTCTTACTTAGTCATTTAGGATCAGAAACAGCTAGCTTAAAACCAGTAGCTAATTATTTAAATAAAATTTTACCAGTTAAATTTTCAGCTGAAGTTTGGCCTGAGGATATGATTAAAAATTTATCGTCCGGCGATATTTTGTTGGTTGAAAATTTACGCCAAACTACAGCGGAAGTAAATAATGATCAGACCGAGGTTAAAAAATGGGCCGAATTGGCTCATTTTTATGTCAATGACGCCTTTTCAGCTTCGCATCGAGTCCATGGCTCAATTGTTGGTTTACCACAGTTTTTACCGAGTGTAGCCGGCTTCTTATTTCAGCGAGAATATGAAAATTTGTTACAAGTTTTTAATGCACCCAAGCCGTTTGTGGTGATTGTCGGTGGGGCTAAATTTAAAACTAAATGGCCAGCTCTAAAACGCTTGGCCGAATTAGCGGATCAGTTATTTGTCGGTGGCGCTTTAGCTCATCCGATTTTTAAACATTTAGGTTATAACCTTGGACAATCTTTGCAAGATGATGATATAGATTTACCGATTGATTTTTTAAAACAAGCCAATCTTAGTTTTCCTGTTGACGTGATTGTTAAAACCAACAATAAATCAGTAATCAAATTAGCTAATCAAGTCGATAATGAAGACGTTATTTTAGATGCCGGTCCACAAACTGTGGCTAAATTAAAAGAAGTGATTAAAACAGCTAAATTTGTTCTATGGAATGGACCACTTGGTAATTTTGAAGCGGGCTTTAGAGCTGGAACCGAAGCTTTAGCTAAAGATTTGGCTAAACTTGAAACTTATTCTATTGTTGGAGGTGGTGATACCGTCCTTGCGATTTCTGAACTTGGTTTACTTTCGCAATTTGATTTTGTCTCGACGGCTGGTGGAGCGATGCTTGATTTTATAGCAACTGGAACTTTGCCGGGAATTGAAGCGTTAACTAAAAATTCTAATCTTGAATCTAAAGCTTAGTTTTGAGTAATTTACAATAAGTCGAAAAGTCTTGTTTGTTTAATTTTAGATCAGGGTCGGGGTAAACCCAAATATGAGCGTGGGGAACTTCTTCCCCTACAATTTTGCTTAAAATAAAGTCGGTGGCAAAAACTTGTTGTTGAGCCAGGGCAATTTTTTTGACTACTTCGAAATAAGGACCAACATTCGGTACATTCCAGACAAAGCGATAATGTTGTTTTGGGATTACTTGAACATGTCCTGGAGCAATCGGCTCGATATCTAAGAAAGCTAAAAAATCTTCGTCTTCGTAGACAATTTCGGCTGGAATCTCACGGGCGACTAACTGGCAAAAAATACAATTTTTAGTTTTTGAGGTAGACATAGATTAATAGGTTGTAGTTTAAAATATAATTAAGTTAATTATACACTCGCCAGTTTTGAGGTTCAACCTCGATTTAAACCCAACTTAGAGGTTGAACCTCTAAGTTAGGTTTAAAAATATAGGTATTTTGAGGTTGAACCTCGATTTAAACCTAATCTTAAACCTAAAACCAAAGATTAAGGATTGGGCGAAATTTTAGGGCTTAACTTTAAACCCAGAGAATTACTTAGAGGTTGAACCTCTAAGTTAGGTTGTAAAATAAGGAGATTTTAGAGGTTTGGCCTCTGATTTGGGGATTTAAGGTATAATAGGGAACATGTCAAAAAAATGGGAATTAAAATCAGAGTCTAAAGCTAAAGAGTTAGAGGGTTTGCCGGATTTAATAAAAACCTTATTAACCAATCGAGCGGTTACTAGCCTTACTGAAGCTAATCAAATCGTCGCTCCTAATTATGATGATAATTTACACGATCCTTATTTATTAACTGATATGAAAAAAGCGGTTAAACGGATAGTTAAAGCCGTGTCGCATCAAGAAAATATTTTAATTTTTGGTGATTATGATGCTGACGGTGTGCCAGCGTCCGCAATTTTGGCTGAATTTTTTACACAAATTGGCCATCATAATTTTAAGGTTTATTTACCTGATCGTCATACCGAACAGTATGGTTTGTCGCTTAAAAATATTAAAGCGTTTGCGAAGGAGGGTGTCACTTTGTTGATCACCGTTGATTGTGGAATTTCTAATATCGCCGAAATTAAATTAGCTAATAAATTAGGTTTAGAGGTAATTGTGACCGATCATCATACTGTGCCAAAAGTTTTACCAGAGGCTCTCGCGGTAATTAATCCAAAACGGTTAAGAGATAAATATCCTTACAAACATTTAGCGGGAGCGGGGGTGGCTTTTAAGTTGGTTCAAGCTTTAATTACAGAACCTAAATTTATCGATTCGATTCCCGTTGGTTGGGAAAAATGGCTACTGGATTTAGTCGCTATTGCAACTATTTCTGATATGGTGCCGATGACTGGCGAAAATAAAGTTTTGACTAAATTTGGTTTAATTGTGCTTACTAAAACCAAACGGTTAGGCCTTCAAGCTTTATATCGAAATTTAAAATTAAAACCCAAGTTTATTACAGAAGATGACGTTGGTTTTATGATTGCGCCACGACTTAATTCCGCTGGACGCATGTCTCACCCATTATGGGCTTATAAATTGTTAGTGACTAAAGATGAAGTAGAAGCGCGAACTATTATCAAACATCTAGAGGGAAAAAATAATTTGCGTCGTGATTTGGTGACCGAAATTATAGCGACGGTTGATAAAAAATATCAGCAAACTAAATTACCTAATGTTTTGGTCGTCGGAGATAAAGATTGGGGCTTGGGTGTTTTGGGTCTGGCAGCAGCTCGATTAGTTGAAAAATATGATCGACCAGTTTTTGTTTGGGCGCTAAATGGTAAAGGAGAAATAAAAGGATCGTGTCGATCTGATGGGCGCATTAATGTGATGGATCTAATGACCGAAGCTAACCAAAAAAAATTATTTCTTAATTATGGGGGGCATAATTTTGCCGGTGGTTTTTCTTTATCTGAAACCAAAACTAATGACCTAGAAATTGCTTTACAAACAGCCATTAAAAAGGTTAAAAAAAGCGCAATTGAAGAATCATTGGTCGCTGATCAAGTTTTAGATTTAGTTGACATAGCTTGGCCTTTATTTCGAGAGATGAATAAACTGGCGCCATTTGGAATGGATTTTTCTAAGCCTGTTTTTTGGTTTAAGGATTTAGAGATTAAAACTAGTCGTGGGTTTGGTAAAGCTGGTGGTCATGTTGAAATAATTTTTAAACAAACCGCTGGTCTAGAGATTGGGGCGATCGCTTTTTTTGCTTGTGCTGGTCCAGATTTATTTACGTCAGATGATCATATTTGGACTGGAGTATCGCTTAAGCCTGGTCGCCGAGTTGATATCTTGGCTAGTATTGAGCAATCAACTTTTAAATTTAAACCAGAGTTAAGACTACATTTAATTGATGTTAGACAAAGTTGATGTTTAATTTTAGAGATAATGATAAAATAAAAAAATGGAAAAAATAATTTTACACACTGATGGTGGTTCGCGGGGTAATCCGGGTTTAGCTGGAGTCGGAGCCGTTATTTTAGATCACAATAATCAAGCCGTAAAAAGTGCGTCTTTGTTTTTAGGTCAAGCCACAAATAACGAAGCCGAATATCAAGCAGTTTTATTTGGGTTAGACTTAGTCAAAAAAACTTTAGGTGTAACTAAGGCCAAGGTGGCACTAATTGAAGTTAGATTGGACTCAGAATTAGTTGAGCGTCAATTAAATGGGATTTATCAAATTAAAGAAGAACGCTTATGGCCTTATTTTATGAAAATTTGGAACAAAAAAGTGGCTGATTTTAAGCAAGTGACTTTTGTCCATGTTAAGCGAGAGCATAATAAGCTGGCCGACCGCTTAGCTAATGAAGCCATGGATCGCGGTTACTAATTAATTGTCCTATGTTTTACTTAAACCGCTGGTTAGCTTTAGGAGCGACTGGCGGTTTTTGGTTGGGAATTATCGGTGGGACCTATATTGAAACTTCGTGGTCATTTTTAGGGCTATTATTTTTAATAGCGGGAGTAATTGTTATTATTAGCTTTAAACAAATTACCGAACATCGATTAATTTATTTAATTATTAGTTGTAGTTTGATTGGGTTACTTTTAGGCTGTGGTCGAATCTGGTTAGAGATGGATCAATTAAATAAACAAACTTTACCCTTAAATCAAAAAGTGAATTTGACTGGCATTGTCGCGACTTGGCCAGATCAACGAGAAAACTCACTTAAATTAATTGCCAGAATAGAAGAAACCAAGACTAAAGTTTTAGTCTCAGCCGACCCTTATTTAAAGGTCGGATTAGGTGATCGTATTGAGATAGTAGGTAAAGTAACTAAACCAGAAAATTTTTTAAACGAAGAAACAAAAAAAGAATTTGATTATGTAAATTATTTAAAAGCTAAAAATATTTCATATCAAATAAATTGGGCGGAAGTGACGGTGATTAAACCCAAAGCTAAATATTATTTTTGGTCTAATTTGTTAGATCTTAAACAAACATTATTAACTTCACTTAAAAAACAATTACCGGGCTTACCCGCTGGTCTGATTGCGGGTTTATTGTGGGGTGAACGGCAAGGTTTGAGTGATTTTTATCAAACTCAATTTAGACGCGTCGGGCTGACTCATATTATAGTTTTGTCTGGTTATAATGTGGCGATTGTGATTGTGGCGGTTACAGGCCTATGTTTAATTTTATTTAAACAGCGATTAATTGTTTATTTGCTTGCCAGTTTTAGTATTTTAATTTTTGTGTTACTGGTAGGTTTTGGCACCACCGTGGTTAGAGCTTCAGTTATGGCGTTTTTGGCTTTATCAGCTAAATTATTTGGTCAAAATTATCGAGCGGGGATTGGTTTGATTGTGGCGGGGACGATAATGATTATATGGCAACCGTTTATTTTACAATTTGATCCTGGTTTTCAATTATCTTTTTTGGCGACTTTGGGGTTAATTTATTTAACCCCAATATTAGAACAATTAAAAATTATTAAGTTTTGGCCTTGGGGACTTAAGAGTATACTCTCGACAACTTTAGGGGCTCAGATAATGGTCTTGCCTTGGTTAATTTATAAATTAGGCGAAATATCAATTGTTGCTTTACCAACAAATTTATTAGTTTTACCAATAATACCGTGGTTAATGTTTGGTGGTTTTATAACTAGTGTCTTAGGTTTAATCTCAGATTGGCTAGCCTTGTTGACGGCTGTTCCAACTTATTATTTAACCAGTTTAGTCTTTTGGTTGGTTTCTATAATGAGTAATTGGGAACAGGCTTTAATTGTGGTAACTAATGTTAACTTAATTATCGTTTTGGGCCTGTATTTTTTGATTGGTCTTTTTATTTACTTCAAACATCAATCAGTGTTATCAACAACTTAAAGGTCGAACAAGTTTAAAGACTTTTAGTAAAGTAAGGTATAATAAATAAGTTATTAGTTTTAACCTTTAGATTTTTATGTCTAGTTCTAATTCTTTTTGGTTTTCTAAGTCAGTTATTATAGCCTTTTTATTAGGTGTATTTGTGGCCGTATTTTTGTTCCACGCTTACATTGTTTATGGTACTCGAAATTTAGCTGTTCAAAATCGTAATGATATAGCAGCGATTGGAGCTTTCTTGCAACAAGCAACTGGAGGAACTCCAGTTAGTGATGGTGGTCAAGCGGTAGAAGCAGAGTAACAATTTAGCTAAAACCTAAAAAATAAAAAACCAGTCATGACTGGTTTTTTATTTTTTAGGTTTATACTTAATAAGTGGTAAACAATAAAAAAAATTATCTGAAACTTGTAGTTTTGGGCTTAGTCCTTAGTTTAAACATTGCGGTTTTTGCTTATCTGCAAGAACAAACAGATGATTCATTGCGCGTGTCATTTTTAGACGTTGGACAGGGTGATGCGATTTTAATTGAAGGACCAACAGGCAATAAAATTTTATTAGACGCTGGGCCTAATCAAACAATCGTCCAGACTTTAGGTAGTAATTTAGCTTATTTAAATCGAACAATTGATTTAGCTATTGTCAGCCATTCTGACACTGATCATTTGGGCGGATTACCCTCGCTACTTTTAGGTTATAGATTAAGTGGCCTTATGATTAATGATGAACTTAATTTAACTTCAGCTCGTTCGTCGGCACTTTTGGCTTTGGCTTCGGCGGTGTCTGACTTGCCGTTAGTAACCTTAAATGGTTTTAGTGGTACGCGAATTCATTTGGGTAACGGAGCAGTACTTGATATTTTGGCCCCGACTCATTTTTCTTTAGCTGATAATGATAATAGCAACGACGAATCAATTGTCATTTTGTTGCGTTACGGACAAACCAGTTTTTTGTTAACTGGTGATGCGGGAGTGGCTGTCGAGAATAAATTAATTAGTCAATTTGAAGATATCCGAGAGGTTGATGTTTTAAAACTAGGTCATCATGGCTCAAAGACTTCAAGCAGCGACTTATTTTTACAGACAGTTAAGCCTAAGTGGGCGATTATTTCAGCGGGAGCTGATAATCGCTATGGGCATCCTCATCAAGAAGTTATAACGAGATTGGAAAATTTAAAGATCAACTTTTTAAATACGAGTGAAGTCGGAACGATTGTTTTTACTAGCGATGGCGAGGTGGTAACTTGTGAGACTTGTAACTAAAAAACCGGACCCTGGGGTCCGGTTTTAGTCGGCTAGTTTTATGTCTAAATGCTTATTTTTCTTAAGACAAGAGGTGCAGATTTTGATTCGGCCACCTAAAGCTTTCGGTAAAGATGCCCATTGGAGATTGGGTTGCTTTCTGGTTTTGCCAGTTGGATTATATTTAGTCGCTCGCACGCGGTTAGAATAATTACCAACCATTCGACTTTGTTTGTTACATAAAGGGCAAGCTCTCATAATATTTTTTATGCTATTTTATATAGTAATTTAACTATTCGCCAGTTAGGTGAGCTTATGTTATCATACGCTTGTTCTCTTGTAAATATACAACCCTCCGTCTGATTTAAGACAAATAGTCGAAGGGGCCAAGGTTCTCAATATTTGTAGTTAAATCTCTCCACCGTCATGGTAGCAAAATCAATCACTAAAGCTTGGCTATAGAATATTTATCAAATAAAACTTATGACTATCTCAATTATATTTTTTATTGCTATTTTAATAATTTCAGTGGTTATTCATGAAGTTTCTCATGGTTACACTGCTTATGCTTTAGGTGATCCGACCGCTAAATTAGCTGGACGGTTGACCTTAAACCCAATTCCCCATCTAGATCCAGTGGGGTCTGTAATGGTGCCTTTGTTTTTAAGTTTGTTTCCGAGCGGAATTATTTTTGGTTGGGCAAGGCCTGTGCCCTATAATCCTTATAATCTAAAGGCCGGTAAATGGGGGCCAGCGATTGTGGCTTTGGCTGGTCCGGCGTCTAATTTATTGATTGCTTTTTTGTTTGGCTTTTTAATTAGACTGGCTCCAGTTCTTAATATTAATTCTGAAGCAATTTTAACTTTATTAATCAAAATTGTTTTAATCAATATTGTCTTAGCGGTGTTTAATTTAATCCCGATTCCACCCCTTGATGGTTCTAAAATTTTGTTTACTTTATTACCGTATCGATTTAGGGCGATTACCGAGTGGCTGGAACGTTATCAATTATTATTAATTCTGGCTTTAATTTTGGTAGCCGCTGGCCTGATTACTCCTTTTGTTTCGCTATTGTTTTATTTATTTACAGGCCAGATGCCTTTTTAATTTAAAATTAGACTATTTAAAGCTTTTTAAGCTTGCATTTTTTACTAAAATATATTAAAGTAACGCACTATATGCCAACGATTAATCAATTAGTTAAAAAGGCTCGAAAAAAGATTCATAAAAAGTCAAAAGCGGTAGCTTTGGCCCAAGGTTTTAATACTAAAAAAAATAAGCCAACTTTTTATAATTCGCCTTTTAAGCGAGGGGTTTGTTTGCAGGTTAAAACAACTACGCCTAAAAAACCAAACTCGGCGCTTCGAAAAATCGCTCGAGTTAGATTGACTAATCAAATGGAGGTCACAGCTTATATTCCAGGTATGGGTCATAATTTACAAGAGCACTCAGTGGTTTTACTTAGAGGTGGTCGGGTTAAAGACTTGCCAGGAGTTAGATATCATATTGTACGAGGAGTGCTCGATGCTTCAGGGGTAGATAAAAGACGTCAAAGTCGATCAAAATATGGAGCAAAAAAGCCTAAAGATGCTAAATAATAACCTAATTTTTTTATTTTAAATTTTATATGCGCCGAACACACAAACCTACTAGCCGTTTAATTCCTGATTTAGCTTTTCAATCTTTAGAAGTTGAAAAGTTTATTAACTATGTTATGGAGCGAGGTAAAAAGAATTTAGCGCGGACGATAGTTTATCGAGCGTTTGAAATAATTAAAACTAAAACTAAAACAGATCCAGTTGAAATTTTTAAATCAGCGGTCAAAAATGTGGCCCCGCAAATGGAAGTTCGGTCTCGACGAGTGGGAGGAGCTAATTATCAGGTTCCTCACGAAGTTCGAGAAGAGCGAAAATTAGCTTTAGCTTTACGTTGGATTTTAGGGTCAGCCAGAGCTCGTTCTGGTTCAGCTATGTCGGTTCGGTTAGCCGATGAATTAATTTTGGCTAGCAATAATGAAGGGGAAGCTGTTAAAAAACGAGAAAATGTTCATAAAATGGCTGAAGCCAATCGAGCTTTTGCTCATTTTGCAATAAATCGTAATCGAAATAGATAAACCTTTCGGTTTCGCAAACTAATTATTTAATAGATAAGAAATATTTATGGCCAGAGACTTTGCTTTAGACAAAATTAGAAATATTGGAATTATTGCACATATTGATGCTGGTAAGACCACAACGACTGAGCGGGTTTTATATTATACTGGCATGTCTCATAAAATTGGTGAAGTTCATGAAGGCGAAGCGACAATGGATTGGATGGAACAAGAGCGCGAAAGAGGAATTACTATTACCTCAGCGGCCACGACGGCTTTTTGGACACCCTCGGTTGATTATCTTAATCCTGAGTTAAAACATCGAATTAATATTATTGACACTCCTGGTCACGTTGATTTTACAGCCGAAGTCGAACGTTCACTTAAAGTGCTTGACGGTGGAGTTGTAGTCTTTGATGGCGTAGCGGGAGTAGAGCCTCAATCTGAAACAGTTTGGCGTCAAGCTGATAAATACAAAGTTCCGCGTATTTGTTTTATTAATAAATTAGATCGAATGGGGGCTAGTTTTGAGCATTCGTTTAAAACTATTTTAGATCGGTTAACCCCTAATGCGGTTCGCGTTCAGATTCCAATTGGTGAAGACGACGCTCATGAAGGAGTGATTGATTTACTAAAGATGAAAGGTTACTTATTTGAAGGTGAGATGGGTAATAATTTAAAAGAAATAGATATTCCCGACAATTTAAAAGAGTCGGCAGCTAAATTTAGAGCTTTGTTGGTAGAAAAAATTGTAGAACATGATGAAACTTTAATGTCAGCTTATTTTGATGGTAAAGAAGTAGAAGTGGCTGATTTAAAACGAGTTTTACGCCAAGCCACAATTAAAAATGAATTAGTGCCGGTTTATTGTGGTTCAGCGCTTAAAAATAAAGGAGTTCAATTAGTCTTGGACGGTGTTATTGATTATTTACCTAGTCCGATTGATGTACCACCAATTACTGGTCATGATCCTAAAACAGAAGCTGAAATAACAAGGGAAACTAGTGATAGTGCTCCTTTTTCAGGTTTAATCTTTAAATTACAAAGTGATCCTTTTGTTGGTCAGTTGGCTTATATTCGAGTTTATTCAGGAGTGATGGTAGCTGGTTCTTATGTTCATAATTCAACCACTGGCGACAAGGAAAGAATTGGGCGAATAGTTCAAATGCACGCTAATCATCGTGAAGAGGTTAAAGAAGTTTATGCTGGAGGGATTGCGGCTATTGTAGGTCTTAAAAACACTAAAACCTCTGATACTTTGTGTGATGAGAGTAATCCAATTGAACTAGATAAAATCGAATTTCCAGAACCAGTGGTATCGCTTCGAATCGAACCAAAAACTAAAGCTGATCAAGAAAAAATGGGACTAGCTTTGAAAAAATTATCTGACGAAGATCCAACTTTTGTGGTTAAATCTGATCCTGAAACAATGGAAACCATTATTTCTGGTATGGGTGAATTGCATCTTGATATTATTGTTGATCGAATGAAGCGAGAATTTAGTGTTGAAGCTAATATTGGTAACCCGCAAGTGGCTTACAAAGAAACCATTACCAGCGAAGCTGAAGCGGAACATAAATACATCAAGCAATCAGGTGGTAAGGGTCAATACGGCCATGTTAAATTACGAATTAAACCATTAGATAAAACAGTAGAAGCTGATTCGGTACCTAAAAATGTTCATCGTGATGAAAATTTTGAATTTATTGATTCGATTAAAGGTGGAGTTATTCCTCAAGAATTTATTCCATCGGTTGAAAAAGGGGTTAAAGAAGGTTTAACTCGAGGGGTAGTTGCTGGCTTTAATTTGGTGGATGTTTCGGTGGAATTATTTGACGGTTCTTATCACGATGTTGACTCATCAGAAATGGCCTTCAAATTAGCCGGTTCTATGGCTTTGCAAGAAGCGGCTAGACGAGCTAAACCGGTCTTACTAGAACCATTGATGAAGGTGGAAGTAGTGGTCCCGGAAAAATTTATGGGTGATGTGACAGGGCATTTATCCTCTAAGCGAGGTCAAATTGAAGAAATGTCGGAACGAGGAATGCTAAAGGTGATTAAAGCTAAAGTGCCACTAGCTGAAATGTTTGGTTATGTGACTACTTTACGCTCAATGACTGAAGGCCGAGGAACTTATGTAATGGAATTTGCTGAGTATGCAATTATTCCGCAAAATGTAGCTCAAGAAATTGTCGCCAAGCGTCAAGGTTAAGATTAAATTAAATCAATTTAATAAACAACAAAAAAAGAGGATTTTTAATCCTCTTTTTTTAAGTTTATTCACTTTCTCTTTTACTATTCCTAATCCTTATGCTAAACTTAACCCATATCAATTAAATTAATTTTAATGAAACCTCTCATTCCTTTAGCTCTCTCAGTTCTGGTTTTAACCCTCCTCCTCTCAACTCTTTTAATTTTCT
>Ga0208904_1001217_pt1 | contig 18109 bp, 15 predicted proteins | sample AntAceMetag02UKB_FD_184774 | JGI IMG/M metagenome (GOLD analysis project Ga0208904, IMG submission 184774) | Saline lake microbial communities from Ace Lake, Antarctica - Antarctic Ace Lake Metagenome 02UKB (SPAdes) (version 2) | ecosystem: Environmental > Aquatic > Non-marine Saline and...
AGAATTGGTTCAATCCATCTAAGCCTTTCTTCTTTAATTGTTTTTGGCATATTTATACACATACCATTAGAATATTGGATTAAAAAATATTCTAACAAAAAGTGCCAAATGTATGAACACATTACAAGCTAAAATAAATCACTCTGATTTCTACTCCATTTTTAATTTAATTCAAAAAATTTAATATTTAAATATATATTTCTCTACTTTATATACAAAAACATTCCAAGAAAATGGGCGGTGCTACCGCCCAAAACAAAAAGATGCCAAAGAGCATGGTGAAAAGGCAATTTTTTCCAAGAAAGAAAAATCAACCCTACCATATAGCTCGCCCCACCGATTAAGAACCAAAACAAAACCCCAGGAGGGATCAAAACCAAAGCTGGTTTAGTAGCCACCACAATTATCCAACCCATTAAAACATAAAGCACGGCCAGAACCAGTTCAATCTTGTTAGAAAAAAGCACTCGCAATCCGATTCCTACTAAAGCTATAAACCAAACCGCCCCGAATAATGACCAGCCCCACGGTCCTCGCAAATAAATTAAAGTAATTGGAGTGTAAGTTCCCGCTATCAATAAAAATATTCCGATATAGTCACATTTTCGAAAAAATTCTTGAGCCTTGAGATTCCTAACTCCATGAAATAAAGTCGAAGAAAGATACAAAAAAATTAAAGTTGCCCCAAAAATACTAAAACTAACCACGTCCCAAACATCACCATTTTTAACTCCAAAAACTAATAGCAACACTAAGGCCATAATACTCAAAGCAATCCCCACTCCGTGAATAACACTATTAGTAATATCTTCTCCTCGACTTTGATATTGCAAAGAAGCAATGCCCTTCTCAATCAAAACCCACCGCTCTTTTAATTTCATATTTTCTATTTTTTATTTACCTCTGATTACTGCTAACACTTCCTTGGTTTTTTCTTCCATCAAATCTTTATTTCGAGCTTCAAGGTTTAGCCTAATTTTTGGTTCAGTATTGGACCCTCGAATATTAAACCACCAATCATTATAAGTCACAGTAACACCGTCTAAATCATTCTGTTCTCCATTTTGATATATTTTTTTAATTTCCTCTATTTTCCCTTGAACACTTTCAACTACTGAATTAATTTCTCCTGAATGAAAATACTTCCTATAAGGAGCAACATACTCTGAAAAACTTTTTCCGGATTCCGAAATGGCCTCTAGCAATTTCAACGCAATTATCATCGGAACCTCATAACAACCCTTTTCTTTCATATTAATAAACATATGACCCGATGATTCAGCTGCAAAAACTGCTCCTTCTTTAATCGCCTGTTCTTTGATCAAGGAATGTCCCACTGGGGTTAGAATAGGTACTCCTCCATTTTCCAATATTACATCTGGGGTAATTTTCCCAGGACGAATATCATAAGCAATTTTTGCTCCTGGGTTTTCTTCCAAAAAGATCTTGGCCAAAAATGCCCTCACTATTCCTGGTTCTACTATCTCCCCTTTATTATCCACAAAGAAAATTCGATCACCATCTCCGTCAGTAGCAATCCCCAAGTCTGCTTCTTCTTCGATAACTTTTTTTTGAAGATCAGCCATATTTTCAAATTTTAAAGGATCAGCTTCGTGATTTGGAAAAGTTCCGTCCAAGTCCCAATACATTCTTACGATCTCTCCTGGAGCTTTTTTAAACAAAGCATCAAAGTAAAGAGCCCCCATAGAATTTGCTGGATCAATAACAATTTTCATCGACTTGATTTTGTCTAAATTTACGAATTTCAAATCATGCTCAACTTGACTTTCTAGAACATTTTTCTTAATTTCTAGATTTCCTCTTTTTTCTGATTTTGCAAAATTGTCCGCAATAACTAAATCTCTTAAATCCATCATTCCAGTTTTTCCACTAACTGGACTAGCCTTGTCTCGAACAATTTTAAAGCCATTATATTCTTTTGGATTGTGAGAAGCTGAAACTAAAATCCCGCCATCATAGCCATAATTAGCTACAGCAAAATAAAAAGTTGGAGTAGCAGCAAGTCCAATATCGATCACATTAAGTCCTCCATCTCTTAAACCCTCAATTAATTTATTTTGAAGAGACTCAGAGGAATTTCGCATGTCCATAGCAACTACCACAGTCACGGATTCTTGATTGCTTAGCTCTTTTTTTCGCATTTGGCAATAAGCCAAACCAAGCTTGTAGGCCATTTCTTCATCAAAATCTTCTTGATAAATCCCTCGAATATCGTAGGCTTTAAAAATTTCTGGATTTATTACCATTATATTTATTTTTAAAAATTATTAATTGTCCACTTTATAGACCTGCCTACTAACAAGAAGGCTTTCTAATTTTACAAACTTTATAGATTTTATAAACTTTTCAAACTTTCTAACTAACTCTTATTCTTCTTTTGTTCTCGCCTAAAACTTCAAAATTAATTTGTAAATATTTTTCTGACAAGGCTTTTTCAACATTCTCTGGCCATTCTAATAAAATTAAATTTTTCTTATCTTCAATGATATCCTGCCAACCCAAATCAAGAAGTCCTGCTGCATCAATTCGATAACAATCCAAATGATAAACCCTTTCAAATCGCGCTCCTTTTTTATTCTCAAAACCAACTTGATAATCTTTCATAATCACAAAAGTCGGTGAAGTAAATGGTCCTTCCGCTCCCAGATATTCCAAAACTCCCTGAGAAAAAGTAGTTTTACCCGCTCCTAAATCCCCTTTAAGTAAAATTATATTATCGCCAAGCATTAGATCATCAATAACTCTCTGAGCTAGCCTATTAGTTTCTTTTTCATTTCCTGAAATCATATATTTAAAAAGTGTAATCGCAAAGCGATTTCTTAATTCTTAAATCCTGAATCTTAATTCGTTACCAGCTTGCTGGCAAGTTCACACACATTCCCCGCTCCCATCGTCACTACTACGTCATTACTTCCAATTCGATCTTTAAGATTTTCATAAGCATCTTCAATAGTCGCCAAATGAGAAACATTTTGTTGGAACATTTTCATTTTATCAACTAATTCCTCCGAACTTACTCCACCTTGTTCCTCTCGGGCTGATCCATAAATATCTAAGACAATTACTTCATCAGCCTTTTCAAAACTTTGAGAAAATTCAGATAGCAAAGCTTTAGTTCGAGTAAAAGTGTGAGGATGAAAAACACAGATTATATTTTTATCAAAATACTTCTCCTGAAGCGCTTCCAGCGTAGCCTTTACTTCTTCCGGGTGATGAGCATAATCATCAATTATTAAAGCACCTTTCACTTTTCCGATAGTCTCTAATCGTCTGGCAGTTCCTCTAAATTTATTTAAAGATTTTATTGATATATTTTCAGAAATTTCCAACGCTTTAGCCATAGAAAAAGCAGCCGTAGCATTTAAAATATTATGTTGACCGACTATTTGCAATCTTAAATTATCTGGCATTAAAACAAATTTTACTCTTTTCTTCCCAGCTTCTTCAAATTTTTCTCTAATATCGTTCAACATTATCTCATTAATTTTCATTCCATCTAACCCAATTTTATTTCCACCTGCCAAACCCGCTGGGGGAGTTTTTTTGAAAATTCCATAAACTATGATATTACATCGAGCTTCCATCGCTACTTCTAAAGTCGCAGCGCTTTCTCCCCAGACTACTAAAGTTCCAGTAGCTGGAATTTTCCGCACGAAATCTTTAAAAACTTTTTTATAAGCTTCCATATCAGCAAAATAATCCGGATGATCAAAATCTAAATTAGTCAAAATTACCATATGAGGATTATAGTAAGCTAATTTGTTTTGATATTCATCAGCTTCTATTACCATATATTCAGAACTGCCCACCAACACGCTAGCATTAATTTGAATAACTCGAGAACCAATTAAGGCCGTCGGATTGAGACCCGCGTCCCTCATCAACAAAGCCAACATCGCCGTAACTGTTGTTTTTCCGTGACTTCCACAAACTGCAATTCCCACTTTATTTTTAAATAACAACCCTAGAACTTCTGGATAGCTCAAAACTAATTTTCCATTTTCTTTAGCCCAACGTAATTCTTCGTTATTCTTAAAATTATAGGAGGTCGAGTAAATTACCAGATCAAGTTCTTTTTCCTTTTTAATATTTTTTTCAGCAAAACCTTGATAAACTTTTAGCTTTAATCTTTTCAGAATTTGATCAGTTAAAAAAGGCTCGACAACATCCGAACCAATTACTTCTTTATTTTGAGAATGTAAAATTTCCGCCAAACCTACCATCCCGACACCTTTGATACCAATCAGATAAACCTTTCGAATCTCCTCCAAATCAATTACTTTCATAATTATTAATTAGGAATTACGGAAAAATAAAAGCTATTTATTTAAATACGATCAAGCAATAATTAAATCACGCCGCAAAACAATTGTTGGGAGTTCATTTTTTAGTGCAATTCGACCTGCCTACCGGCAGACAGGGGAGAATCCGCCAGCTGGCGGAGAGCACTGAGCAAAAAGTACTAACTGGCACGTTGAGCAAATGGCAGAGAGCTCGACAAAAAAGTGTGCTGAATAATGAACTTTCAACCTAGTTTTTTCTTTTGGAAAGTAGGGTGGGTATTGTTTTATAGATAATCTGCAGATCCTTCCATAAAGACCAATTTTCAATATAATAAATATCCAGTTTCACTTCCTTATCAAAACTTAAATCACTTCGTCCTGAAATCTGAGCCATTCCAGTAATTCCGGGTTTGATAGTTAAAACTCGTTTTTGATAATCCTTATATTTCTCTACCTCCATCGGTTGATGAGGTCTCGGTCCGACTAAACTCATATTACCTTTCAAAACATTGAAAAATTGAGGAAGCTCATCAATTGAATATTTCTCGATAAAAGTTCCAAATTTAGTTTTTCGAGGATCATCTTTAATTTTATAAAGTGGCCCTTTTTTAATAGACCGTTTTTTTATTAAATCATCAAGAAATTTCAAAGCTTTTCGATTATGCGCCTCCGAAAATTGTTTTCCATGACTATATTCTTTTTTCATATAACGGACTTTATAAAGGTCAAATTCTCCGCCTTTATGATTAACTCTTCGATTGAAATAAATGGCAGGAAAACCAGAATCAATCCAAGTAATAATAGCAACCACCAACATTAATGGACCAAATAAACTAATTCCTACTAAAGCCCCCGTTATATCAAAACTTCTCTTGAGAATTTTTCCCCAACCCTCCAAAGAAGTATTTTTAATTTCAATCAAAGGTTCGCCTAAAAACATTTCTAATTTAAAATTTGAAGTTTGCATAAAAGTCGGAATATATTTAAAAGTAATTCGATTTTGAATACAATAATCTTTTAAATAAAATAAATCCTTTTTATTGATATTGGGGTTACTTTCAACAATTTCATCAATTTTACCCTGTTTTCTCAATAAATCGATTCTCTTGAAATTAATTTCTTCTTGATTCTCAACTAGCACATAACCCAAACTAGGATTTTTCTTAATAGCCACTTTAAAAGATTCTGTAAAATCATTCTTACCTATTAAAAATAGTCTTCGAACTCCGATTCCTTTATGAACTAATAGATAAGTCTGAAAAACTCTTAACATTACTCGAGCCAAAGAAACCGAAACCACTCCGGTAACTGCTCCTATTAGTATTACAAATCGAGACGAAAACCAATCTGGTTCAAAAAACAAAGCCAGAACTATTACCATAAAACCGATAGTAAGAGCTCGAGCCACTCGATAAATTTCCATTAATTTCCCTCGATGAGATTGAATGCTATAAAGCCCTTCTGCGGCAAAAACAACCACAAAAAAAGCAGCTACCACTAAAAGTATCTGCAAATATTCTCTAATTGAAAAATCATATAAAATCGGTCTCAAGCCTTGAATAGCTTCAGTTTTTCGTAAATAAAAAGCTAATACTCCTGATAAAACCAGCATGAAATAGTCAACTGGCACTCGTAAAGCACTGAAAAATAGTTCCGCTTTTTTCATAAAAATTTTATTATATTATCGCTTCCGATAACTTGACGTTATCCTCTATTCTATTGTAAATAAAAATCTTTATTCTTTCAAGAGACTGTCTAATAATAATTCCCTGAACTTCTGATAAAAAATATTTGAAACAATTCCCAATAAGCTGGATCCTGTTAAGTTTCACCTAAGTAAAACTCCACAACCATTTATCTTAGCCCATAGTTACCTATGGATTCTAGCAGCACAAACTTTGTATAAATACAAAGAATACGGCCTTGCACCAGGTAGGGTTTACCACTAAGGCACTACTCAGGGAATTTTTTTCGTTTATTAAATTTTTAAATTTCAAGCTAAATTTTTCAAATAATTTTTGAAGCACTGGCCATAGCCAATGTAAAAAAATTTGAGGAAAATTTAGCTGAAATTTGGAAATTATAATAGAAAATAATTCCTTGAGTAGTGCCCCATACCATTATTGCTAATGGCCGAGAATCATAGCTGTAAACAGCCAAACTGATTCACTTTTCACCTTTCACCACTGCGCAGCAGTGGAAATTCAAAACTAAAAATCTCAAATTCAAAATAAATTCAAACTTTCAGGAACTTAAATTCAAAATAAAAAATTGAAAATTAAGTAATTGAAAATTGATTGGAAATTGAAAATTGTGAATTGAAAATTCCAATGCCACGCATTGGCTAGTATCGTCTCTGCGGCACTTTCCTGAGATTATTGTCACCAATAATCTAGTTGACGTTATCAACTACCCTCTGGGTTTTTGGCAAGCCAATACCCAATTGGTGTCCAGACTTTCCTTCCCACTGCATTAAAATACAATGAGGTGGTTGCTGAGAAATGTTTCAAATATTCTTCACCAGACCTGTAAACTATAGCACTATTGAGGCAAAATGTCAACAACACTGCGCTAGTTTATAAAGTCACTTTTTAACCTTACGAACTTTTAACTTTATGGACTTTCAGCTACTATATGTTAAAATAGTTGTACAATGATAAAGACTTAAAAAAAATAACCTAAATCCATGGAAAACTTAACTTTAATCTATGTTTTATCGTCTCTAATTGGTGTTTTACTCATTTGGAATATCTTTTTACAAATTTCGGTTAGAAAATTAGGCAAAAACCAAAGAACCCTATTTAAAGGCAAAAAAGGTTTTGATTTAGAATCAATCGTAATGGAAAATAACATTCAAATAAAAGAACTTACTGGTCAAACAAAAGATTTATATGAAAAAACAAGTGAAATAAAGGCTCATTCTCTTAAAAGCATTCACAAAATTGGCTTGTTGCGATTTAATCCTTTTCGAGAAATTGGAGGAGATCAAAGCTTCTCTTTAGCTCTTTTAGATAATGATAATAACGGAGCTATAATTTCCTCTCTATATTCAAGAGAAGGCGTCCGAATTTATGCTAAATCTATCCAAAAAGGTCAAACTGTCAAATATCCCTTAACTGAGGAAGAAAAGAAGGCTATTGATATTGCTTCCATTGAAAAAAACAATCAAATAATTAAAAGGCGAGTTTAAAAGGAGCAGCTGTCTAAAATCTCACATTCTGTTAAAACGCTGAAATTATGAGCAAAAACAAGTTGGAAGTCGAAATATATCAAGATACTTTGCGACTGAAACAAAATTTTGCAGCCATAATTTCAATATTTTAGTGAGTGATTATAGTTTTTTTCAATTATTTTACGCTGAAGTCTCAGATAGCTTATGGCTGTCTAAACTTTGACTTTAGTCAAAATCTTTGATATAAAGACATATCGCCCATAATGGGATTATTTTTTAATTTGTTAATTTAATTTTTTGGCTGATAAAGAACAAAAAAAGGAACCGGTAAAAATTCCCGCTCAATTAACGGTGAAGGATTTTGCCACTAAACTTGATATTGATATACCTGAAATATTAAAAAAATTGATGGATAACGGTATCATGGCTAACATCAATAATCTAATTGATTATGATACAGCTTTTTTAGTTGCTGAAGAATTAGATTTTGAAGTCGAGCCAGAAGAACTTACAACCACGAACGAACTCTTAACTTCTCAAAAATTAGAAAATATTCTGTCTTTAGAGTCCGAGGATAAAGACAAATTAAAAAAACGCCCTCCCGTAGTCACTATTTTAGGTCACGTTGATCACGGTAAAACTACTCTGCTTGATACTTTGAGAAAAACTCGAGTAACTGAAGGAGAATTTGGTGGAATTACTCAACACACCAGCGCTTATCAAGTTGTAAAAAATAATGAATTAATCACCTTTATCGACACTCCAGGACACGAAGCTTTCCAAGGAATGAGAGAAAGAGGTGCCTCTTTGGCCGATATCGCTGTTTTAGTAGTCGCCGCTGACGATGGAGTCAAACCTCAGACTAAAGAAGTTATTGAATTCTTACTGAAAAATAAAATTCCGACTTTAGTAGCAATTAATAAAATTGATAAATCTAATGCTAGTGTTGATAAAGTTAAACAAGAACTAGCTGAACATAATCTATTTTTAGAAGGATATGGAGGTGAAGTGCCTTTCAATGAAATCTCTGCTAAACAAGACATTGGTTTAGATGAGCTTTTAAAAAATATTCTATTTCTAGCTGAATATTATGAATTCAAAGCCAATCCAGAACGAAACGCGTTAGGAATCATTTTAGAATCTCATAAAGACGCTCGCAAAGGTTCTGTAGCTACCGTTCTAATCAAAACTGGGACGCTTAAAATTGGTCAAACCGTTATTATTGGTGATTTCATTAGCAAAATCAAAAAAATGGAAAATTTTGCTGGAAAAAATATTAAGGAAGCCACGCCTTCTATGCCAGTAACGATTATTGGATTGTCAAAAACTCCCCACAGTAAAGATTTATTGCAAGTCGAGAGTGATCCCAAAAAAATCAAAAAATTCGCCAAGGAAATTTCCCAATCTAAAGGAAAGTTGGGTGGTAAAATTGGAAGTTTTGGCTCAAAAGAATTAATAATGACTATCAATGAAGCCAGAAAAAATTGTTTATCAATCATAATCAAAACCGACGTTCAAGGAACTTTAGAAGCCATCAAACAAATAATTGACTCTATTGACTCCCAAGAAGTTAATATTGATTTTGTTAGTGAAGGAGTTGGAGCTATCACTGAAACAGATGTTAAAATGGCTCAAACTACCCAAGCTATTATTTATGGATTTAATACTGAGCCTACTGTCACTGCCAGTCAAAATCTTTCCGAATCAAAAGTAAAAGTTAGAACTTTTAAAATTATTTATGAATTGATAGAGGATATTAAAAAAGAAATTTCCGAATTACTAGATTTAGAAATTAATAAAGTTGAATTAGGACGCTTGAAAGTTTTGGCTAATTTTAAAAATTCTAAAAATTTATCGGTAGTAGGCGGAAAAGTTATGGATGGTAAATTAATTAAAGGTGAAAAAATAGAAATTTTCCGAAATAAAGAATTATTAGGAATAGGAGAATTAGTACAACTTCAACACAATAAAGAAGATGTTAACGAGGTTAAATCCGGCTCAGAATGCGGAATCGCCTTCAAAGGAAAAATAAAAATCCTCCCCAACGACCAACTAGTCTGCTTCAAGGAAGAAAAGGTAAAGAGGAAAATAAAATAAGATTCAAGATTCAAGAAGTAAAATTTAAAAGTAGCTTCAATATGAACCACTATAATTATCTAAAAGATATTCCAGATATCTTTTCTATACAAAAATACCCTCTCCAAGGGTATTTTTTCTTAAACCTGCCTGCCGGTAGTCGGTTCTTAAATCCTATTTCTTAAATCTTTAAATTTTTAGACCAAAAAAATTAATAGCGTTTTCATCAGTTTGCTTTTCAATTTCTTCAAAACTCATATTCTTTATTTCCGCGATTTTTTCAATCACATGCTTGACATAAGCGGGTTCATTTCTTTTCCCTCGATTAGGAACTGGAGCCAAAAAGGGACAATCCGTTTCAGCCATTATTCTGTCTAGTGGAATTTTAGCAACTGCTTCCAATGATTTATCGCCTTCTTTGACAAAGGTTATATTTCCCGTAAAGGAGATTTTGAGATTGGGCAATTGAAGAAACTTCTTCGCTTCCTCTGCTCCTCCGCAGAAACAATGAACCACCATTTTTAATTCCTTAAATTTATCCGCAGAAATTATTTCCAGTAAATCATCATAAGCGTCTCGACAATGAATAATTACTGGTAAATCAAGCTCTTTGGCAACTTCTAATTGTTTTACAAACAGTTTTTTTTGAAATTCCAAGTCTTCTTTTTTGCTACTATGGAAATAATCCAAGCCAATTTCTCCAATTGCCTTAACTTTGAAATTCTGACATTTTTCTTTTAAGTAAATTTCAACTTTATCCAAACTGAAATTTCCACCTTCTGGATGAAAACCTAAAGCCGCAAAAATCTGCGGGTGATTTTTGGCTATTTCTAAAGTTTTTTCATTTCGCTCTTTATCTACGCCAATGTTTATAATGGCCTTACCACCATTATCAAAAAAACGTGCTATGACTTTTTTTCGATCATCATTAAATTGTTTGAAGTCTAAATGCGCGTGAGTATCTATCATTTTGTTTGGTATTTAATACATCATATCAAGTATTTTGATACAAAATAAGTTTTATAAAATTCAGAATTTAATGTTTGAGCGCAATTCGAGGCAGATTTGAGCACTAAGCAAATCGTACTAAATGGTACGATGAGCGAATGGCGGAAAATCCAACAAAGAAGTGTGCCAAAAATTAAATTCTAGGGAAAAGACCTTGGGTTTCTCGACTTGAGAGCATTACTCCCATTTTCTCAGCAGTTTCTGGCATGAAGATTTCAATCATCTCTTTTATCTCGGCTAATTTCACTAAGAAACCAAGCATTTCTTCTTGAAATTTTTCAGGCTTTGTTTTCGATATTTCCCAAGGTTTTATTTCTTCAATTCTTTTATCAATTTCGGAAACCTTTTTTTGAGTATCTTGCAATAATTTCTCTACTCGACCTTGTTCAAAATATTCTTGATATTTTTCAAGATTTAAATCAATATTACTATCAATATAATCAGCAATTTCCTGATCACTCAACTCTATTTTCTGACTTAATTTAACCACTCGAGAAAAAACATTTCCCAAACCATTAGCTAAATCATTATTATATCTTTCAATCATTCTCTCCCAAGTCAAATCAACGTCTTCTCCAAAACTAGCCGATCCCATTAATAAATATCGAGTTCCATCTATTCCAAATTTTTTAACCATTTCCAATGGAGAAATTACGTTGCCTAAACTTTTACTCATTTTTTGGCCATCGGATATTATAAATCCATTAATATAAATTTTTCGAGAGTTAGGTAATCCCGCCGACATTAACATCGCTTGCCACATTGCGGATTGTTGTCTGAGATTATCTTTACCGGCGATTTGATTCCCTGGCCACCACTTATCAAAATTGTCCTGATTCAAAGGCCAACCCAGAACTGAAATATAATTCACCAATGCGTCAAACCAAACATACATAACTTGATTGTCATCTCCAGGTACAGGAACTCCCCAAGGCATTTTAATTTTTAATCGAGAGATACTAAAATCTTTTAAATCTTTTTCCACAAATTTTTTAATTTCCCCAAATCTTTTGTTGGGCTCAACAAAGTTGGGATTTTTTTCATAAAAATCCAAAAGAGCTTGTTGATAATTAGAAAATTTGAAAAAATAATTTTCTTCTTCGACTATCTGCAAATCTTTATTGGGATGAAGCGAACATCGTCCCTTATTATTCAACTCAGAATCAGTTTTTTCTAATTCACAGCCAACGCAATATTTAATTTTATATTTTGCTTTGTAAATATCTCCATTTTTTTCACAAATTTTCCAAAATTCCTGAGCTGCTTTTATATGATTCTCGTCAGTAGTTCTAATAAAATTATTGAGGCTTAAGTTTAAACTTTTTTTTAAATCTTTAAAATCTTTAACTTGTAAGTCACAAAATTCTTGAGCAGACATTTTTCTTTCCTGAGCTTGATCATAAATTTTCTGTCCATGTTCATCTGTGCCGGTATTGAAAAAAACTTCTCGACCTAAAACATCTCGGTTAAAACGAGCCAAAACATCCGCCCGAATAATTTCCGAAGCAAATCCAATGTGGGGATTAGAATTGACATAAGGTAGAGTCGTTGTTATATAATAATTATTCATTTCTTAAATCTATTACTGTTTATTTTTTGGAAAAAATTTTTATTAAAGTTAAACCCTCCCTAATCCATTTTTTAATTTTTTCTCTTCTAGTCATTTTATCTAAAAATTTTTCTTCTCTGGCCAATTCTTTTCGAACCATTCTCTTAGAATGATGAAATTTAGTAACAATAAAAACTAGCATCGAAGATATTATAATTCCAATTAAATTAATAAAAAATATCCAGATAGCGCTAACAAATTGCTCGGTATAGCCCATTCTCAAGGCGATAGCACTGACTGAAACTGGAGGGATCAAAGTTACTGCAATAGCCGTGCCAGTAACATATTGAGAAAGCTCTTTTCTTACAAAAGATAATGAAGCGGCAAAACCTACAATCAATGCAACCACAAAAATTTCTAGTTGAAAATTAGTTTTCAGTAAAAATTCATAAGAAAAATCTTGAGATGTTTTAAAAAACATTGAAATTCCGAAAGCAGCTATAAACAAAAGCAAAATTGCTTTGAAAACCACTAAAACTGAACGATAAAACAATTTAAAATTCCGAGTAACAACACCTAAAGATATTGACAGAAGAGCTGATAACATCGGAGCAATCAACATCGCTCCAATAATCAAAGCCACACTGTTCATTAATAATCCAGCAGTACAAATAAAAGAGGCGACTGCTACCATAATAAAAAAACTCTTTCTAGGCGTTGAAGCTTCGATAATACTCTTAATTACTTGATCTCGAATATCTTCATCAATATCCCGAAAAAGATGATCTCCTTTAATTCTGTTGAAATTGAACATTTTTTAAAAAAATAATTATCGGTATTTAAGTCAATAATACCTTTTTTTTGATCACTAAACAACCTTTTAAAAAAATAATCTCCACTTAAATTTACAACAACTTAATTTTTAATTATTGATTGCAATTCCTGCGATTCCTGATCTTATTTCTCTTTTATCTTCCCCATCTCGACGATAAGACCAAAGGTTGTCTTCGCAATAACTGCAACGATTATCAATTTCTATGTTATCTAATTTAATTTTATTCAAAATAAATTTTTCTTTACTTAAGCCAGTTAAATCAAAATATTCTTTGTTATTTCTATTTGCAATAAATCTTTTACAATTTGAAAAATTTTTTGTTAAATCATCCCTAACTTCAAAATGACATTTTTGAATTCCTGGTCCAATCCCCACTAAAATATTTTCTGGTTTACTTTTAAAATCATTTATCATTTTTTCCAAAGCATTCTCAATAATACCTTTAGCAACGCTTCTCCAACCGCAATGTAAAATTCCCACTACTTTATTAATGGGATCAAATAAAAAAATCGGCAAACAATCAGCCGAAGTAACACTTAAAATAATTTCAGAATTATCAGTCAATAATCCGTCTGTATAATCAATAAATTTTTCTCTACTATTTTTAATAATTTTAATATTTCCACCATGTTCTAATTTAGCCGAAATTAATTTTTCATAATCTAAATTATTTTTCTTTAAATATTTTCCACGATTAATATCAAAGTCAGCCGAAAACAATTTCATATTCCCATCTTTTTTTTCTGACATAAAAACTTTAACCCCTTCGATATTTTTAAAAATTTTCAACATTTTAAAAAATTCTTTTTTTATTAAAATATTCGGTATGCAATAATTTTTCTGATAAAGGTCCTCCCGGCTCCCTAAGAAAATCTTCATATAATTTTTTAATTTCTGGATTTTCATGAGATTTTCGAATTGGTAGATTTTTATCTCGCTCATAAATTGCTTTTCGTCTTTGAGACCGAATTTTTTCATTAACTGGATATGGTTGCCCTCCTCCACCCAAACAACCGCTAGGACAAGCCATTACTTCCACAAAATCAAAATCGCATTCACCAGCGATGATTGATTCTACTATCTGCTTAGCATAGCGAATTTCATGAGCCACTGCTACTTTAATTTTAACTTCCCGTAATAAACATCGGGATTTAGGAATCGTTATCTCAGTGGTTTTAATTCCCTTAATCCCTCTAACTTCTTTAAAATCTAAACTCTTCAATTCTTCACAAGTTATTTGTTCATAGGCTGTTCTCAAGGCTGCTTCCATTACTCCTCCGGTTGAACCAAAGATTACTCCTGCGCCAGAAGACATCCCTAAAGTTTTATCAAAATTGCCATCTTTTAAATTCAAAAAGTCAATTCCGTTTTGCTTAACCATTCGAATGAATTCATTAGCTGTAATAACCAAATCAGTGTCTAAATTTTTGCCGTCCCCGAGTTCTTTTCTCCGAGCCTCATATTTTTTTGAAGTACAAGGCATAACTGAAATATTTACAATATTTTCTGGTTTAATCTTTTTACTATCCGCATAATAAGTTTTGATTATTGAGCTTAACATTCCCTGTGGAGAACGACAGCTAGATAAATTAGGGATTAGTTCTGGATAATATTTTTCAATATACAAAACCCAAGAAGGGCAACAGCTAGTAAACATTGGAAAATTAACCTTCTCCCCATTTATTTTTTGCTTAATTTTACCGACCAATTCATTGGCCTCTTCAACAATAGTTAAATCAGCCGAAAAAGAAGTATCAAAAACTAAATCTGCACCCAACATTCTTAAAGCCGTAATTATCTTACCCTCCACTAGAGTTCCTGTTTTCAATCCAAAAGCTTCTCCAATGGTAAATCGAACCGACGGCGCTACTTGAAAAATTTTAATTTTTTGACTATCTAGTAAAATTTCATCTAATTCCTTAATATTATCTTTTTCGGTAATAGCTGCAGTTGGACAATGAGTGACACATTGACCACAAAAAATACAATCCAAGGGAATTTCGCCAGGAGTACCAACGCTAGTTTTAATACCACGATAATTAGTTTCGTAAGAATCCACAGTTTGAAGCAACTGACAAGTCTTAATGCATCGGCGACATTCAATACAATATTGATTATCTCTGTGAATAGAAGGGTTTTTATCATCAACTATTCTATTTTTCAAAGTTTCTTTTAAAATTCTCAACTGTTCATTACTAGAAAAATTTTTCACTTCTGGAACAAAATCATCCACATCTATTCCTAATTTTCCAGCTAAAGTCTGTAATTCACAATTGCCATTACTAACACAAGTTTTACATTTTCCAAAATGATCAACCCAAAGTAATTCCAAATTATACCTCCGAGCTTTTTCAATATCAAAATCTTCCGTAATGACCTCCAGCCCTTCCTCAACTTTAGTTTGACAAGAAGTCACCAAACCACAATGCTTATTAGTCTTAACCAAGCACATTCGACAAACTCCTTCTGACGGACCTAGGTCATCATGTTGACACAAAGTAGGTATAAAAATTCTATTCTCACGACAAACCTCCAGAATGGTTTGTCCTTTTTTGACTTGATAAGTTTTGTCGTCTATTTTTATTTGCAAAATATTGAATTGTTTAAATTTGAAATTACTTTTATTTGATAAAAATTTATTTTAATTCCTTTAATAACTTGTACTTGATTACGTCTTTTAACGCCACTACCGAAAATTTTCCCAACGGACAAAAAGTGGTATTATCTAAAATCCAAATTAATTTAAATAAATCATGTTTATCATTTTGATCAAAATTACCATTATTTAATCTTTCAATTATTCCTTTTAATCTAAAAGTTCCTTCCCGACAAGGTACACATTTTCCGCAAGATTCTCGCTGAAAAAAATTAATCCAACTCAATAAAACCTTCTTTAAATCATCCACATTCGAAATTGCTAAAACTGAACCCGAGCCCACTGGAATTTCTGCTTCTCTAGAATAACTAGGAATTTCAGTCATCAAATTTCTAGGCACAATTCGCCCAGAACTCCCTCCGATTTGAACCATTTGTAATTCAAATCCACTTTTTACTCCACCCGCAACTTGAATCAATTGCTCAATATTATTATTCATTGGTAACTCATATAATCCAGGCCTGTTGACTACTCCATCAATGGAAAATAGTTTAGTTCCAGGAGAATCAGGTTTACCAATTTTAGCAAATTTCTCTCCACCATTTTTAATAATCCAAGCAACATTAGCTAGAGTTTCAGCATTATTAACTACCGTCGGTTTTCCGAATAATCCATAATCGCTAGGATAAGGAGGTTTAAGCTGAGGCTCTCCTCGCTTACCTTCTAGCGAATTTATTAAAGCTGACTCTTCTCCACAAACATAGGCACCCGCGCCATAAAAAACCTCTAATTTTAAATTAAACTCCGAGCTTAAAATATTTTTTCCCAATAAATTATTTTGATAACAATCCTGGATAGCTTGTTCAATTTTTTGCCCAGCTTCTTTGAATATTCCATTAATATATAAGAAAGCCTTGCTAGCACCAACTGCAAAAGAGCCAATTATTATTCCTTCTAAAATTTGATGAGGATTTTTCTCGGCTAAGCTTCTGTCTTTGAAATTGCCCGGCTCAGATTCATCTAAATTGCAAATAAAATATTTTTGTTTTTCTTTTTTATTAACGACCGCTTCCCATTTCGAACTAATCGAAAAACCAGCGCCTCCTCGTCCCTGTAAGTTAGATTTTCTTAATTCCTTTATTATTTCTGTTGGCTTGTTTTTCTTCAAAACTTTTTTCAAAGACTCATATCCGCCCACCTTTAAATAATCCTGAAAATTCAAGCTCCTTTCGACAATCCAATTTTCAGTTAAAATTTTCATTTTATAATCCCTTAATTTCCTAAATATTCTTGAATTAATTTAATCGCTTTATCAGCCGTAACTTTGGTATAAATGGTTTTATTTAGCTTAATTATTGGCCCCTCTAAACACTGGCCCACACAACTCATTCTCTTTAAACTAAATTTCCGATTAGAATCCCCATCTTTAATCTTAAAAAAACTTTCGACACTTTGAATAATTTTATCAGCATTTTTAGTTTGACAATTGACTCCGTCGCAAACTTCCATTGTCAAAAAAGCTGGCTTTTCTAAATTAATTTCATCATAAAAACTAGCCACACTAAAAATATGGGATTCGCTAACTTCAAAATATCTAGCAATTTTTCCAATCGCCTCTTCTGAAATCCAGCCAAAATCTTCATTAATAGCCTTAATAACCGGCAAGATATTTTTCTTTCTCGGTTCATAGCGAAGAAGAGCTTTTTGTATTGTCATTTATTTTTATTTTAAGGGGTTATTTCTAATTATCGTTTTGTTATGAAATTTATTATTTTAGGCTAAATTTTTTAAATAATTTTCGAAGAACTAACTTGTGCTAATTCAAAAAAATTTGAAAAAAATTCAGCCTAAAATAGAAAATTGCAATAAAAATGATAATTAGAAATAACCCTCTTGCCTTTACAACAAAATCATACCCTATTATCGAAAATATTTCAAACTAATCTCTATTTTTTCCAGAAGTCAAACCTCTGGGAAATCTCCGAAAAAATAGACCAAAGAAAAAGGACATCAGCGATATTACACTGATGCCCTTCAATTCTTGTTCATTTTAGCCCTACCATTCCATTGCTTCAAAACAGCAATCAAACGGAAACAAGCAAAATTGTCAATTAGATAATAAACATTTTTAATGAAACAAATTTGAAATTAAACAATCTCAGCATGGACGAGAAACAACATCCGCCTCAACCTCAAAGTCAATACCCTTTTGTTGAGATTTAACTACAGATTTAACGACTATCCCTTTTTCTTCTGTGTTTCCTTTGTCTGAGGGAACATTAAAGTGCTCTCCAACTGAAAGAGGCATTACTCCTTCCATCAATACAACAAAATCTCCACAATTAATCCATAAATTTGCCATAAAATTTCCTCCCAAAAATTACATTGATGTCAAATAACTGAAATAATATTATAAACTAACTAATTTCTTCCGTCAATTAATGTAGCATTGCAGCGTCAAGTTTACACTTCTACACTCTTCCATTTTCTCCATTGGAGTAACTCCAAACATCCCTAATCCTCGATGTTTCTTCTGATAGTTGTAATAATGTAAGAATAAATTAAGTCG
>Ga0208904_1001218_pt1 | contig 18096 bp, 27 predicted proteins | sample AntAceMetag02UKB_FD_184774 | JGI IMG/M metagenome (GOLD analysis project Ga0208904, IMG submission 184774) | Saline lake microbial communities from Ace Lake, Antarctica - Antarctic Ace Lake Metagenome 02UKB (SPAdes) (version 2) | ecosystem: Environmental > Aquatic > Non-marine Saline and...
TTATGAGGTGGTGAAATGAGCAAGGCATTGATAGTTATTATTTTGGTTGTATCTTTTTTGTCTACTAAGTTGATATCATATTTTATTTATAGGAAGTATGGGAAGAGAATATTTGGGAAGATGTTTAAGAAAAGACATTCACAAAAGAGCCATAATAGGAAAGATTTAAATAGTAACTAAATTTTATATAGGAGGTATTAACAATGAATAAAAACAAAATTACACAAAAAGAGCAAAGAAACAATAATATATATAATATATATACTTTTTTATTTACATCATTTATCTGTGCATTAACTGGTTTTGGGGTATTTTGGGGAAGTGTATTAGTAGATTATAATATTTTCTTTAGTATATTCATGGGAATGATGTTCTCATCTCTAATGTTCTGTCCAATAAAGAAAATGTATCCTGTGAGAAAATAATGGCATCAAAACTAATAAGATTCATATCTCCTCAAGATTTTGAGAAGGTAATGAAAGCAGAGAAAGATAAAAAGTTTAAGTTAGCTTATCTTCTGGCGTTTGGTTCTGGACTAAGGATATCAGAGATTGTTGGACCTGCACCTAATTCTAATCAAGAAATAAAACCACTTAAATCATCTCAGGTTGATCTACAAACAAATCAGATTAAGATTTTCGGAAAAGGTGGTAAAGAAAGGATTACTTTAGTCAATCCGGATTATCCATTGAAGAGTTATATGTTGGAGCTATTACCTTTGAAGATAGAACGGAGAACGCTACAGAATAGGTTTAAGGCCATCTGTGTTAAGACTTTAGGTAAGCCATTGAACTTTCATACTCTTAGACATGGTTTCGCTAATTATATGTTAAATGAAAAGGGTTATCCTATGCCAGTAGTCCAGGGCTTTGGTGGATGGGTTCGATTAGATACTGTTGGATTATATGCAAAGGCCAATCCTCAAAGTGCTATAGATAAAATTTGGGGGAGAGAATGATGAATAGGACTGATGAAATAAATTTTTTATTTAGTAAATTGAAAAATACTATAATTAGCCATCCCTATATCACAGCTGAGGATTTATTCTTACATGAGGAATATATTGGTAGTAGTGATATGAAAGTAGACTGGGATGCAGCATTACTTCAATCTCTCAAAACAATAGATGCAATAAGTAATAGATCTAAATGGATGTCATATAGATATTATAATAAACTTGCAGAGAGAAAAATGGAGGAGGTTTTGAATGAAATGTAAATGTCCTGAGTGTAAAAAAGATATAGATAAAATTTGGGGGAGAGAATGATGAGAAATGATGAAATACAATGTGAAGCAGAAATAAGAAAAAACATAGTATTAATTGAATGTGGAAAAGCATTAACGTTACCTTTAGCTAGATTAATGTGTGATTGCAGATTTAAGGAAGCATGGAATAAATGGAATGCAGAAGATATTAGAGAAGAAGTAAAAGCAAAAAGGAAAGCTTACAGAGAAACACCAGAAGTAAAAGCAAAAAGGAAAGCTTACAGAGAAACACCAGAAGTAAAAGCAAAAAGGAAAGCTTATCAACAAACACCAGAAGTAAAAGCAAAAAGGAAAGCTTACAGAAAAACACCAGAAGTAAAAGCAAAAAGGAAAGCTTACAGAGAAACACCAGAAGTAAAAGCAAAAAGGAAAGCTTACAGAGAAACACCAGAAGTAAAAGCAAAAAGGAAAGCTTATTATGAAAAAAACAGAGAGAAGATATTAGATAACAAAAAAATTGTAAGAATTGTGAAACTAAACAGGAGAAGCCTACGCCTAAGAACTAGCAATAGTTCATAAAGTAAGCCTTTTGTGAAACAATGAAAACACAATTTATAATAGCTATATGGGTTCTGATAGGTGGATTTTCTTTTTCAGCTACTCAGTCATTGATAAAAGGATGGAGTTATGTTAGATCCCAACCTCACCCAATTAAAACCGTAATCTCAGCCTGTCTAATGGGACCGATAACAACTCTAACTTGTTTCTATACTATATTTAAATATTATAAAACAAGGAGGAAAAATTAAATGTCACCATTTTGTATGAAATGTAAGCAAAAGATAACTGCTGGAATAGGAGCAATGTTTGCACAGTCAAAACCAGTAGAGTTTGAGGACGGTTTTTATTGTGAGAATTGTGCTAAACTAAAAGTCGAAGCTGCGAGGAGACAATGATAACTCATTGTGATGTAACAACCGGAAAGATATTCGGTTGTAAGAAAGGAAGTTGGAAATGGTTTCACGAGAAAGGACATCTTATTTTCAATACTGAAAAGTCATATCTTGTTCTACTTCAAGGATGGTTTTTTAATTTCTGGGTATTCTTTTTAATGGTGGCTATCGTATTTAGAGAATGGTATTCTACAGCCGTAACTGCTTGGGCAATTTATATATTTCTAGTAATTTATGAGGAGTGGTGGTGCAACAAATATGCTGATGGGAATTATAAAAAAACTAATAGAAATAGGTGAAAGAAAAAGGAAAGGTAGAAACTACCCTCCTGGAACTAAGGTATGTATTGCTTGTAGAGGAATTATAACTCCTGAGCAGAAGAGAACGAGACAGCTTGGTTATCACTTTCATCTCAATTGTTGGAGAATTCAGAAAAAAGCTGCTTCATAGAAAACTATTTAAACTATAAGTTAGTTACTTATTTAATAAGAATATGGTGAAGACTATTAATGAAGCGTTTGACGACGTAGATTACAATGTTATGAAAGAAAAAAAAGGTAAACTATCTTGGCATGATTATATGATGGGACCTTGTTTAAATGTAGAGAGTGAGGACTTAGATTAATGGGACAAGTTCTTGGTATAAGTACAGGAGATATTAGTCTTCCATCACTAACTAGTTCTTTTGGTGGTACTATAACTTATATATTAATTGCTGTTCTGGTTTTTATTTCTATAGCGATTGGTATATGGATTTTTATGACCAATAAGAAATTCAAATATAAAATTATTCTATTTGAAAACATTGGTGGCCAGGGATATAAGGTTGCATATAAAGATCGTGCAAGATTAATTAAGATTGGTGATGGTGGAGAAGAAATACTTTATCTTAGAAAACTAAAAAGCTATAGAGCTGCTTATGGCCGTAAGATGAATAAGAACGAATATTGGTTTGCAGTTGGGCAAGATGGATATTGGTATAATTTTCTTTTAGGTGATTTAGATGCTAAAATGAATATGTTAGACATTGAACCTATAGATAGAGATATGAGATATATGCACGTTGCTATAAGAAAGAATATTCAAGAGAGATATAGAAAAGAAACCTTTATGCAGAAATATGGAACTATCATGATAAATGGTATATTCCTAATAATTATGATAATTGCTTTATGGTTATTGATAGATCAAATTGGAGTATTAATATCTGAAACCGCTACATTAATGCAAGCTGCTGAAGATGCTACTGCTCCCTTAGTAAGAGCATTATCACAAGCAGATACAATATGTGCTGGAGGTTCGGGAATACTCCCAGCTTAAAATGTGGCTACTAATAACTTTACTAATATTAATCCTTTTCGGATTCTATATGATTTTAAACCAAAGAGGTAAAAAAGAACTAAAAACATTAAGGAGGAAATATGACGAACAAAACAGAACCGACCCGGAAAGTATCAAACGAGACCCAAGTGGATGTAGAGAAACAGTTGATAGCATTGATGCAAGAAAACCAGTTGTTAAAGGAAATGAAAAACATGGAAGACGAGAGTTACTTCAGGATTCAACTAATATCAATACTACAACAGATGAACCAGAATCTACAGATACAGACGGAGCAGACTGATGAAACCTCTGCCTAAAGATTTAGTAGCTAAGATTTGTTATTTATTGATAATTTTATCAATAGCATATATTTCTTTCTATTTCTTCACCGAGAGAGTTAATGAATGTACAAGTGATCCTCTTAAGTTTGCAGTTAATAAGATAAAGAACACTACTAGTTCTGATAGTGTATACGGAACATTAACAATAATAACTTCTAAAGGACGGATAGTTAATCATGCTTTTGGTGACTACTTAATTAATAGTCCTAACGATAATATTAATTCTAATATTTCTTACAATAATATCTTTCCATAAAAATAATATTTATTATGGATTATAGTGGGGATGCCAGTGTGGTTTCCCCCCCACTTTTTTTTGTGTCTCTTTTAAATTAATAGAGACTGAATAAATTTTTTTTATCTATTTCTTTATAGAGATGCTTCTCCAGATCCTATTCCCATAGCTCCTGATTGTTTTACCAAAAGTACAATAACACCGAATAATAGTACAACAGCAGCAATCAATAAGATTGTTGGTATTTTACTAGAGACGTTATTGATTCCAGCTGTTAGGTTTCCACCCATAGCATTGGAAGTTACTTCGTAAACATTATCTGTAGAATATATGTATGTATAACTTACGTTAACGTCATTATATTCTGTAGCACTTGGAATAACAGTAGCATTCGTCAGAACACCACCAGTAGAAACTGTATAGTTAGCAGATGGAACAAGATATGCTGTAGCTGTTGCATTTGCCCAAACCTCAGTAATAGTATAAGCACTATTACTAGAATTTACATTAGCTAATGTATATCCAGTGGAATTAAGCCATGCACCTGTTTCATTAGCAACAGTATTAGTTGTTGTATCATCTGCACCTAAAAGGTTTGCGGCAAGAAGAGTTGATACTATAACTAGAACAATAACGGTTAAGATGATTAAACCACCTGTACCAGATATCAAGTCACCTACAACTCCTCCTTTCTTTTTAAACCTCATAGTTAACTACTTTATAAGGAAGCTCCTCCAGCTCCAATTCCCATAGCACCAGCTTGTTTTACCAAAAGTACAATAACACCGAATAATAGTACAACAGCAGCAATCAATAAGATTGTTGGTATTTTACTAGAAACATTATTGATCCCCTCTGTAAAGTTACCAGCCATCAAAGTAGATGCGTTAGCGTATATAGAATTAGCAGTCAATAGACTTGCTCCTAAAAGAGTTGAAACAACAACTAAGATAACGATAGTAGTAATAATTAAACCACCTGTACCAGATATCAAGTCACCTACAACTCCTCCTTTCTTTTTAAACTTCATTTTAAAATATTTAAACCTCCTTTCAAAACCTGTAGAACATATATAGTCATAAAATAACTAACTAATTTTTACTTATAAAGCGGTGTTTGTTGTGTAACTTAGTGACTTATGACACAGATGGCTTGGATATTCCAATAATTAACGCAAAGTTATTATATATATTGAGGGGATTTTGCTAATTGACGACTATTGCCTCGGCGTTCTTGACACTTTCAGCCTTTAAACGTGCCCTTATTTTTTCCACACTACTAGCTGAACACTCTAGGATAGTGGCTAACCCCTTTGCTGTAAAGTTACCACCATTTCTAACAATCGATTCATTCCTCTCAATTCTAATTTGGTATGGGGTCTTAGGTTTAACCCTGTTAGCTATAGTAAACGCCTCTTTCATTGTCTTTAACTTGAACTTCTTATATTCATCAGACTCAAGTGGCAAACATTTAGTGAATCGTCCTCTAAAGTTTGGCGGTGTCACTTGATAATCGTGCATCTTCTTTCCATTTCTATAAAGTTTGTTCTTTCTTTTGTCACCATAGTAAGCAAAGAATGAACGTTCACCTTTATTGAGATATGTTCTTATTAAAAACTTTGATCTATCTAAAGCGAAGTAAGTTCCAAGTCTAAAGAACGACGGCAAAACAATTAATACAAATAGATTCTTCTGTCTGAAAATACTAAATATTTTATGTAAGTCCCTATGCTGTCTCTTCATCGTCTCTGTAGATAGAAAAAAAACATTCCCTTCATCAAATAGAATATTTCCACCTTGCTTAACCTTCTCTAATTTTTCATAGGCATCGTTCTCATCAGAGCCAATCATATCTTTGGTTGGGTCAAAGCTATCGTCAGTAACATATCTCATTATGTTACCTGCTGCTGTAGATTTACCAGAGCCTTCATCTCCGCATATAATACCAACGACATCATTATTCTTAGCTCGTTGTTTCCTAGCGAAGTCAAGTTTATCCTTGAGAAAACCATCAAGATATAAATCACCTTCCTTCTTATTTACCTGATTTATTATATCCCATTTCTTAATACTCTTATTAAACCTAAGCAATACCATTAGTCCCAGCCACCATCCGACTCTTGATTAGGTGCAGACATTCCATGTTTCTCTAGGTACTCTCTAATCATATCTCCAAATTCAAATATAATTTTCCTAAGGAATGCCCAGTTCTCGCTGTTGTGTTTATTATATTTCTTTCGTTCTCCTAAACCATCTTGATACTCTAATGTAAATATAGGTTTTACTTCTAAGGTAATTATCAGTAAGTCTCTCCATCTCTTTCCTTCTGTTTTTTCTTTATCACTTAGCTTACCACTAACCTCATGGAATAAATTAATTAACTCAGCACATACGATTTCATAATTATACTTCTCAGCAACGTAGTTATGCATAAGAAGATTAACGCTCATAGAATTAATAACATCTTGAGACTCATGTATCCTCTTCATCTTGAGGGCAGCTTCATTGAAAGCTGATTCGTATCCTGTGTCTTCACCCATGAATAACTAACTAACTACTTCTTTAAATATCTTTCTATAAGCTTAAATACCGAAACACTAATCGCTTATAAATAGATTTATAAAGATTAAAATACTAGTTGTTACATTGTAACCATACATTGTAACTTTGTAACGGGAGATATATATGAATAAATTATTTGTAATTGGGGTTCTGGGGTTGTTGTTGGTTGGGGGTGTTTATGCTTTTAGTATTACATCAGAGCCAATCTCTAAAGAAAATGTAGTTATTCGACAAAATACTAAACCAGAAACTAGACCTTGTTCAAACGATGAATGGAATAGTTATTTTGAAGATTATAGAAATGGTATAGTTAATCGTGTTGATACTATAAAATTATTAAAAGGATGTAATCAATGGTAATAGTTAAAACAATAAGAAATGGAAAGTTTGTAACTCCATCTGGAAGTTCTAGTAGTAATTCAGGTAATAGTTCCGATTCTCGTAGAGCTAGACAAGAACAAACAACTAAGGCCATTGAAGATTGGAAAGCTGGTAAAATAACACAAGAAGAAGCTGCGAGTCGAGCAGCTAATATAAGACGAGGTGGAGGGAGTGGTTCAGCAGCAGACCCCAGATTACTTGCATTGGCACAAGAAACAGCTAGGAAACAAGCAGAACTCGCGACTGCAAGACAAGAAGCCATCAGACAGGAAGCCCTAAGAAAAGCTCAGGCAGAAAGACAAGCTAGGGAATTTCAACAAAGAATAAATGAAATAACAACTACTAGAGCAGCTAGAATAGAACAACAAATTCAACAACAGAAAGATTTAGGATTTATACCATCTCGGGAAACTGCAACTAATATTATCGATGCACGAGATAGAGTTGCTACAAGAGATTTACAAAGAGAAGCTAGAGCTAGGGCAGGAGCAACAGGAACTGTGACAAAGATACCAGAGAAAAACTTTATTGAAAGAGTAACTAGTACAATTACTAGAACACCAACTGGATCTAGTAAAAATAAAGTAAAAGATATAACCGTTACTGTAGCTAAAGCAATAAAGAGAGATATAACATCTGGTTTGAAAGTTTATGATAAAAAAGTTGTTACCCCAACGAGTAATTTTATATATGGTACAGGTAAAGATACGGTAACATCTGGTTTAAGTTTCTATAGTGATAAAGTTGTAAAGCCATTAAGTAATTTTATATATGGTACAGGTAAAGATACGGTAACATCTGGTTTAAGTTTCTATAGTGATAAAGTTGTAAAGCCATTAAGTAATTTTATATATGGTACAGGTAAAGATACGGTAACATCTGGTTTAAGTTTCTATAGTGATAAAGTTGTAAAGCCATTAAGTAATTTTATATATGGTACAGGTAAAGATACGGTAACATCTGGTTTAAGTTTCTATAGTGATAAAGTTGTAAAGCCATTAAGTAAAAAAATAGAACCAGGAGTTTATTGGTATGGTAAAAATGTTGTAAGTCCATTAAGAGAAGGAACAATAAATTATTTTAAAAAACCAGAACAATCGTTTATTAGTAGTAATACTATATTATCTCCAACTTATGGATTAGGTAATGGTAAAACATCAACTATAGATGGAATTAATATAACTGGATATAACTCAGGAGATTATGGATTAGGTGCCGGAGGTACGGCAACAGTAACACCAATAAATCCTTATGAGATTAAACTAAAAGAACCAACATTTTTAAATAAAGCTTCAGATGTGTGGAAGGCTTCTCTTGCTTCTGTTGGTATAACCTCGCCACTTACTACAAGTTCCGATTTAAATATAGTAATAGGAGGACAAACCGGTACTAGTACTTTCTATGATTTTGAAAGAAAAGTAGAAGGTATAAAGAAAGATTTTCTATATGGTGGTTGGAGAGATAATCCAATTACTTTATTTGGTAGAGCATATGATTTGAGAAAAGATGTTAGAGAAACAACTGCAAGACAACAGAAAGCATTAGCAGAGTTACCTTATATGTTTGGTGCATCATTAGAAGCTAAGCAATTATCACTATTGAAATCAGGTATTAATGTTTATGATATTCCGATTACAAGGGATGTTCAAACAGAAGTTACAGATGCTGGTACTATAATAACAACTACAAAAGAATTAAATATATCAGGAATAGAATTTGCTTCAGTACCTACAGCAAGAGCAAAAGACTATGTTGATAAAGGAGAAAAAGGTAAAGCCTATGCTTCTCTTGCTTTAGCAGGGATAACTGACATTGGTGAGATAGGTCTTCAAGGTTCTATTCTAGCAGGTGTTGGTATTACTGGAGGAGTTGCAACAGAAGGTGGATTAGTTGGACAAGGCTTAATAAAGGCAGCTTCTAAATTACCTAAGCTCGGAAGAGTATTAGAATATAGTACAAAACCACTTATCGTATATAGTGGGTTAGGATTAGTAGGAGCAGAAGGAGCTACAGGTATCTTTGGCTCTTCTATAAGTTATCTTCAGACAGGTAAATTTGAATTAGGTGGTGGTTATAAAGTTGGTACACAAACAGGGCTTAATCCATTTGCTACTGCTGCACTTGGTGGAGGGACTTCTGTTGGTAAAGTATATTCATTTATAACTGGTGCTTCTGCTGGTGATATTTCTCCGGTAAAGATTGGTTCATATAAAGCAATTACTCCAAAGGGTACTCCTAAAACTATTTCAACGCTTTCTATAGGAGAACCTTTCTCTGGAAAGTATGTAGCTTTAGGTTCTAGGGTTGGAGGAAGATTCTCTTTTGGTTATCCATCTAAATCTTCACTTGCTGGATTATCAATACCAAACACAGCCTATAACCAGATGGCTTTTGGAACATCACAGGGAGAAGCATTCATAAAACATTTTGGTTCTTCACAACCTGAATATAAAATAGTTAATCCAACTGTTAGAAAATTGAGGAATATTAATTTGAAGGGAACACAAAATGTTGATTTAAAGATTCAAAAAATCTATCCGGAACTATCTAAAACAGAACAATCTTTATGGACAAGTAAACTACAAGACTTAGGTTCTACTTCTAGTGCTAAAGGATTCAGAAGATATACTGGAAGTATTACAGGAGTATATGATAGAGCTGCTGGTGATGTTGATGTTGTATTAGGAGTAAGAGCGAATGCTGCTGGAATAGCAGATGATTTAGCAAACTTAGGTAGTAAATTTACAAGTAGAGGTAGTCAAGTATTTAGAGGTAAAACTAAAGTTCTTGAAGGATTAACTCCAGAAAATGCAATACCTCAACCACTAGGTTTCTTTGGGAGATATGCACAACCAGCAACTATATCAGGTGCAGGGACTATAACGACAAAAACACTCATTACACCAGCAGGACAAAGCTTAACAGAACTTGGAAGTGCTATAAGATTTCCTAGTAGTTTCTCTTCAACTGGTAATTTAATATTTGCTGCAGATAAAACACAAAGGATAGTAGACTTTGCAGTAACAGCAGAAAAGTTAGCTGCAGTTTCTGGGAAGAATTTTAATACAGCTGCTTTTAAGAAAATATTTAATGCTAAATATTCTGGAATAGATTGGACTAAAGGTAATATTGTTTCTACTGTTGGTTCTGGTTCAGGTGCATCTGTTTCCTCAAGTTCAGCTCCTGCATTTATATTTTCATATAGTTCTCCACCATCCTTATCTAGTTATAATGCACCATCTGTATCTAGCTATGCAGGTTCTCCTACAATAAGCAGCGGCAGTTCTAGTTCCGGAGGATATGTTTTGCCATCTAAAAGTTCTGTAAGTTCTATATCTTCCTTAGCATCCTTACCATCTCTAAGTTCTAGTAGTGGTTCTTCTCTAAGTTCCTTATCTTCTTTGAGCTCTAGTAGTGGTTCTTCTCTAAGTTCCTTATCTTCTTTGAGCTCAAGTAGTAGTTCGTCTTCAAGTAGTTCTTCTTCTTCAAGTTCTTCCTCTAGTAGTTCATCATCATCAAGTTCAAGTAGCTCTTCCTCTAGTAGTTCTTCTTCTAGCTCTGGTGGTTTTTTAGGTGGCATTATATTTCCACCTTTAAGATTTAAGACTCCATCTATATACAAGAGGATGGGTGGCAAGTATCAAGTATCAATTAGAAGAGGCGGAGTTTTCAGAAACATAGCAACTACAAGGGATTTAAACAAAGCATTAAGAATTGGAAGAACCAGAACTGGTAGAACCTTAGCTGCTTCATTTAAAGTTACTGGTGCAAATCTTAAGCTTCCAAATCTACCTGGCTATAGAAAAGTTAAACGTAAAACGGGAACTATATTTATTGAACATCGAGGTAGAAGAATTAAGAAAGTTAGAACTTCCGGTGGTGGTGAAGTTAAGGAATTGTTTAGAGCCAAAGCGTTTAAGAAGAAGAAGAAGAAGAAAGGAGGTAAAAAAAATGAGTAAATATTCAGAAGAACTATTTGAAAAATATCCTGATACAGAAATAATAAGAAGTCATACTAAAAGTTTAAAGAGACAAGAAGAGATACATAGAGATATGAAACAAGCAGATATGAACATAACTAAACTTTGTAAAGATTTTTAATATGGACAAAGAAACATTAGAAAATTATGAGAAAGAGATAAAAAGATCTCAGATGGAAGCTAATTCGGCACAGTTAGGACAGCAACAACAAAGGTCAGATATGGATATGTTAGAGGAAAATAAGAGTATGGTATTTGAACAATTAGATGTTGGAGATATCCTAGATAAAATTCATAATTTACTTAGAGGATATATATTAAAGAGAGATGATAAAGGAAAGATGAAATGGTGTGAACCTGATAATAATGATTTAATAATTCTTAGTGACTATGGTATTACAACTATTATGAGAACAATCCAAATGTATCTTAATAAAAATACACTACTTTCAAATTACGACGATAAACAAATAATGACTAAGATGGAAGATTTTTCAACTGTACTATCAGATAATGTATTTATGAAATATGATAAGATATTCTTATACCCAACACTTGATGACTGTAAAGAAGAACTCAAGAGAAGGATTAAAACAAAAGTTGATACAAGAAAGTTCGCATTAGAGTTATTAGATAAGGTAGCTGATGAAGGTGAGATTGAAAATTTAATAATTAAAGATATGGAAGATAGAATAGAACATGAACTTGTAGTTATAAAACAACAAAAGGTTAAGGATAAACTTAAAGACTTTGAGATACTTATTAGGATGATTCAGGACACTGTACATTCAACTTACCAGAGAGCTTGGAAAGGACAAGAGCGTTCTACACTAAGAACCCACATGCACATTTCAGAAACTAAAGGAATGAATATGTCACCACCACAAAGTGGTAGTTACAATCCATTCGGGATACTTAAAAGAAAATGAAATTTAACATAACATTACTATTTGCAATAATTATGGTTAGTACCTTAACCTTAGTTAGTGCAGCTTCAATAGGATCATTTCCAGAAGGTAACGATGTAACTATTTATCAAACCTGTAACAACTGTACTTCTTTAAACTTTACAAGATTAATGAATACACATAACCAAACTCTTTTATCAAACATACAATCCACAAAAGATGGCACATTTTATTCTACATTAGTTCTATCTGGTAATTTAACTGAGTTAGGAACTTACAAATATTGTTATTCGGCTGGTAATACAGCAGAAACTCAAACAGGATGTATAAATTTTGATGTAACTTTTACTGGGATTCCATTAACAGAACAAATGTCAACTGTGTATATAATATCAATAATTTTCTTTATGTTCTTATTTATCTTAACCATAATTAGTATAAGTAAACTTCCTTCAAAGGACGCAACTGACGAGGAAGGTAGCATACTTCATATAAGTAATCTAAAACATCTTAGGCCTGTACTATGGGGAGTTTGTTGGGCATTACTATTAGGAATGTTATTTATAATATCTAATTTAACATTAGCTTATTTACCAAGTAAAATGTTAGGCAATATCTTCTTTGCTTTCTTTAAAATATTAATGTGGCTAACTATACCTGGATTATTCCTATGGTTCATCTGGATATTCACAGGAATATTTAGAGATAAAGAATATAAAAGAATGATGGAAAGGGGGGTTGATATTAAATCAAGTTTCTAATGGCAAAACAAAATACAAAATCTATGAGGATAATGCCTAACACAGAAGAGACATTAAGGAGGATTTCTGCAATTAGATTTTCTAATGGAATTGATAAAGTGCAGCTCCCACCATGGAGAATAATAGATGCAGCATTTAATATACCAAACGTATTACCACTACTAAAGACGAGGCCTATAAAATATGAATAAAAAAGGTAGTATGCTTGGTATCTTACTTGTAGTTGGTGGACTATTTCTAATTGTAATGTTTGGTATTATGTTAGCCATAGGCAGTTCAACTATTAATTGGGTTCTGGATGAGACAGTTCCAGAACTAGAAGCACTAGGACAAATAGGAGATTTCAATTCAACTCAGGCAATAGATGCTACGATAGATCCAGTTAACACAGTAATACAAAGTTTCACTTGGATTTCTGGACTATTATATGTATTTGGAATATTTGGAATATTTGGATTAGCATTAACATTTAGACAGACAGGAGATAGATGGTTAATAGGATTATACTTTGCAGTTGTTCTTATACTGGTAATAGGTTGTATGATAATGAGTAATATCTATGAAGACATTTGGAGCGGAGGAGATACCTTTGCATCGATTATGAGTGAACATATATTACTTTCATATCTTATAATATATAGTCCTGGTATAATGGCTCTTATAGCTTTTATAGCAGGAATTATATTATTTAGTGGACCAGGAGGAGGAGTCAGCCTATAATGAAGCTCTATAAGCAACTCTCAGTGACTTTATTACTATTAGTGGTATGTTTGGTAGTCCTTATTCCAACAGCTTCAGCAGAATTAGCTACATGGGATAATTGGAAAATTTATGATAGTGATACAAGAACAGTAATAATCAGAGATCTAACAGGAGAAATAGGACAAGCAAGATTAAACACCCATCTTAATGTTAGAGTTGGTTTAGGTTATCAAAAAGTAGCTGAATTTGATTTGTGGGCTTATGAAGATTATAATGATGCTTTAAAACAATTCACTTTCACAGATATGAAAAAGAAAGAAAAGATTAATAGAAATATTGATATGAAAATATTAAGTTATGAGGAAGTAGAAGTTAATGATTATAAGAATATAATAATAGGATACTCAGAAAATGGAACAGCTATTTATGAAAATACTATAATAGGAACTCATTTCGAAACAAGAGAAAAATGGACTAAAGTAACCCCAGCAGATTTAAAGAAGAATGATATGGTTACTATTGGATTATTTACTAATGTAGAAATAGGGGATTATGTTGATTGGATTCCAACTATTTATGGAGTGGAAGTTAAGGAGTGGGCAACATGGACGGCTAATTTAAATGTTGGTTTAATTAGTTATTGGAAATTAGATGAAACAACTGGAATAGTAATAGATAGTCTTGGAAATAGTAATGGAACTAATAATGGAGCTACAGCAAATGTAGGTGGGATAATAAATAGTGCTTATGATTTTGAAAGTAGAGATATAGATTATATAAATTTAGGAACTGATACATGGTCAAATAGTGATTTTACTTCTGGATTTACTATTAATACATGGACAGATATAGAATCAGTTACAACTAGTAGAGTTTTTTCTATTGAAGGAAGAATGGATATTCAAATTAATAGTGGAATTTATAAGGGTTATATTGGAACAACTGTGAATAATTTTGTTTTTGGTAATGCTGTTGATACAAATGGATTTCACATGATAACTTTAACTCATAACGGAACAACTTTAAAACTTTATGAAGATGGAGTTTATGTTAATCAAACATTATGTAGTAATGCTGCTTTAGATGCTGTAAGTAGAACAACAAATATAGGAAGAAGTTATAATAATGCTAATTTCTTTGATGGAATAATAGATGAAATTGGACTTTGGACAAGACCTTTAACAGCTACAGAAATTACTTTACTTTATTCTGGAGGAAGTCCACCAAGTTATGAAGTCGATTTTGATACCGCCCCATCAATAACTTTAAACTCACCATCTTCGGCGAACTATACAACATCTCCACAAACTCCAACAATAAACTTCACAGCTTCGGATGATGTTAATTTAGATAGTGTTAAACTATATGTTAATGGAATTTTAAACCAAACAAATGCAAGTGGAATTAATAATACTAATTATTTATTTGATTTAGTTTTAGGAGATGGAACTTATGTTATTTATGGAAAAGCAACAGATAATAATAGTGCAGAAACAAGTTCAAGTTCAATAACTATAAATATAGATGCTACACTTCCAACAATAACTTTACAATCTCCTAATGGAACTATAGGTTCTGGTATAATAGGAGGCAGTGAAACATTAAATGTTACTTTCACCGATACTAACTTAGATTCATGTTGGTATGATTATAATGGAACAAACGTTACAATAGATGGTTGTGTTTCTGGAGTTAAGAATTCTACTACTTTTACATTATTGAATGATAATTTTAATATGACTATATGGACTAATGATACTTATGGAAATGAGAAATCATTATTTACTTCTTGGCAATATAATATGTTTGAAGTATCACAAAGTTATTATAAGGAAGTTTTAGAAGGTTCATCTTCGGCTTTCTCAGCTAACTTAACTTTAATTCCTAGCTTAAGGTTATCATCTATCGCAATGATATATAATGGAACATCATATTCTGCGTCTGCAAGTGAATACGAAGCTAATAAATATTATGTATCTAGGACTCATAATATTCCATTGGTAAATGCAGATGTTAATATAACATTTTATTGGAATGTTACTTTAGAAACTGGGTCACCAATAGCAACATCATCTAAAAATCAAACGATTAAGAATCTTGGTATAGATAATTGTAGTACAAATACATTCGTAATATTTAATTTTACTATGGCTGATGAAGATTCACAAACTAAATTAGTAGGCTCTACAGATCAAACTAAACTAGATATAAGTCTTGTACTATCAACTACAAGTAATAGTTTTCTTCCATTAAACTATTCTGGAAAATATAATAGAATTAATCCTGCTGCTATATGTACTAGTATAAATCTTAATAATTCTGCATATAGAGTAGATGCTTTAGTAGAATATTCAGCAAAAGATAAATTTGTGGAATATTATAATATACAAAATTACTTATTAACAAATGCTACTGGAAATCAGAATATAACACTATATAATTTAAATTCAAGTAAAGGAACAGAATTTAAAGTAACTTATAAAGATTCTAACTTCAATTTAGTTCCAGGAGCATTGATACAAATCCAAAGAAAGTATATTAACGAAGGTATATTTAAAACTGTAGAGATACCAATGATAGGTTCAGCAGGTTATACTATTGCACATCTACTTAGAAATGATGCCATATATAATCTGATAGTATTAAAGAATGGAGTTATATTAGATTCCTTTACAAATATAGTTGCTGATTGTCAGAACCCGACTCTATCACAATGTGTAATAAATATAAATAGTTTTTCAAGTAGTGTTAATATAGAAGAGTTTAGTATTACTGATGACTTCACAGCAACTTTAACTTATAATTCAACAACTAGAGCTATAAATTCTACATTCCTTATACCAAGTGGTACTAGTGCCGTTGTATCATTGAATGTTACATTAATAGATGGACTAGGTTCAACGTTAGCTTGTTCAGATACACTAACTGCATCTGGTGGAACTTTAGGATGTATAGTTCCTAATAGTTTTGGTAACTCTACAGTGGTAGCACAATTATATGTTAATGGAGCAAAGAAAATAAGAAGAACTATAACTTTAACTCATGATGCTTCTGCAATATATGGAGGGTCGCTAATATTTATAAGCCTTATTATGATACTATTAATAATAGGAATGAGTATAACTGATAATCCAATGACTCTCGGAATAATGTTAATATTTGGAATAATAATATTGACAACATTAAACATTATAAACTCAGTTACATTTATAGGAACTGGAGCAACTATACTATGGCTTGTAATAGCAATAGTTATTATACTAATAAAAGGGAGCAGTAGACATTAATGGGAACAATTAAATTCTTTGCAAGTGCATTAATGGTTGGATTATTTACTATTGCTATTATAACATGGGCATCTATGTTTGCTGCTGATAATAATTCTGCAGTATCTCTTAGTAGTGATTCTGAACTACAAGCTATAAATAGTACTTTAAGTTCTACAATAACAATCTTCGCATCAGATGTTAATGGTTCTGGAAATACATTTATATCAACAACACAAGATGCAGGTGATCAATCTGCAACTAGTGGTGGACAATTTAAGAGTGGTATAGGTGGTGCATTGAGTATGGCAACTGAAGCAGCTCGTAGTGGGTTTGAACAGATATTTGGGGAAGATGATGGCTTCGCAATATTCTTAACCGCACTTCTAAGTATACTTGGATTTATGTTATTCGCTTATGGATGGAAATTCTGGAGGGGAAATCCAGATTAATATGGCATACATATATCAAATGCCAAACCTCACCGGAGGAATAGATACAAACATAATCCAGATAGTTTCACAAGTTCCATCCTTTACATACGGATTATTAATCTTTGTTTTTGGAGTTGTATTTATGGGAGGTTCTGCAACTCAGAAGAGTAAGAGTGGAGATGCTGATATGCCTATGTGGGCAATGATGGCTTCTATATCTACCTTAGTTGTTTCAGTTTTAATAACGGTTAAGTCTGGAATGATTGAAGGATGGGTATTAGGAATTGTTGTAGCTGTAAATATCTTATCTGGACTATGGTTATTCTTTAGTAGAGGAAGGGGAGAGTTTTAAAAGTGAAAGGAGGTATTAACTAGATGGTAAAAAAAACATTAGCTGAACTTAGGAGAGAAAATGCTAGGCTTAAAAGTAGAAACATGGGAATATCCAAATTTAATAGAAGACAATCTGAGCTTAAAGAACTTAGGAGAGAAAACTCTAGGCTTAAATATCCAGGAGCATTTAAAGCTGGAGATCAAATAAAGAGGGCAGGTCTTTCAACTTTTATGAGGCTTGGTGAAGGTACTGGAAACGTGATCAAGAAACAACTTGACTTGGGGTATAAAGAGAGTAAAAAATCTAAGAAGAGAGGTAAAAAGAGATGAATAAATTTCCAATTAACAAAAGAAAATGTTTATAAAAGATGAAAGACTATTAATACAGATGAATAAACTGATTTTGTTAATTTTAATTCTACCATGTGTTACTGCCGAACTTGGAGTAAATTTTAATACCGACGATGTTAATGTAAATGTAAATACTTATGTTGGAAATCTAACTAACTTATCTGAAATGGCTGATGTTAATATCCCAACACCTAGTAATAATGAAGTCTTAACTTGGAGTTCTTCTACTGGGAAATGGATAGCAAATGCCTTAACTTATATCAGTAGATGGCTTGTTGGTTCTTCTGGAGGATTTTTATATAATGATGCTGATACTATATATTTCAATAACACCCTATTAAATAATACTATTGATAGCAGG